>ERZ795057.230-NODE-230-length-60044-cov-9.218940_pt1 | contig 60044 bp, 50 predicted proteins | sample MGYA00375141_ERZ795057 | MGnify/ENA primary metagenome ERZ795057 (study PRJEB30186, sample SAMN05720163) | activated sludge metagenome | isolation source: Anaerobic digester | place: Hong Kong | collected 2015-01-26 ...
GCTTCGAGTTCGGCTTGAAGTTCAGCATCCAGATCTGTAAAGGTGTCCAGGATTCTTACTATTTCCTGCTGAATGGGGAGAGGGGGGATAGGGATAGGGATTTTGGCCATTGCATTGCTCATAAGTTTAGGATTACCCATTCCCTCACTAACGTATTTTTTAGCAACGATATTTAGATAATATAATAGAAATCTAGGATGTAAAGCATTTTCCTTTACTTCTAACAGTCCACAGACATTTGTAATACTAAATTTTCCATTTCTGTAAAAAACTGAACCTGCATAAGCTCCATCGGTAGTCCATGTTAAAAACTCTCCATCAAAGTCAAATGAATTTATTGTGCCAAGAATACCATCATTTGCAGTCTGTGAAGAATAAACGGGATAATTGCCATGGTTAATCCTTATAAAATCCTTCGATATAACACGTCCACGGCTAACTTTGCAAACATCATTAACTGTACGATACTCCACCCCATCCGGGCAAAGTTCAGCGATCAGTTGTTCAATCCTGCTCATACCGCATCTCCTTCAAGTTCGGCAACGATTGCATCAATCTCGGCACGCAACTGATTCTGGCGCTCCACGATCTCAGCTATCTCGGCATTCAATGCGGTGATATCAATGATTTCCCGGGTGTCTTCCTGTTCTACGTAACTCGTCACCGATAGGTTGTAGTCGTTGGCAGCCACATCGGTATTGTTGACCAGTGTGGCGAAATAGAGATCATCCTTGCGCTCTTTAAATGCATTTAGGATGCGTAGCTGATTGGCTTCGGTCAGCTTGTTCTTGTTCCCCGATTTTACGAACTCGTTGGATGCATTGATGAACAGCGTCTTGTTGTCCTGCTTGCTCTTCTTCAACACGATGATGCAGGTTGCGATCCCCACACCGAAGAAGAGGTTAGGGGGTAACTGTATCACCGTATCAATGTAGTTGTTGTCGATCAGGTACTTGCGGATCTTCTGCTCTGCACCACCTCTGTACAAGATCCCGGGGAACTCTACAATGGCAGCCGTCCCGGAAGTGGAGAGCCAGCTGAGCATGTGCATGGTGAATGCCAGGTCGGCATTGTTCTTGGGTGCCAGCACGCCGGCAGGTGAGAAGCGGGGATCGTTGATAAGCAACGGGTTGTTGTCACCGTCCCACTTGGTAGAGTAGGGCGGATTGGAGACGATGGCATCGAAGGGCTCATCATCCCAGTGCTTGGGGTCTGTTAGCGTGTTGCCATGCGCGATGTTGAACTTCTCGAAGTTGATGTCGTGCAGGAACATGTTGATGCGGCAGAGGTTGTAGGTGGTGATGTTGATCTCCTGTCCATAAAAACCCTGTCTGACTTTGTCCTTCCCGAGCACCTTGGCGAACTTCAGCAGAAGGGACCCCGATCCGCAGGCGGGGTCATATACCTTGTTGACCGATTTCTTACCCACCACGGTGATCTCTGCCAGCAACTCAGAAACCTCCTGGGGGGTGAAGTACTCGCCGCCCGATTTACCTGCATTGCTGGCGTACATGCTCATCAGAAACTCGTAGGCATCGCCAAAAGCGTCGATGGTGTTCTTCTTGAAGTCGCCCAGGGTCAAAGAACTTATCGCTTCCAGTATCTTTACAATCAGTTCATTTCGCTTGATGACCGTGCCTCCCAGTTTGTTGCTGTTCACATCAATGTCATCAAACAATCCTTTAAGACTCTCCTCACTGTCAAAGCCCTTGGCTGAGTTCTCGATGTTCTTGAACACATTGCTCAGCGTTTCATTCAGATTGGGATTGTTGCGAGCCCCCTTGCAGACGTTCACAAACAGATCGGATGGAAGTATGTAGAACCCTTTCTCCTTCACGGTGTCTATCCTTCCGTATTCAGCTTCAGCATCTGAAATATCGGCATAGTTGAAATCTTCGTTACCTGCCCTGTGCTCTTCCTTGTTGAGGTAGGCTGTCAGGTTCTCCGAGATAAATCGGTAAAACAAGAAACCGAGTACATATGATTTGAAATCCCAACCGTCTACGGAGCCGCGCAGGTCATTTGCTATTTGCCAAATGGCACGGTGTAGCTCTTCTCTTTCTTTTTCTTTGCTCATGGATTGATGTAATTCTTCTTTGTCACAAATTTAGGCAAAATAAACAATAAGACGTCGGTGAATTCGGGTTTATGTTAAGGACATATTTGAACGAGTATACATGGTGTAGAGTTGCCTGCCCGCAGCAACAAGCAAACATAAACTTTTTTAAGTCTACAGGGAATTATTAATCACCTGTAAAGCGTTCTACAGCAGTTGGGTTTTTTAAAATAAATTTTTCCACATCTAATCCGTCTATATGATATATTCTCCCATCTACTTTAAATGTCTTGTTGGGTTTACCAATATAGTCACTCAAAAATTTTACTCTGTACCTAATGTCTGGATGAGAGTCACTGAGTGTTGGAGTATGATTTGGTAATTTAGATAAGAGCCGGATGTATGATTCGGGAGATTTTCCTAACCAATTTAAAAACAATATAGCAACGATATCAGCCTCGATCTCCATTTCTCTGCTATACTCGAATTTTTTGTAATATGAATTTTCAACTAACAGGTGGTCTATAGCTTGAGATGTGATTAGAGCAGATTCAACATAGTTTCTTGTTAATTTTTCGATATCTTCATTATTTTGCATATATTGAGCAGAATTTATTATAGCAATACTTGCTCCTGCAGCTAACGAAACTGCGGATATACCTGATATTATAGAGTTTCTCCTCTCTTTTTTCTTTGTTGTGAAAAATTCACGTTCCGCATGTTTAAATATAATATGAGCAATTTCATGAGCAACTACACCAAAATACTCATCCATACCTAAACCAAACAATTTAATCATTCCATTTGTAATGAATATGTATCCATTTGGATAACAAAATGCATCAATATCAGAACTCGGGAGAAATGATATTTTTTTTATTTTTTCTTTATATTTACTTCCAACAATATAATTATCTCGATTATCCTCTACGTCATAACCAGATAGATAACTACTTATTGAGTTAAGATCTTTATTGAACTGCTTTATTGTTTTATTCTTAAAATTGGAGTTTATATTGTTATAGGATTTGAATGCCTTGTTGTTTTCAACAATGTAATCCCAAAAAACAGAATAATCTTCTGAAAATGGGGGTAATTCGAATTGGTAATAGGATGTTACCTCTCTAATATACGTGTCTGATACATTTGTTTTTATCGTTCCACAGGAAACCAGAATAAGGGTCAAGTTAACAAATAGAATACTTTTTTTCATTTTTCTGTATTGATTAATGTAGGTATAATATACATTTCCAGGGCTTTCGTCGTAAAGTGACGAAACGTCCAATACCAGTATACCTCCACAATTTACTGAGGAGCTTCCACTTTCTACTTAAGTTCGATCTTCTAGAAGATCTTACAAAGCGAATCATTCAGATCATCTAAATCACTATCTGGCAGAATAAGATTTAAACATAATCTTTATGCCGTAATAATAAAAGGTACTTAAAGGTATTAATATTTAATCAATTAGGTGATTTTTCGTTGGTAGAAATGAGAACTTATCTTTTACCTTTTAACAAAGTGTAAAAAATAGAGACTGTCTCAATTATGAAACAGCCTCTATTTAAATGATAATTAACTGCTTCAATTTACCGGGATACAATATCGTTATTTATGATAATTGACCTGTTTTTCATAAGTTCAGCAGTTGTATTTTTCACAATAGAGTTATCGTGAAATAACTTCGCACTAAATGAACTCGTAGTTATTTGAATTTTTGGATTATACCCGGATTCTTGTGACTTTAAGTTTTTTGTTCCCATTTTAATTTTCATGTTTCCAGCCCTCGTTTGTTCTGCTATCACTTAAATTTATTTGTGGTGGTATGCCTGGAGCACTTATAATTTGTTTGCTCAGAATACCCTCACTTAAAAATACATCAGTCCCATTAGACAATGATTCGATTAAACATCTTCTGAAAGAATATGGAACTCTATCACTATTATTCAGCATTATTGCCGGATTATAAGGATTCTCCAGCTCCATCTCGTTACTAATATCATCATATATGTTTTTGATGATTGAGTAAAGATTATCATCCGGTTTCTCTATAGGCAAACCTAAACTCTCTTTTGCTTCTTTTCTGCGAATTGAATAATCATGACTCCCTGATTCACTACATAGAAATTTAATAATAGCATCTTCTTTCTCAGCTCCTAGATTTTGCCATTTAAGTAACTTCTTTGCCAACATTTGGATTTGACTTTTTGACTTATAAACCTGTCCAAGGGTTAAAGGATGAATTTTTTCTGACAGGTTAAGCAAAATATTTGTCATTTGTTCCTGATTAGAGATGCCAAAATCATTTTTTGCCATTTCAATATATGCATTCACATCCTCAGTACTAACTGGTACTTTAGCATTTGGATCTGTGACTCCTGGAAAAGATGGATTGAGTGGTCCATTGATACTCGGATCAATAGGTCCCAATGAAGCCTGTTTAGTCATCACAATCCTGTTTGCTCCCAAGGATATTAATGTGCCAGAGCTAAAACAGTTAGCAGGAATAATAACCTCAAAATCTTTGCAAAAACTTCTGATGAGATTTACCAGACTCCAAGCAGCTAATGTATCACCTCCATTGGTGTACAGATACAAAGTAATTTTTTCTTTGTCGCCAATATTATCCAGATGCTCGGTGAATTTTGGAAGAATATCTTTTGCAATCTGTGTTTCTAAGCCTTGTCTGGTACTGGTTACATAAACCAGCAGCTTGGAATTTCTGTTTTCTTCCAACTGATGATATAAATCTTGTCTGTCAGATCTCATCGTATAGAATTTTATTTGCTTATGCAAACATATATGTTTTTTGCTAAAAGAGAAAATTATTTCAATTAATTATACAAAAAACGGCACACATAATGTGCACTACAATTTTTCAGATAGTATATTATGAAAGTGTTTATTTAGTCTTGGCTTCTGTATCTAAAGTTGTAAGTACTTTATTCTGAAAATGCAATTCAACATTAGTATATTCGCTGATATGAAACTTCAGCTTTATCGGATCCATTAGGTTCTGTCAGTCGGTCCAAGCATTGGCAATGTTTACAAAGAATGCCTCTCGGATAATGCTCCCTCTCTGATTGCCGGTATATGTACCTCCCGCCATACCGACACCCAGCACATTAGGATTCAGAAGCAAGACGGAAATAATATCTGTGTTGGCAGCTTCACTCGTAATCAGCTTTACATCTTCTTAACACATGTGATTCAGAGGGATATACTTTCATTCTTCTTAAAATTCTCCGTTCTAATAATTGATTTACTAGTGAGTGAACAAAAATATTTCGGCATATTCCGACATGGAAGAGAATATCTTGAATTCCAAAGTCACACCGTCTAAGGTGTCTGGATTGAAAGGTTCAAATTGCCTTCTAATTGAACTATCTCATCACTGTCACATCTCGCATAAGGTGTATGGATTGAGTAAACTCTAATCAGTTCACATCGTCGCCTAATTGAGTTCTCACCTCGTATGAGGTGTGTGGATCGAAACTAAAGTGGTCGAATTTCTCCACTTTAGGGAAAATGTCACCCCTCGTATGTGATGCATAAATTCAAACAAGCGTATAACCGATAGTCATTTTTTCTTGTTGAAATAAATAACGTCAAATCTTCACATCTTCCTGAAAAACAGCAACAAAATAACCCCAATGCCGAGGAAGATCAGGCTGCTTTTCCAGGTCTCTTTGCCCTCCACATGCGAGTTGAGATAGGGGCAGCAGGGGAGGTAGCGGATGGAGATGGTGGATTCCGCAGAGGGCTTCAGGAATACCGGCGAGGCGACCCGTTGTCCCGTGCCGTGGTACGTTTTCCCCTCCACCGTGAACGCGTAGCCGAAAAGATAGGTGTACCGATTGGGAATCACCTCATTTCTTTCGCCATATTCCTGGCGGTAGCTGGTAAGGGTGGCCTGCTTGTCTACACCAAACAACAGGAGCGTGCCCAAAAAAGCGCCGTACAGCGCAAACAGCATGGAGACGCTGAAGATAAGCCACTTCCCGAAATTATTCCCACGTTTGCGTTTACCCATAAAAGATTTTGTTTTTCATCTGTTTTCTACACGCAGAGGCACTACAGTCGCGACGACAAAAGTAGCCAATATTTTATGGTAAAAAAATGTAACAGATGAAAAATTATACTATTTTTGTGGAGGAGGTGACCTATAGCCTCACGAAGTTGATAACCTTCAGACCGATGTAAACAAAAAATACAATCGTATGAGAAACATGAAGTTGCATCCATTATTCATCCTGCTGTTCCTGCTTTTCCCAATCATTGCTTTTGCCCAGGGCAATCCCATGGACGTGACCGCGCAGACCGGTTCGCTGACATGGAACAGGTTGCCTTCAGATGCCGAGCTCGATGTTGCCGTCGGGCAATTGAAAAATCAACTGGGCGGCGACGTCTCGGTGGGCGGCACGGTGGTGGATGTGCGCCGTTTTGAAGTCTCGCGGATCGTGAAGTTGCACAACAAGAACCTGGCAGGCAAAAGAGAACCCGGCTCCATCTCTTCTGCCCGCATCTTTTCCGCCATTTACGGGACCTACGGCACAACCATAAACTCCTATTCGCTGGTGCAGAACATTCAGGAAGACAAGTTTTATTTCATCGGCACCTATATGGGGAGTTACCGGCCGGAATCGCTGGAGGAGGCTTACAGCAACAGCATTGAAGGGATCACCGGCTCAGAAGATATGGCGCTGGGTTTTGCGCCACCGCTCGACGGCGCTGCGGGTGAGGGGGCGACCGAATTTGGCGGCGACAGCTCCGCTGCGGGTGAGGAGTTTCCCTGGGAAGTAGTCGTCGGTCTGCTGGGTGCGGGAAGTGTCGCCGGTGGATTGACAGCGCTGGCACGGAAGCTGTTCCGGAAAAAACCGGGACGGAAACAAAACGTTCAGCCGAAAAAGGGACCCAAAAAGAAAGAGGAGAAAAAGGAGGAAGAGGAGGAAGAGGTGAAATACATCCTGAACCTCAACAAGGAGCAATTCAAGCTTGCACCCGGGCAGCCCGAAATGCTGGAGGTGGTTGTCTACAAGGTCACGCCGAAGAGCCAGCGCAAGTATCCGGCACAGATCCAGCTCGTCAATCCCGAGAAGGCGTTAAAGATCACTCCCGCTCAGGCGCAGGGAAGCCTCTCGGCCCGGATGATTCTGGAGGGGACGCCCCGCAATGCGTCTTTCAATGTCACGGTGCAGGCGGTTGCCGACGGGCACCAGATCCAGAAGTTCATCCGCATAGAGACGCAGGGGGAAAAACAGATCTCGGTAGAGACCCTGCCGGGCAACAAACGCTCGCTCCGTCCCGATACCTTCCAGGTGATCGAGGTGCGTGCCAGGATCCTGGATGAATTTGAGAAGCCGCTGCCCGAGCTGACGGAGCAGATCATCTTTAAGCCGCAGAGCGACTGGATCGATCTGTCGGAGCCGATCCTCAACGATGATTACATCGCCTTAAACATGGGGTGTACCAGTCCCAATCCCGACAACAAGACGGCCAACATGCCCCCTTCGGTGAAGTTGACCTTGCTGATGGAGGATGTGCCCGATGAGGAACCTCCAATGAGGCAGGATCTGGAGATAAAGTTGCTCGATTGCAAGCTGGAAACCGAAATCGATGAGGCCACCTTCCCCGTTACGGACGAAATGAGCGAGATCACCTTCGATATATGGATCGAGAATGGGGACGATGAAGAGGGATGGGAGTTTACCGGTGAATACAGGCATGGCTCTCTTCCTACCGATCCACTCACGCAGATCGATATCCTGCCTAAAGGTGAAGCAAAGGCTGTCGTCACGCTCATCGGTCCCCTGATGAAGCCCAAAGAGGGGGAATCCATCCTCAGCAAGACACTGGTGCTTTTTGCTGCCCAGGGCGATGAAGAACCGCTGGAGCGCCACCTGAACATCATGGTGATGCAGGAAGGGCTCCTCATCAAGAAGGGGGTCAACAAGCAGAACGAGATTCACATCCTTGCCAGCAAGCCTTTCGAGGAGAACATCGACCTGGTGCTCTACCGCTACGACAAGCTGACGAACCAGGTGTTGGCGGACAAAGAGGGGCTGGCTGAGATTCAATTTGAGTTGCTGAGCGAGGAGCCGGAGCTCATCAACCTGGCGAGTGTGCTGCAGCCTGAATTCACCTTCGATGGCCTGTTCACCAACATCCCCTACGGGCGGTATCGTTTTACGACCAAAGAGGAGATCCCCGGCACGGGCGATGTCTACCTGCTGGAGTATCTCGTGAAGGCGCCATCGGGTGATGCCGAAAAGCCTGAATATTTTGAAAAGAAACTCACGTTGAAGGTCAAGACCTACGGGATTGGTGAGGAGTTCCCCGACTGGGTGAAAGCATACGAAGATTGCAAGTACATCATCGAGAATTATGTGCCTGCAGGTGATCCCAGGAACAAGCTGCGCGACATCCTGGAGCTCCGGAAAATGACGCTTGGGGCCGAAGGGCTTACGGAACTGAGGAAAAGGATCTGGAAAGTGGCATCGAACCTCATCCTGGCCGAAGGGGCGGAAGGATACAAGTCGGAAGAGGCATGGGCAAATGCCATCACGGTCACGCTCGAATGGACAGAATGGGCCGGCGACATGGCGTTCAGCGCGCTGGCTGCCTTCTACCTGAAAGGGGTGGGGGCCACGGCGGCGGGTATGATCAAGGCAAAGATGATCGAAGCGCTCAACTTTTACATCTATGAACCGGAGAAGGGGTGGGATGTGTTCGCTTCACGCCAGCTTGACAACATCATGCCCTTGCTCATGAACATGGCAAAGGGTAGGGTGCTCAGCATCGAGAATATCGAGCTGGTGGTCAAAAATAACCGCCCGCTTGCATGGACTATTTTCATCAGCTGCGAGTTCCTGTTCAACCTTTACCAGACCAAATCGGTGGTGGAGGCTGCAAAAATTACGGGCAGACAGATCGCGGAGGAGTTGATCGTGAAGAAGCTCACCACGATGATGCATCGCGAAGCCCTGAAGCGGAACTACGAGGTGATCACACCCGATGAGGTTTTGGACGACATGATGAAGAACGTGAAGACGGTGGACGGGAAAGAGGAGATCAACAAGGGCAAGCTGCTGGAGATCATGCGCGACCCGGCGAAGGTGCGCACCATTCAGAATCACGGTACCAAGGAGATGAAAGAGATCTTCAATCGTTCGCGCAATAAGATATACACCGAACACGATGCCAAGCTCAAGGAGTACATCGCGAAAGAGTACAAGCTGAACCCTGACGAGGTGAAGATTGATGATTTCAGGACACCGGGCAAGGCGGGCGATTCCGTGAATACCGACCGCGACTACCGTGTGCTGCGCAAAGTGAAGGGCGCAGACGGCACCGAGAAATGGATTGAAATGCAACGAGGCAACTGGCTGAACGAATCGTACAAGATCTTTGGCGAGGTGACCGGCAAGCCCGACGGGTTGAGTGATTTGGAATGGGCCGAAGCGCACCAGCAAAGGGGTACAGACCGCTTTGATGCGGAGGCAGGGAAGGATTACTCTGATCACGTGTTCAATCCCGAAACCGGGGAGATCGACATCAACCAGTCGAACATCACGAAGGTGAAAGCGGGCGAAACAACGTTGTACGATGCCCGGGAGACCGGTAAGATGTATCAGAACAAGGTGGAGAATGCCATGAAGAGCGGGCATGAGTCGGAGGCTTTTGCACAGGCCAAGAAGGCAGTGAACACCTTGAAAGATGTCCGTTCGGGCTACAAGGATGGCATGAACCTGGAGATAAAGGATCTGCCACGCGACCTGGACAAGGCGATGGAGGTGATCAACAAGGCAAAGGTCGATGTAAATGCATCGGGAGCCCATCTTGAGAGCATCAACAGCGAACTGAAATCGTTGGGTTATTCAGATGTGACGGAGGTCTCGAAAGATATCTCCAAAGCATTCAACGACCTGAAGGAGTTTGACAAGACAAATCCGGCGGACAGCCTCTTTAAATAACAAAATGATTATGGCATATTGTACACATTGCGGTCAACCACTGTTGGGGCAGGCAAAGTTCTGCGCGAACTGCGGAACAAAGGTCATAGCCGAACAGGGAAGAACCTATGCTACGGGATACAAGGAGAAGATGTACAAGGGTGTGGAGCAGCAACTGAAGAGCAGTCTCAGGAAATATGCTGAATCAACACTTAAGAAGAACATCTCGCAACTGGCGGAGAAAGGGAGGTCGGCTGTTTTGGAACCCCCCCCGGTGGTGCAACAACCAACCGCTGTTCCGAAGCCTCCGCCAATCACGGAACCGCAGGTTGCATCTGAAGCGCGGGGAGGGGTTACCATCTGGACATGGCTCTATCTCATTGTGAATCTCATCCTTGCTTTTCGCGGTTATCTCTCTCCCGAAGTAATGGCAATCATCCTTTGCTCCGCTGTGGTGCTTTTATCGGTGTTCTTCAGGCGGAAAAAACCAAAACCCTATCACTGGCTGGCAAAGCTGCTGATCGTTGTGCAGATGGTGCTGGTTGCATCGATTCTGTACCGCCATGTGATGGGCCAATTTTTCACGCTCACCTCCCTGCTCTTTGCAGCTTTGATGTACATTGACTTTTCACTTCTCTTCAAGGGAAATAAACAGAAATCATGATGGAAGAATCGATCGATTTGCAAAAAATTAACAGCACGCTGAAAGTGAAAAACAGTCAGCAGAAAGCTGTTGTCATCTCCTGGTTGGTCGCACTGGTCGGGGCAGTTCTGGCGGTGCTTACCTTTACCGATGGCAGCCCCCTTTACAGGGCCCATGCCGTCACGTTGATCAGCATCTTCGTAGCGCTGGGAGGCCTCATCATCGCCCTGATCCTTGGAAGCAGGGCGAAGAAGATGCAGACGCTCATCTCGGGTGAAAGGGTCGTTGCGAGCTGGCTGCTCACGCCCCAGGAAAAGGCGGCATACGTCGACTTCCTCTTTCAGCACGAAAAGGAGAAGAACAAAGCCATCCTCTGGATCACCACGGTGTTGATCGTGGTGGTGTTTGGGATTTTTATCATCGTGATCGACGAAGGGAAGGGCGTGATGTTGCTGGTGATGATTGCGCTGATTGGCATCATCGCTGCTTTTGCGCTTGGAATGCCGGCTTACTACCGCGCAAAGAATCTGAAGGGGGATGGGGTGGTGTTGCTCGGACGCAAATTTGCCTACATCAACGGCTTTTTCCACAACTGGGATTTCCCGCTTTCGGGGATCCGGAAAGTGAAGGCGATTGAAACACCTTTCCACGGCCTTTATATCCGGTACTATTACTTCGACAGGACGTTGAAAAACACCGAGGAGCTGCACATCCCGGCATCACCCGACATGGATCTGAAAAAGATTGTTACACTGTTAAAATAAAAAGTATGCGCCATTTCACAAAAATCTACGCCCCGGCATGCAGGATCACATTGCTTTTAGCAGCATTGTTCCTGGTTTCATGCCATCAGAATCAATCCGGCAACGTTGCTGACGCGACGATGGAAGAAGAGACGATGCTTGTCGAACGACGATCATACGATGAATCAACTCCCCCGATCGATGCAATCGCGAAGCAGGAGGTGATCAAAAAGAAAATCATCAAAGATGGGCGCCTGAGTCTGCGGGTGTCAGATCTTGAAAACACCAAAGTCCGTGTTGATACCATCGTTCAGCATCATGGGGGGTATTATGCCAGCGAGCGGCTGATCAATTCCGATTGGGAAACATCCTATCATCTTAATATCAGGATTCCAAGCGAGAACTTCACGCGGTTTATATCTGATATCGAGACCGGTGATGGCGAGATCCTTATCAAGGAGATCAATGCCCGCGACGTGACGGATCAGTTTATCGACCTGGAAACAAGGCTGGAGAACAAACGGAATTACCTGAAACGGTACAACGACTTGTTACTGAAAGCAAACAGCATCAAGGAGATTCTCGAGATTGAAGAGAAGATTCGCGCCCTGGAAGAGGAAATTGAGAGCGCAACAGGCCAACTGAAATATCTGAGCGACCAGGTTGATTACAGTACCCTCGATTTAACCATATCAACACAAAAGAATTTCAAATACAGCCCGGAAAATCGGGACAAGTTCACAGAACGATTGAAGCAATCGCTCTCCAAAGGGTGGTTCGGACTTGTTGATTTTTTCCTCTTCCTCATCCATATCTGGCCAATCTGGATAATCGGTGTACTGATTTTTTATGCCTGGAGAAAGTATAAGAGGAGAAACAGGAGAAAATAACCTATAAAGGGTATATTGGGCAAGACCAAGGCGTCTGCCCCTCCAATTTTTATTGGAGAGGCTTTGGAGAGGCCCTGGAGAGGCTTTGGAGAGGCAGTGGATTTGGTCATGCCCAAACCTTATTGTTTGTTTGTTTACAATCTCCCGGCAAGGTTATTTTTTCTTTTTCCGCTTTTTGGTCTCCGGAAAATGAATCATCCGTGATTCGATGTCGTAGGTTGTGATGTAACCGGTGATGAGTTCAAGAAACTGTGCCCCGTATCGTTTCACCTTTATTTTTCCGAAACCGTTGATCTGAAGCAGCTGCTTTTCTGTCTCGGGCAGATAATCGGCCATCTGCACAAGTGTTTTCACCGATGCGACAATGTAAACCGGCATGTTTTCTTCTTTGCTGATCTTGTTTCGCAGTTGAACCAGTTCGCTCAGCAGATCCGGGTGGATTGATTTGAGTTGTGTTCCCGTGCTGTCGCGACTGTAGGAGGTGATCCTGAAAGTCGGTTTCCTAAACAGGCTCCTTGCCTTGTAATATGCCTCTACGCTAAAGTTGTCCGCGGTGGCGGTGATCAGCTGCTTTTTCAGTGCAGCCCCGGTGAAAATGGCCGTGATGTCATCATCATACTCTCGTGCGTTGACCCGGTTATCGGTGGTTGCCGTCGATTCCCGCAAGGAACGCAGCAGGGTCTCAATTTTTTCGGAGAAATAGGTGGCGGATGCATTGATCCGCGTTGCAAGGAAGCTGTTGTCGGTCGGTGCTTGGCGGACGATTTGATGCAATTGCAGCCTGAATTTACCGGCCACCTGCTCAATTTCCGACAGCTGCTGAGAGATACCATCCACAAATGAAACGGTACCTTCGCTGAAGGAGGATTCATTTTTTTTTGTGGCGAAGTACCAGGAGCGTGTCATTTGATGAAGGGGTGAAAAGTCGAACAACTGGAGCAGCAACGTCATTCTGAATTGTTCCTTTGCCGAATGAAGCTCATCTACCACCCTTGTCACTTCGGTCTTGGAGGAGGAAAAGCGGACTACCTGATCGTCCACCCCGATACTGTATCGGTTGATCGGGCTTTTCAGTACCAGGCTGTGGAGTGAACGGCAACGGCTCAGTGCCACGTAGACCTGTCCGGGGGAAAAAGCGTTTCCAGCGTCAATGATCGCTTTGTCGAAAGTGAGCCCCTGGCTTTTGTGGATGGTGATGGCCCAGGCAAGTCGCAGGGGGAGCTGTTCGAAAGTGCCGATGATCTCCTCTTTCACCGTTTGATCTTCCGGGTTGGTGGTGTAGCGGATATTCTCCCAGGTTGCCGGTGAGACCGTTATTTCATCTCCATCATCCGGACATTGAACGGTAACCACCTCATCCCGGATGCGGACGATGGTGCCTATTTTCCCATTGAAAAAACGACGCGGTTCTTCGGTGTCATTGCGCACAAACATAACTTTGGCGCCCTCTTTCAGTTCAAGCTGTTGCTCTACCGGGAACGCGCTCTCCGGGAAATTACCCTTCACCACTGCACCGAACAGATGTGCCTTCGTGGTGATTTTCTCCAGTTCGGTGCTGTTGATGGCATCGGCACTGAAGTTATGCGTGGTGAGCGTGATCCAGTTCTCCTCGGGCAACGGGTCAAAATGAGGGTCGTAGCGGCTTTGCAGCAAGCTGTACCCCTCCGGTGAAAGGGCATCGTTTCGCACCTCGTTTAAAATACGGATAAAAACGTTGTCGGACTGCCTGAAGATCTTGTTGAACTCCAGATAAACAGGGGGTGCTTCCTGCATGACACGACTGTGAAAGAAATAAATCCCCTGGTAATATTCCGAAAGTATCTGCCATTCATCCGACTTGGCTACAGGTGACAGCTGGTAGAGGTCGCCGATAAAAATCATCTGCACTCCGCCAAAGGGGTCGGCACGACGGTGACGCACATGACGCAGCACCGTGTCGATTGCATCCAGCACATCGGCCGGCACCATGCTGATCTCATCGATCACCAGTACCTCCAGCTCACGGATGACGTTGCGGCGGGCACTGTTCATCTTTATGCGGGCGATCAGCGCTTCCCGTCCGGCCGGGGTTGGCGTGAAAGGAGTGAATGGCAATTGAAAGAAGGAGTGGATGGTGGTTCCGCCCGCGTTGACGGCAGCCACGCCTGTGGGTGCCACCACCGCCAGTTGCTTCGTTGTCTCGGCACGAAACTGATGCAGAAAGGTGGTCTTTCCTGTTCCGGCTTTACCGGTTATAAACAGGCTTTTGCAAGTTTGGGTTGCAAATTCTCTTGCACATTCATATGGGTCCGGGTCATGCATATAAAGAAGATAATAGTCATCTGTCTTGTGCAGAATCCACCTCGGGAATAAAACCAATTACGGAGCGAATGTTTTTAACAAAGGACTCATCCTCGCATTGTTTTTTACAAAGATAAATATATTTGCAAATAATACCGATATAATCAAATATATTGTATTTTTGTAATGGTCATTAAGATAATGGTCGTTTAATTGTCTGGCTTGTGAAAAGAGTATGATTGTCATTAAAGCCAAAGCAAATGATAAAAAATATTTCATCATATGAAATTCTACAATAGAAAAAAAGAACAGGAAATACTGTTACAGAACAAAATCCAGTCAGAGAAAAGTGCCTGTTTTACTGTAATGGTAGGGAGACGACGTATTGGTAAAACATCCCTTCTTTTAGAATCGGTCAGGGGTCAAAAATATCTCTATTTATTTGTTGCCCGTAAAAATGAAAATTTATTATGCAGCCAATTTCAGAGTGATGCTGAAAAGATGTTGGGATTAAAAATATTTGGAACAATCACTCAATTCCGGGATCTTTTTGAGCAGCTTTTGATTTTTGCGACCCGGGAGCATTTTACATTAATTATTGACGAGTTTCAGGAATTTGAAAGTGTGAATCCTGCTATATTCAGCGATATACAAAACTTATGGGATCAATATAAAGACAAAGCAAGAATTAATTTCATTGCGTGCGGTTCTATCTATTCATTAATGATGAAGATATTTGAGAATCGAAAAGAACCACTTTTTGGACGACTATCATCTAAAATAATACTACAGCCTTTTGCAGTAAGTGTAACAAAAGATATACTCAGGGAGTATAATGCTAAATATAGCCCGGAAGATCTATTATGCTTGTACTTATTGACAGGAGGAGTGGCTAAATACATTGAATTATTGATGGATGCAGGTGCTGTGACACATAAACAGATGCTTGATATGGTAACACGAGCCGATTCTCCCTTTATAGGAGAGGGAAAAGACTTGCTTATTTCTGAATTTGGTAAGGAGTACGGTACATATTTTTCAATACTTCAACTGATAGCATCAGGCAAAAACAGGCAAAGTGAGATTGATTCCATTATTGATAAAAATACCGGGGCTTATTTAGTCAATCTCGAAAAGGAGTACTCTCTTATTGTGAGAAATAAACCTATGTTTTCTAAACCTGGCAGTCGTAGAGCAAGATGGAGTCTGAATGACAACTATCTTCGTTTCTGGTTCCGCTTTATCTACCCAAACCAATCTTTAATTGAAATGGGCCGATTTGATTTGCTACGGGAGTACATCGACAAAAATTATGAGCAATACAGCGGCCTGATCCTTGAGAAATATTTCCGTGAGAAGATTTCTGAGAGTCTTCGAGTCACGGAAATCGGAAGTTATTGGGATAGTAAAGGTGAAAACGAAATCGATATAGTAGCCTTGAATGATCTGGATAAAACATCCATTATTGCAGAAGTAAAACGCAATGCGAAGAAGATCGATATGGTAAAATTGGAGACGAAGGTTAAGAGTATTCAGAAACATTTAGCAAAATACAAGACAGATATTATTGGTCTTTCAATGGATAATATGTAGAGTGGCTCAATGAACAGTACAGAATTACTTACCATACGTCTATACAACCAGTTGCTTTCAACGCATGAAATGAAAGCGCCGCATGAAATCTTTTCCAGGCTGGAGATTGGAGAGGAGTTGGCAGAGAGGGGAGTGCTTCTCGACGACAATCACCTGAAGCTGTTGCTTTCCTTCACGGAGCTGGAGGGGGTTATCGTGAACGGGGAGCTGAACGGCAGCCGAAGACTTTCACCCTGCTGGAGGAGTGGGCACCCCGCACGACGGATATCTCAAGGGAGGAGGCACTCGAACGACTGGCGCGCCGTTATTTCACCAGCCACGGTCCTGCCACCCTGCAGGATTTCGCCTGGTGGTCGAATCTGACCATGACCGATTGCCGGCAGGCGCTGGAGATGATCAGCTCCGATTTCATACAGGAGACCATCAACGGGCGGGAGTGCTGGATGCGCAATGATATCCGCACACCGCTGCCCGGGCAGGAATCGGCACTGCTGCTGGCTCCCTTCGATGAGTTTGTGGTGAGCTCCAAGGATCGCTCCGAGATGATTGACGCCGAGCATTACAGCAAGGTGATGACCAAGAACGGCATCTTCTCGCCCACCATCATGCTGAACGGCCGCATCATCGGATTCTGGAAGAAGAGCATGAAGAAAAACGTCACACAGATCACGCTTATCTTCTTCGAGAAGATGCCCAAGAAGATCGTTGCGCTCTTCCGGCCGGTGATTGAGCGGCTGGAGAAGTTTTACACGCAGTTTTGAGTGATTGGAAGTCGCTTATTTCGAGAGCAGTTTCGTGCTGGTGTTCCAGTTGCGAATGGTGAGCGACTGGTAGATGGGTTGTCCCACTATTTTTGAGAGGTAGCTCTGCGTGGCGCGGGTGATCAGCACTGAGAAGTAGAGCACCCCGTCGCCGGTCCATGCTTGGTCAACACCTTCTCTGGTGCGGATGGACTGCAGTGCTTCATCGGCAGTCAGGGGCTCTTTCAGGAACAGCACGTTGTAGCGGTATTCATCGGGATGATCGCCAAAGCCCGCGGGGGCTGCGTCCACAATATGCTGCAGCTGCTCTTTTGAGAGAAGGACGATCTTCGATTGGTATGCAAACCGTTCGGAGAGATGTTGTTCAATTCTTTCGATCAGCAGTTGTTTGTCCTTTTCCCCAGTGTTGAACAGCACGTTCCCGCTCTGGATGTAGGTAACCACGTCACTGAATCCCAACTCCTCGAACGATGCCTTCAGGTCGCTCATGCGGATGATGTTGTTGCCACCCACGTTGATTCCCCTCAACAGGGCAATGTATCTTGTTTCATTCATGCTTTCTATATTCTTTTTTGTCCGGTTGATGAGAGCTGCGACATCTGTCTTATCACTTCAGGCTTTTCTTGAAACGGACAACGGTGAGCAGCTCCTCGAGTTGTTCCTGTTCGCTGATTTCGAATGTCATGGGTATTAACTTCCCAGCTGGTTTCATCGCCGCGAACTCATCTTTCTTTTCTTCGGAGATATCCAGGGCGGCGATTGCCTCGAAAAATGATGCCAGCACGCTGTAGACCGGTTCGCCCAACACTCTCTTCAACTCCATCTCCGAAGGGAATACTTCCGGATCCCTCAATTGCATTTGTGATTCCATTGACAAAGATTTTTAATTGTGATTGATCTTGTATTCCAATCCTGTCAAAAAGTGTATGAAAGATGACAGGAGCTGTTCCCTATCAACCGTCAGATCTTCTTGCCGATATAGAAGACATAGCCGTAATAGGCCTTGTACTTGTTATACATTGCTTCTTCACGACGAAGTTCACTTATCAGCAACTCCGCTTTGAGATTGCCCGCATGCTTTCTGAGAAATGCTTCCTGAACCGCCGGCTGCGGGGCATAGAAATGGTGGGTCCAGGACTCCTCCGTGAAACTGAGCGCTTTCAGTGTCATACCGGGACTGCCGGGTCCCTGCCGCTCAACGTGTGAGAAATACTCGCAGATCAGGTTGAAATCGAAATCGTGAATAGAACCATTTTCGTTGCTCATGATGTTTATTTTTTAGGCACAAAGGTTTTTTACTTCACCGGATCCAAATTGTCCTTAAACATCCAAACGTATTGGTATTGACAAAGATAATATCGATTTGGAATAAAGAAATCATCTGAATCATTTTTTTTAATCCTTTTTCAGGCTTTGCGCTGGGTTTGCCTTTGATGTGCGCCACAGGTGCCAGCCAACAGTCAGAAAAGTGATGCAGGCAACAAATAACAGTCCGAGAAGAATGGATCCCACTGAAATATTCACCCTGTAAGCGAACTGTTGCAGCCATTTCTCCATGAACCACCAGGCCAAGGGGACAGCAATGAGAAAGGCTGTTATCATCCAGATAAACATCGGTTTCATCAATAACCACATAATTTGCGATGTCTGTGCGCCGTTGATTTTCCGGATGCCAATCTCCTTGGTGCGCTGCTTTACCGCATAGAATGTGATGCCAAACAGACCGAAACAGGTGAGCAGGATGCTGATGAGCGAGTACATCTGCAGCAGGTCTCTCATTTCAAAGATCTTTCTGTTACGATTGATGAATTGATCTTCAATGTCGATGTAGCTGAAGTGCTCGTCGGGGTAGGTCTGTTGCCACACACGCTTAATGGCCGCGATGGCTTCATGCTTCTCCTTCCCATCAAGCCGTATCTGCATCGATGTCATCTTTTGAGTACCGGCAGGTATCCGCTCTATTAACACCGCTATCACCTGCTCCTCGAGCGATGCGAAATAAAAATCTTCCACCACGCCGGCGATAACCGAGACCGAGTCGTTGGAGATTAAATATTTGTTGAGTGGTTCGCCGACCATCTCATTTGCTGTTTGTTGCAGCCTGTCGGCAAACGATTGGTTGATAAACACTGAGTGGGGATTATTGTCGGAGGTGCGCTCCCACGGGTCCCCTGCAAGCTGTCGCAATCCAAGCATCTGTATCAGGTTCTCATCGCCCCTCAGTTGGAGGACCATGGTTTGCAGCTCCTCACCACTTTCCCTTTTCAGTGTGGCATGCATCACCCATGAGTTCATCAGCATCATGTTTCCCATGGATAGATCTGTCACCCCCGAGATGTTTCTTATCTGCTGCGCTGATTCACGCAGATCCAGGTTACCTCCCGTCATCCCTATTTCTATCAGATCATGGTAGCGGGCACTGTGCTTCTTCACCAGGGCCGACTGCTTGTAAACAGTGATGGTGGCGATGATCAATGCAATGGAAATCACAAACTGCAGGGTAACCATCGCGCCCACCCACCGATGTCTCCTGGAGATAAAGAAGGTTCGTATTTCAATTTCAGTGGAGCGGGAAATGCGCCAGCTTACCATCCAGCCCGGTATGAGAGTCAGCAGAATGAGCAACAGGATGAGTACCGGGAAAAAGCCATTGCTGTAGAAAAAGGATGGTGTGAAGTCGGCATCCACCACCTGGTTGAAGAGCGGTAACAGATCATGCATCAGCGGCAGTGCCAGCAGGAAGGATGTCAATACCGTGAGCAGGGTGTCCAACAAGATCTGCAGGCGTAGAGCGGCCCTGTCTGCACCCATCAGTTTTTGTGTCTGAAGCATCTTTACCTGTTGCAACAGGCGTGAGAAGCTCATGTTTACGTAGTTAAAGATAGCGATCAGCAATAACAGCAATGCTGAAATCAGTCCCACCATCAGCAGGTTATCCTTGCGATGGTGCCAGAATCCCAGCTCCCGCTGCTGATAGCGAGAGGAGAGCGCCTTGTCGAGAGGGATAAAATAGTAACTCCCCCCGGCCAGTGTGGGTATCTGATCGTTGCTCACCTTCTCCTCAAACAGTTTCAGATCGCTCTTTTCGGGCATCATCAGCAGGGTGGGGCCCCCCCAGTTTGTCTCGGGGCTGCATATGAGGCCATCGAAGGTGATGGCCGACTGGTCGCGTGATTTCGCCACTGCCCCAATGGTGTATGTATTCCTGATGTCAGTGTCGAAGCCCCCCTCACACACCGTCAGCTGTTCCCCTATGACATCTTCCCTTCCGAAAAGCCGTTCAGCCTGCTTCTGACTGATCACCATTGCCTGCGGATTGTTGAGGGCATCCCAGCTGCCATAGAGCAACTCGAACGGGAAAAAGGTGGGGAAGGAGCTGCCGACGTTGATGATCTCTACCGGGTCGAAGCGTTGGTTGTTCACCTCGATATATTTCACGATAAAGCTGTTCAGTTGCAGGTAATCCTCCACCTCGGGATATTTAGCCATCAACTGCTCAGGGACACCGCCCCGCATGTAGGCCATCTTCTCACCCGGCGAGGAGGGCAAATCCTGCATCACCCACACCATCCTGTCCCGGTTGGGGTTCTGCTGCTCTATGCCCTGTTCGTAGACAACGAATGAGAAGAGCATGCTGAAGCAGGCTATCCCCACCGTAAGACTTATCAGCGAGATGAGTGTGAACGTTTTGTTGCGCCACCAGTTCCTGAGGATTAATTTTATGGTTGTTGCCAGCATAGATTATTCGCTTTCTTCCACCGAAACAGAGGTTTTAAACGACATCATTTTATCCATCATCATCTCCATGATCTCCCAGAATCCACTGTCGTTGAAGAAATTGAGGATTGCGCCTGACAACTGTTGGGCTTTCATCTCCTTATCTTCTGTTGCCCTGACCCTTGTTAAATTGTCCTTCATCAGGAGCATTTCTGCGTAGAATTTGTCATGAAATTTCATCAGTTCATCCCGATTGAACATCGCAGCGCCATCCGGCTCCTGCTCATTCATGGAGAACTTGATGTTCTTCATGAAACTATTGATCATTGCCAGGCTGTCTTCCGGAAATTGAGTGATGCGCGCAATATCTTCGTCGAGCTGCAACAACATGCTGTCGATGACCACGTTCAACTCTTTGTCCGATTTTGACTGTAGACCGGCGAGTAACTGCGATTCAAGCTGTGTTTTCAATTGCGTTTTCAGCTGAGTCTTTAACTGGGATATCATCATCGTCTCACTCTCAGCAATGACTGGGATTGTGTCTGCAGGTTCAGTTTCCTGTCCGATCACCTCATAGGAAAACAGGCTAAGGAGTATAAGCAACAATAGACTTTTTTTCATCTGTTTTTTATTTGATGGGTTTGTATGTTAATCCGGTTATAGCACCACCTCCGGTACCACCTTGCCGTCGAACAGGTTGATGACACGGTTGGCGAAGCCGGCATCGTGTTGACTGTGGGTGACCATGACGATGGTGGTTCCTTCGCGGTTCAACTCGGTGAGCAGGTTCATCACTTCGGCACCATTGCGGCTGTCGAGGTTCCCCGTGGGTTCGTCGGCAAGGATCAGCTTGGGGTTGGCCACCACGGCACGGGCGATGGCCACGCGCTGTTGCTGTCCCCCCGACAGCTGTTGCGGGAAGTGCTTCTCGCGGTGGGTGATGGCCATGCGCTCCATCGCCTCCTTCACGCGGCGCTTCCGCTCGGCAGCCCCGATCTTCATGTAGAGGAGCGGTAGCTCGATGTTCTCATAGACATTGAGCTCCTCAATGAGGTTGAAGCTCTGGAACACGAAGCCGATCACCCCCTTGCGGAGGCCGGTGCGCTGGCTCTCGGTGAATTTTGAGACGTCGGTTCCGTTGAGGTGATAGCTCCCCGAGGTGGGGTTGTCGAGCAGCCCCAGGATGTTCAGCAGCGAGGTCTTCCCGCAGCCGGAGGGTCCCATCACGGCGACAAATTCACCTTCGTTGATTCTGATGTTCACTTCGTTCAGTGCCCAAGTCTCCACCTCATCGGTGCGGAAGATCTTCTGTAAGTTTTCTGTTTGAATCATAGTTTATTTGGATTATGAATTAAATTTTATTCTGATTTCACCACCTCTGCCGGGTTCTGATTCGCTGCACGTGCTACCTGTATCACAATTGCAAGGATTACAATTGATGCTATGATGAGTGACACCGCACCATACATCCACCAGGAGATGGTGATCCGATAGGCAAAGTTCTGCAACCATTGTTCCATGAACAGTCCAGACAATGGAAGCGCAACCACGACGGCAATCAGTGTCAATGTGAGGTACTCACGGAAGAACATGTTCATGATCTCATTCGATTTAGCTCCGGCGGTCTTGCGGATGGCGATCTCCTTGCGTCTCCTACGGGTCTCGCGTTGCGACACGGAATAGATGCCGAAGACTGTAATCAGGATGCAGAGTGAAGCCAACGTTGTAAACAGTCTCAATTGATTCTGTTCGTTTTTACTCAGATCACTCAGCAGCTGACGCATTGAGACTACCAGCGATTCGTTTTCGTTGTCGGGCCTAAACTTGGGAATAAGATTGGTAATTGCTTCCAAGGCTGCTTCCTCCAACCCCGGCATGACGCGTATGTAATTGAAATATCCTCCTCCGCTCTCTTTCATCACTTTAATGATGAGCGGTGGTATTTCACTTTGCAAGCCTACTGTATGAAAATCTTCAACGACGCCCGCAATTTCATAATGATCTACTCCTCTTCCTTCAGCAGTATACCAGTTGGCAGGGACAGAAATGCTTTGACCTAAAGGATCATCCATTTCCATGATCTTTTGTGCACTTTGATTGATAAGCACCTTGCCGGCTGTATTGCCACGGGTAAAATCCTCCTCGATGATTCCTCTTCCCTCAATGATTTCCAATTTCATCTTTTCAATGAAATCTGCATCAACCTCAAATGTTTGAAAAAGGGGATTGAAGTCCATAGGCTTTTTGTCCCAGTTAACTCCTGTAACACCACTCGGCCCCAACTTATCTGAAGTTTGGGACAGTGTGAAGAATGCAGTATGGATCACGTCTTTCACCATCGGGAGCTTCTCAATTTCTTCCAGAAGCGGCTCTCTGTCTCTTACTTTCATCTGAATCTGCAGCAGATTTTCGGTATCAATTCCCCAATCCACCCGGTTCATGTAATCTACCTGTTTCCATGTCACAAAGGTACTCATGATGGCAAACGAACTGATTATCAGTTGCAATAGCAATGTTATTCTGCCTGTGGTAAAGTTGTGCTTCACCGAATGGATTCTCTTGAGCGCTGATTTCCGAACAAATCGGAAAAGTATAGCAAAGGCTGTGCAGTATAAAAAAATTGCCGTAAGCAGGATCGTGTAGAGGAGTTTTGTGTTGATCATGGAAGAAGAGACAACCGTTCCGAAGATGCGTTCAAACAGTCCGGATGTAATTTCTATACAACAGAACGAAAGCAATGCTACGATGGCTATGTGAAGCGTTATTTCTACAAACAGTTGCTGGTAAATGTTACGGATAGATGCACCGGTCACCCGTCTTAGGTTGATTTCTCTGAAACGTGCCACGGTACTGCTGTGCAGGATATTCAAGTAGTTGAACAATGCAATAAACAGGAGCAACACACCTACAAAAATAAACATGCGGATGTATTTCACATCATAGCGGATTTGACTCTCCAGCACATTCATTAAAGTGAACCGTACGAGGGGGAGCGGGCAGATCTCTAAATAGAGATCCTCATTGAATTTGTGCTCTATGGCAAATGTGAAAAGCTTCTCACGGAAATGATCAAGATCAATATCTTCCTTCATTTTCAAATAGATGCGGGTGTCATGCATATCCCGCCACTGCGTTGCTTCATCTACGCGAACCAGGAATTCTCTGCCATGGGTATCCGGCACGTAACCCTCTTTCCGGAAAATGGAATTGATGGGTGGATCGGCAATCACAGCCTTTATTACAAATGACTCGCCGTACCCTGAGACCATAGTTTCTCCCAAAGCATCACTGGGTGTGTCAAAATATTTGCGGGCATAAGATTCTGTGATGATTATTTCATCTTTGTTCATCAATGCGTTTTCATCTACCTCCCCGGCCACTACCTTGGGTGGAAACATTTGGAAGTACCGTTCATCGACATATTCAAATGATGGATACCCCAGATCCCGGTCATTGTGTTTGAAAGGAGCACCATAGGTTGGATAAAACAGTGCCACAGACTCAATTTCCGGAAACAGTTGCGTCAGTTTCTCTGCCGCGATGTAAGGCAGGTGTCCGTTTTCGATTTTCTTTCCGCTGCTTTTCAACCTGCCGTACAGGTGATAGATCCTTTTTGAATCGGGATGAAAGCTATCGTACGTGGTTTCGTAGCTGTACCAATGGTATCCGTAAGTGAAGAATACCACGCCGATGGTTAAGCCTACGATGCTGATGATGCTCTGTGTCCTGTATTTAAGGAGGTTCCTCCAGGCAATTTTAAAATAGTGTAGAAGCATTTGTTGAAAGTGCTTTTAGATTTGTCGAATATTTATTCCGATTTCACTACAACAGCCGGGTTCTGACGTGCAGCCCTCACGACCTGAAGGAGCACACTTGCAAGCACCAGCAGCACCATCAGCAGGAAGAGGGCGACAAAGAGCCACCACTCCATGGAGACCCGCCGGCTGTACTGTTCCAGCCAGCGTTGCATCACCAGCACACCTGCCGGGAAAGCGACCAAACAGGCCACGAGGGTGATGAGGAGATATTCCCGCAGGAAGAGCTGCAGGATCTCCCGCACAGTGGCTCCGTTCACCTTGCGGATGGCAATCTCTTTGCGCCGACGGCGGCAGGCCAGCGTGATGATGGAGTAGGCCCCGAACAGGGCGATCAGGATGGCCAGGCCGGTCATGATGCTCAACAGGATGAGGAGATATCTTTCCGACCGGGTATAGGCGGCATAGATATCCTCCATATTGTCAATCCACATGTGTGGATTGTCAAACTTCTCAACGGCAATCCGTTTGATCTCCTTCTCTGTGGCCTCCCTCTGACCGTCCGTGTAACGGTAGGCAAAAAATTGCCGGGGGACGTATCCTCCTTCTCCGCCCTGGGTCTCTTGTATCCTGTAGATGGTTGGAAACACCGGTATCCGGGGAGAATCGACATACATGTCGGCAATCACACCCACTACCTCCAATCCAAATATCTCTTTCGAATTGGCAGAGTCTTTGGATTGAAGCAGCCGATTGCCCGTTTCATTGATCAGGCATGCCTGATGTTCGCCGGCGAAGATGTTGCGTCCCTCCAGCAGTTTCATGTCGAAGAAATCCATGTATTCCGGTCCGCTGATGCTGTAAATTTGCAGTCTTACCATCTCCGTTTTCTGATTGTCTTTGACCACCTCCATAGAACTTTGTATGCTGTAGCGTTTGGGCAGGAAATCACCCCCGAATGGAATCACCTCTTCCACCCCCGGCACCCTTCTGATTTCATCGATCGGGATATCATTCTCGTAGAAGGAGACGCTGTTGACATTGTGCCGGTTGAAGCCGATATCCTTGCTGTTGAGGTAGCTGTATTGGAGAAAGAAGAGCACGGTGGCGAAGATAAGGATGCTGCTGATGATGAGCTGCAGGGTGATCGTGATGCGGCTGAATCGCTCTTTGCTCCTGCCCGGGTCTGTTTTGGGCGAGAGGCTCTCACGGATCATTCGCCGGAGGATGTGTCTTACGGGGAGGTAGGCGACCAGCACCGCGAGCAGCAGCAGTGCCATCCCGAAGAGGATTGCTTCGCGCCAGAAGAACGATTTGGGTGCCTCAAGCATCGAGAACCGTATGAAATGCGGATACAACAGTTCGGTCAGCGACAACCCGATGGCCAGTGCGATCAGCAGGAGCATCGCAAACTCGCAAAAGAGCATGAGCAGCAGCTGCAGATTGGATGCACCGTTTACTTTGTGCAGTTCCCACTCACGGCGACGGATCTTTATCTTGTTGATGAAGAGCATCAGGAAATTGAAGAAGGCACTGATGATCACCAGCAGGGAAACCCCTGCAAAGAGCCTGAGCTGCTGGTATCGTATGGCCACCTCCGTGTTGGGATGGAGAATGCGCAGGTTGGAGAGTGGCACCAGTCGGCAGGAGAACTTCTGGGTAAAAGAGGTATTTTCAGCAACTTGATTTTCGATGCTTATCTCCTCCAGTTTCTCCTGCAGGTGCGCAATGTTGATGCCCTCTTTTACCCGTATGTAGGTGAAGCTGTCTTGGTAGCCCCATGCATTCTCTTTGATTTCTTCGGGTTGAGACACCATGATCAGATCGAAGGGTACATTGCTTTGCTTTGGTTTGTCGGGCACGACAGCCAACAGATGGATCTGCAGCGAGTCGATCTGCATGCCTCTTTGTGCCTCTTTCAACCCCAGCTTTTGCGCGGTGCCCGCGGGTAGCACGTAACTGTCGGGGGGCAGGGTTGGGGGGTAGGTGATCCTGATCTCCGGGTAAAAAACAGGAAAGAAAAAGGTGTCGGCCGTAACCATATTCACATCCGTGAGGAACGCTTTTTCGTTCAGGTTCAGATCTGTCTTGTAGGAATAGATGCTGGTCGCAGCCTCAACTTCCGGATAGTTTTTCATCAGGTAGGAGGCCAGGATCTTGGGTGTCATATTCTTCACCCCTTCAACCTGGGTGGAGTCATTGAAAAAGACACGGTATATCCTCTCTGCATCGGGATTGTGGCTGTCGTACCCCTTCTCATACCTGATCCAGGAGAGGGTGAAGACGAAGGCAGTGAAGCCGATGGCCAGTCCCACGATGCTGATGATGCTCTGTGTCTTGTATTTCAGGAGGTTCCTCCAGGCTACGGTGAGATAGTGTCTGATCATATGTGATTGGTTGTTGTTCCGTTTTTCATGTCTGTTATTGAATGATTAACTCCTCCACGTTCCCGAAGGATGCATAACCATTCACCACTACCCGGTCACCGGGTGCCAGTCCGCTCAGGATCTCGTACTGCACGGGGTTCTGCCGGCCGATGGTGATGGGTGTCTTCACTGCCTTGTCGCCCTTGCTGTTCAACTTGTAGATCCACTGCCCGCCGGTGTACTGGAAGAAGTCGCCCCGTGGCATCACCATCGCTGTCTCCGGTTGTCCCAGCTCAATCTGCAGGCGGTAGCTCTTGCCGATGCGCAGGTTGTCGGGTTGATCGTTCGTGAAGACCAGGTCCACCCGGAACTGTCGGTCTCTCACTTCGGGCACCACCTTCGACACCCGCAACGGGAATCGGGTGCCCTGATAGGTGACCGTTGCAGGCAGTCCCACGGTGAGCCGGTCGATGTAATATTCACTCAGCTGGGTGTGTATCTTGAAGTTGTCCATCACCTTGATCTCGCCGATCTGTTCAGAGGCTCCCACACGCTGACCGGGGGTGACGTTGAGAAAACTGAGTTGTCCCGCGGTGGTGGCCCTTACCATCAGGTTGTCCATCCGTGAGCGGGCATGTGCCATGCTTCTGGCGGCACGCTCCAGTTCCCTCTCCATCAGTTCGCGGCGCAGCAGGGTGGCACTGCTGTCCTGCCTCAATCCCTCCAGTTGCAGTAGGGTGCTTTTGGTCCTGTAATCGAACTCCTCGCGCTGCACATCGAGCTGTGCCTTGCTCTTCACCCCCATCCGGTATTCCTCCTCACCGAGCCGCAGGTCTTTCTCCAGACGGCTCAGCTCATAGCGGGCCTGCAGTGCCTGCTGCTGCAAAAGTATCGATTTCTGCTCCATCTCCACCTTTTTCTCCTGATAAAGTATGCGCTGTTGCTCCCATTCTTCCTGTTTCTCCTCAATCTCTCTTTCCAGTTCAGGGTTCTGCAGTGTCAGGATGAGTGCGTCACGCTCCAGCATGGCCCCCTCTTCGGCGACGATCTCCTTCACGATCCCTGCCTCCGGGGTGTTCAGCATGATGGTGAGAATGGGTTGTACGATTCCCTCGGCATCCACATAATCGAGGAAGTGTGTCTCCGCCACCTCGGCGATGGTGATCTTCTCTTCCTGAATACGCTGTTTCCGTCCGCCCGACAGTGTGAAGATGAGGTAGGCAAGGAACAGGGCAAATGCTGCAGCGGCCAGCAGCGGCAGTCTGTGTCGCCGCAGGAATGATCTCTTTTGAAGCTTGATGTCCATCGATGAGTCGCGTGACTCATGGAAGCTATCGGTATGGGTTTCTTTGTTCATGGCATCTTCATATTATAATTCCTGTTCCGAAATAGAGATTGGACTGTTCATCTCGAAAATCGTATCCCGTGATGCTCCGCAGGGCGTAATAGAGGTTCCAGTAGTTGTGCAGCGCGCTGATGTAGGCGCGTTGTGAGCTGTCTTTCTCGGCGATGGAGGCATTGAGGTCGAGCAGCGTGGACTTGCCCAGCAGGTAGAGGCGGTAGGCCACCTCGTTCCTGCGTGCGGCACGTACCGATGTCTTTTGTGCGATCTCCACCTTGTTGGCCTGCAGGTTGAACTGTTTCACCAGTTTGATCACGTTGGCTTCGAAGTCGGTGCGTGCCTGTGCGATCTCTGTTTTTGTCTTTTCAAGGTTGCTGCGCGCCACCTCCACACGTCCCTTGCCCACGCCCCAGTCGACAAGGGGTATGCGGATGCCGAGGCTCACCAACTGCTGATCCATTGGATTGCGGTAGGCGTTGTTGAGCGCTGTTGCCGTCTGTGTCAGTCCCACCTGCATGTAGAGGTCCGCCTTCAGTCCGCGCGATGCCTTTGCCTGTGCCACGCTGCTTTCGCTCTGCAGCTGTTGCAGGGCATACCATTCGATGTCGGGACTGTTCTGCCAGGCATAGTGAAGCGCCTCCGCCAGGGGAACCTTGAAGAGGGGCAGCTCGTTGCCGATCACCGCCACCATCTCCACGTTATCGCGTATGCCCAGGAAGCTGCGCAGCTCCTGGATGGCGTTATCGACCTCCATGGCGGCATTGAGGCGGTTGCTCTGTTCCGTGAGGTGGTTGATCTCCAGTTGCAACATCTCGTTTTCGGTGATGGTGCCGATGTCGTACCTTCCCTTTGCATAGCGGAAGAGGGTGTCGGCCGCCGCATAGTTGTAGTCGGCCGACTGCAGCTTGCTCTGTGCCGTGGCCAGGGCGAAGAACTTGTTGGCAGTCATGGCGGCCACCAACTCCAGCGTCTCCAGGTAGCTCTTCTTTGCCTGTGCATATCGTGCCGGTTCAATCTTCTTGTCCCACTTCAGCCGGTTGTAGCCGAACAGGTTCTGCGAGTAGCCGAGCACCACGGGTGTCGACTTGAAAGAGCGCCGCTTGTCGGTGAAGAGATCGAGGCGCTGCAGGCCTGTTTCCAGGAAGATGCTTCCGCCCAGGGGGGCGATATTCTGGTTGATGGTGAGGCTCCCCTCGTTGAGCAGCTGGTTCCTGTGCAGGAAGCTGTCGCTGCCGTCGGGCAGGGTGACGGGGCTGATGGAGCGGTTGAGGGAGCTGTAACTGTTGAAGGAGAGGCTAGGCAGGTAGTCGGCTTTGAAGGTGCGCCAGTTCCAGTAGGCCGCGCGGTATTGGTGCCGCGCTGCCACTGCCTGGGGTGACTGAGCACGGGCAAGCGCGACTGCCTCGTCCAGAGTGAGACGAAGCGAGTCCTGCGCTATGAGTTGCCCTGTGCAGATTGAATAAAGAATGAATAGTAGAATGTATCTCATGCTGCTTATCTCAATCAAATGGCGTGCCAAACGGGTAACAGGCAGAGATAGAGAAAGATGCTGTTTTATCGCGGGTGCGGGAGGTGTGCATTACCGCACAATATATGTGCGGATTCACACAGTCTGAACCGAATAAATGACCTATATTTGTGGAGCAAAAAAGAATTGCGATGGACAAGGAAGGTAAGATACTGATCGTAGATGACAACGAGGACATCCTCTTCGCGCTCAATCTTCTGCTGCAGCCCCATGTGGAGAAGGTGAAGGTGACCACGCGGCCGGAGCGAATTGTTGATTTCATGGAATCGTATCGTCCCGATGTGATCCTGCTCGACATGAACTTCCACCATGATGCCAGCAGCGGACAAGAGGGTTTTCATTGGCTGCAGCAGATCCACAGCATCGATCCCAACATGGTGGTGATCTTCATCACCGCCTATGGCGATACCGAGAAGGCGGTGCGAGCCATCAAGGCGGGGGCCACCGATTTCATCCCCAAGCCGTGGGAGGGCGAGAAGCTGCTGGCCACCATCTCATCAGCCCTGCAGCTGAGCAAGAGTAGAAACGAAGTGTCGCAGCTCCGGAAACAGGTGTCGGCACTCGAAAGCAACAGGCCTCCTTTTCCTGAGATCGTGGGTGAGAGTGAGGTGATGCAGGTGCTCTACGGCACCATCGACAAGTTAAAGGATACCGATGCCAACATCCTGCTGCTGGGTGAGAACGGCACGGGGAAGGACCTGATCGCCAACCTGCTTTACCACTCCTCACCGCGTGCAGAGAAGCCCTTTGTGCACATAGACCTGGGGAGCATCCCCGAATCACTCTTCGAGAGTGAGCTGTTCGGGCATGAGAAAGGGGCTTTCACCGATGCGAAAAAAGAAAAGCAGGGGCGCTTTGAGATTGCCAGCGAAGGCACGCTGTTCCTGGATGAGATTGGTAACCTGTCGCCTTTCATGCAGGCGAAGCTGCTGACGGTGCTGGAGAAGAGAGAGGTGATTCGCCTGGGATCCACCCGACGGGTGCCGATCAACGTGCGACTGATCTGTGCCACCAATGCGGACATCCATGAGATGACAGAGCGGGGTGAGTTCCGGCGCGACCTGTTGTACCGCATCAACACCATTGAACTGCACATTCCTCCGTTGCGGGAGAGGGGCAGCGACATCCTGCTGCTGGCCGATTTCTTCAGGGAGAAGTATTGCCGCAAGTACAAGAAGGAGATCAGGAGCATCGCTACCTCGGCACAACGCAAGCTGCAGGAGTACCCCTGGCCGGGCAACGTGCGGGAGCTGCAGCATGCCATGGAGCGGGCCGTGATCTTGTCTTCGGGTTACATGCTCTATGCCGATGACATCTTGCTCACTCCCGTGGCCATGGACAGGAATAGTGAGAGCCTGAACCTGGAGGAGCTGGAGCGAAAGGCAATTGATCAGGCAATGAAGCAATCGGGTGGCAATATGAATCGGGCAGCCGACCTGTTGGGCATTTCTCGCTTTACGCTCTATAGAAAAATAGGCAAACAATCGGACAAATAAAATGAAGATACCATCAAGATATCTCTACATGTTCAAGATAGCGGCCATCCTGTTGTTGTCGCTGACAGCGGTATGGCTCTTCCTGCAGGCACTCTACTTCTCCTCACTGCTGGTGTTGATTGGCCTGTTGATGGTATCGGTCTCACTCTACTACGACAGGAAGAAAATGATCTCACGGATGGAGCGGATGATCTCCGGCATCCGGCATGCCGATTACTCGTTTCACTATCCGCAAAACAACTCGGAGCAGGAGCTCAACCGCCTGTCGAAAGAGATGGACGAGGCGTTGCAGCTTTTCCGTGCACAGGCACAGCATGCCTACATGGAGGAGGCAGAGACGGAGGCCTGGCAGAAGCTTGTGAGCGTGCTCACCCATGAGATCATGAACAGCATCGCGCCCATCATCTCTCTCTCGGAGACGTTGGGAAAAGAGGAGGGGGCGACCTATCAAAGCGAGGAGGAGTGCCATAACATGCGCAGGGCCATGCAAACAATTCACCGGCGGAGTGCAGGGTTGCTCACCTTCGTGGAGAACTACCGGAAGCTGACACGGATACCGCAGCCGGTGATGCAGCCCATCCGCGCTGCCGACCTGTTCCGGTCGCTGCAACTGCTGGTGGAGGCTGATCAGATTCACTTCACCTACAGCTGTTATCCGGAGCAGCTGGTCTTTCGTGGCGACCGCAACATGGTGGACCAGATGCTGATCAACCTGCTTCGGAACGCGCATGAGGCGACAGAGCAGACCGCATCGCCGCAGATCAGGATTGATGCACGACAGGAGGGAGATTGTGTGAGGATCACTGTCTCCGACAACGGATGCGGTATCTCGGCAGAAGCGATGGGTAAAGTGTTCATCCCCTTCTACAGTACCAAGTCGGGAGGGTCTGGCATTGGATTAAGCCTCTGCCGTCAGATGATGTTGCTGCACAAGGGATCGGTGTCGCTCTTGTCCGATGGAGAGGGCACCGCTATCACGCTGCAATTCCTGGTGTGAGTAAACAGTCTCATTTACTGATGCATATTTTTTTTTGAAAATTGTTTTGTTTTTTTGAAATTTTAGTATATTTGCAGCATACATGATTCGCGTACATGTCATGCTATTTGGTTGAAACTATTCACGTAAACACTCAATATTATGTGCGAGAAAACACAACGAAGCGGTTCTGCGGGTGATGCCGTATACGGGCTGGGCGTGATTGGCGCGGCCGTGTGGTACATCTCCACCGCCGCCACCTTCTGGATGGGGGTGCTGGGATTCCTCAAGGCGCTTGTATGGCCTGCCTTCCTGGTCTACGAGGCGTTCAGGTTTATAAGTGCTTGACAAATAAAGGCTATTTTTATATTCAATAGTTCGCATCTGGAGATGCTGCCCCGTGAGGAGCGGCATTTCTGCTGTCCGAATAGTTAAAGTTGGAGTGAAACATTGCTCCTGAAAGGGAAATCTGAAAAATGCTGTTATATTTGCCTCTGCCATCCGAAGTGGGATGGTTCTCAGACAATTTAACAACCTTGACAGATGATTATGGAAAGCACCGGTTTCCTCATGTATCGGGCACTCTCCTTCGGTGTAAGCCGTGAGGAAACACGACTCTACAGCACCTCATTCTACTCTGCCACACAACTCTTTTCGCCTCCGGTCAGGGAGGCGATTCACGGCATCTACGGCTTCGTGCGGTTGGCCGATGAGATTGTTGACTCGTTTCATGGACACGACCAGCGGGCACTGCTCGATCGCTTTGAAGCGGACTACAACTTCGCCCGGGAACAGGGTGTCAGCACCAAACCGGTAATACAGGCCTTCCTGTTCACCGTCAACCGCTATCGCATTGACGATGCCTACATCCGGGCATTTCTGTCCAGCATGCGGGCCGATCTGGATAAGAAGATCTACACGACACAACTGGAAGCTGATCAGTATATCTATGGTTCGGCCGATGTGGTGGGTCTGATGTGTCTGCGCGTCTTCTGCGATGGTGACGACCGCCTCTTCGGGGAGCTGGTGATTCCCGCCATGCGGCTGGGCTCCGCTTTCCAGAAGGTCAACTTTCTGCGTGACCTGCGTCAGGATGTGCTGGAGTTGGGACGTGTCTACTTCCCCGGCTTCACTATGGAGCAGTTCGAAGAGACCACCAAGCGGGAGCTGGTACGCGACATCGTGGCTGACTTCGCCGAGGCACTCAAGGGGATCCGTCGGCTGCCCGACAGTTCACGCCTGGCGGTGCACACCGCCTATCAGTACTACATTCGTTTGCTGGGCAAGATACGCGAAACCCCCGCCGCCGAGCTGGTCACCCGCCGCATCCGTGTACACAATGCAGAGAAGTTCAGGCTGCTCTCCGGCGCCGTGATCAAGCACAAACTGAAGATGGAAATACTATGAACGACAGCGAACTACTGGTGCAGCTGGTCGACGAGCAGGACAACCCCCTGGGCACCATGAACAAGATGGAGGCACATCGCCTGCCCGCACTGCACCGTGCCGTCTCGGTGCTGGTCTTCAACAGTGCCGGCGACTGGTTGTTGCACCGCCGTGCTGCCGGCAAGTATCACTCCGCCTGTCTGTGGACCAATGCATGCTGCACCCATCCCTACCCGGGAGAGGCGCATGCCGCTGCGGCCCGCCGCCGCCTGCAGGAGGAGATGGGTATGGATGCCGGTGAGGAGCTGCTGCACCTCTTCGACTTTGTCTACCGGGCGAAGGTGGATGAAGAGCTGACCGAGTATGAGTACGACAGGGTTTTCACCCTCACCAGTGATGCACTGCCACAGCCGCACCCCGATGAGGTGGATGAATGGCGCTACATCTCTCCCGATGCTCTGCAGCAGGAGATGAGAGAGCATCCCGAGTGCTTCACCGAATGGTTTAAAATGATATATCAAAAAGTTCATAGTTCATAGTCCAATGTTTAAAGTTCAAAGTTTGATGAACCTGAAACCCGGAACTTGGAACCTGAAACTATAAAACCGATCACTGAAAAACATGCCCCGATATACCGTCAAAGAGAGAGAGATGATCCGCCGCATCGCGGTGATTTACGCCGTGGGGGTGGCAGGATTCATCATCCCCTACTACGTAAATGCCGTCTCGAAGCACAATCCCCAGTGTGCGCCGGAGGGTTGCGAGAGCCTCTTCATCGTCTGCCCCGTGCCCAGTCTGCAGTACAAGTCCGACTGGAGTGATCGTGACGAGATCGTAGACAGCATCCTCACCGACTTCTCCAAACGCATCGGCATTGACATCATGCCCCACATCGTCACCCGCACCATCTACACCCCGCAGGAGTGGGAGAAGCAGTTCAACCTCTACATGGGGAGTGGCCTGGGACTCTCACACCGGTTGAGCCAGATTGGCGCTCTTCGTCCGAAGAACTACGATGAGGAGTATGGCAACCTCTTCTACGTGGGTGCCTCCACCACTCCCGGGGCGGGCCTCCCCATGGCGGTGATCAGTGCCGAGATGGTTTGTAAACGGATCTTGGGCGAGTGATGTGACAGCGGTGCGTTCCTGTACCCTCTGAATGGTACAGGAGCCACCGGAAGCAATCTCAATAGGTTGTGGATATAATTTCTCTTTTCCTTTGATATGTAACAAATTGCCGTTATATTTGCCCTTATGAACCGGAAGATCATCCATGTGGATATGGATGCGTTTTACGCCTCCATCGAGCAGCGCGACAACCCTGATTATCGGGGGAAGCCCGTTGCCGTGGGCTATGGGGGCAAACGGGGTGTGGTGGCTGCCGCCAGCTACGAGGCACGGAAATATGGCATTCACTCCGCCATGCCCTCCGTCACGGCACTGCGCAAGTGTCCCCACCTGATCTTCGTCATGCCCCGCTTTGAGCACTACCGCACCATCTCCGGCCAGATCATGCAGATCTTCCTCGAGTACACCGACAAGGTGGAGCCGCTCTCACTCGACGAGGCGTTCCTCGATGTCACCGTCAACCATAAGGGCAACCGTTCCGCCACACTTATCGCCCGCGAGATCAAGCAGAAGATCCAGAGCCGCACCCGTCTCACCGCCTCCGCCGGTGTCTCCTACAACAAGTTCCTCGCCAAGATCGCCTCCGACTACCGGAAGCCGGATGGCCTCTTTGTGATTGAACCGGAGCAGGCTGAGGCGTTCGTGGAGCAGCTGCCGGTGAACAAGTTCTTCTGGGTGGGGAGGGTGACTGCCGCACGCATGGCCGAGTTGGGTATTCATACGGGAAAGGATCTGAAGCAGTGGGAGGAGATTGACCTGGTGCGTGAGTTCGGCAAGGTGGGCAGCGCCTACTACCGCTTCGCACGGGGCATCGATGAGCGGGAGGTGGAGTCGGAACGGGTGCGCAAGTCGCTCGGTGCCGAGGAGACCTATGCCGACGATCTGGAGGAGATGGTTGATATCCTGGCGGCGATCGACCAGCTGGCACTGGAGGTGCACCGACGCGCCGACAAGAAGAAGTTCATGGCGCGCACGCTGACCCTCAAGATCAAGTATGCCGACTTCACGGTGATCACCCGCAGCCGCACCGTGGGGCATTACATCCGCACCTACAGTGAGCTGTTCGACCTGGGCAAGGAGCTGCTGCTGCAGGCCGACGACCTACTCGACCGCAAGATACGTCTGATGGGGCTCACCCTGAAGAATGCCGACGCCGGTCAGGAGCTGATGCCGCCCGAGGGGATTCAGCTCTCATTCAACTTCGGCGAGGAATAGGGTTGCGATAGGAGTTACAAAAAATATCAGAGGATAAAATTCTCAGGCTTCTTGGCCTGCACATCCTTGTAGTAGGACTTGATGGTCACGATGTCCTTCCGGTAGTCGTTGGTGGGGTAGAAGAGATCCAGCACGCGGGCCTCTTTTTTGCCATAGTCGAGACCGATGAGCAGGATCGGCACCCTTGCCTTCAGGGCGATGAAATAGAACCCTTTCTTCCACTCTTTCACCGGCTTGCGTGTACCCTCGGGGGTGATCCCCAGGTGCATCCATTCGCGTGTGCGGAACTCGTTTGCCAGGATTTCAGTCAGCGATCCGCTCTTCCCTCGTTTCACCGGTATCCCGCCGATGCGGCTGAAGAAAATGTTGAAGGGGAAGAAGAACCACTCCGCCTTGATCAGGAAGTTGGCCTGTCGCCCCAGCGAATTGTAGGCCAACTTGCCCACCACGAAGTCCCAGTTGCTGGTGTGGGGCGCCACCGCCAGCACGCACTTCGGCACCTCGGGGAAGGTGTTTACCACCTTCCATCCCATGATCTTGTTGAGTATGAATTTACTTAGATTGGCCATCTGTTGGTTATTACGATATTTCGTTATTACGTCGGTCAGTTCCGACGTTTTTTTATGTGATGATTCAACAATAAAACGTTGCTTGATTGTAGTTGTTCATTATTTACCATACTTTGAACCCTTGATTTCTCTCTTTCTCATTGTATGAACGTTTCCAACTCCGTCGTCGCCCGTTCCCAGTTGTTCATCGCCTGGTCGAGGCGGGCCTTCACCTCCAGGTATTTCTGCAGCAGCTCCATGTTGGAGGCACCTTCGGGTGTGGCCAGCTGCTCCTCCATCTTCTTCAGCTTCTCCTCGAGCGAGGCTACCTTCTGCTCCGCTTCTGCCACCTGCTTCTCCAGGCGGCGCTGCTGACGGTTCTGCTCCTTCTGCTCCTGGTAGGAGAGCTTGTTCTCCGACGGCTCTTCCCGTTTCTCCTCCCGCTTTGCCGTAGGTGATGGAGAGAGCTCCAGCTGTTGCAGCGTCTCCATCTTCTTCTTCGTGAGGAAGTCGTAGATGCCGCCGATGTGCTCCCGCACCTTGCCGCCACCGAACTCATAGACCTTGTCCACCAGCCCGTCGAGAAAGTCACGGTCGTGCGACACAATGATGGCGGTGCCGTCGAACTCGCGGATCGCTTTCTTCAGTACATCTTTCGATGCCAGGTCCAGGTGATTGGTAGGCTCATCGAGGATCAGCAGGTTCACAGGCTCCAGCAGGAGGCGTATCATCGCCAGGCGGCTCCGCTCGCCGCCCGAGAGCACCTTCACCTTCTTCTCTGATGCCTCACCGCCGAACATGAAGGCACCCAGGATATCGCGTATCTTCGTCCGTATGTCGCCCACTGCCACGTAATCGATGGTTTCGAACACCGTCATCTCTTCGTCCAGCAGCTGCGCCTGGTTCTGTGCGAAGTAACCTATCTTCACGTTGTGTCCCAGCTCCAGCTTGCCCCCATGGTCGATCTCCTGCATGATGCACTTCACCAGCGTCGACTTCCCCTCGCCGTTCTTGCCCACGAAGGCGATCTTCTCGCCCCGTTCAATGGTGAGCGTGACGTTGCTGAAGACCAGGTGGTCGCCGTAGCGTTTCTCCATCTCTTCCATGATCACCGGGTAGCTGCCCGAGCGGGGTGCCGGTGGGAACCTCAGGTTGAGGCGTGAGTTGTCCACCTCATCCACCTCGATGCGGTCAATCTTTTCCAGCTGTTTGATGCGCGACTGCACCTGGTTCGATTTGGTGGCCTTGTAGCGGAAGCGCTCAATGAAGTCCTCCGTATCTTTGATCTGCTTCTGCTGGTTCTCGTAGGCCCGTTGTTGTTGCTCACGGCGCTCCTTGCGCAGCTCCACATACTTGCTGTAGCTCACCTTATAGTCGTGGATGTCACCCAGCATGATCTCCACGGTGCGGGTGGTCACCGCGTCGAGGAAAGCCCTGTCGTGCGACACCAGCATCACCGCGTTGGCGTGTGTGGAGAGGAAGTTCTCCAGCCACTGGATCGATTCAATGTCGAGGTGGTTTGTAGGCTCGTCGAGCAGGAGCACGTCGGGTGCCTGCAGGAGGATCTTGGCCAGCTCGATGCGCATGCGCCAGCCACCGCTGAACTCACGGGTAGGACGTTCCAGGTCGGCACGTGCGAAGCCCAGCCCGGTGAGGGTCTTCTCCACCTCCGCCTCAAAGTTATGGATGCCCGACATCTGGAGGAGCTCCTGCAGGTCGGTCGCTCGTTCGATCACCTGCCGGTAGGCGTCCGACTCATAGTCGGTCCGCTCCGCCATCTCCCGGTGCAGTCGCTCCAGCTCCAACTCCATCTTCTGCAGATGTTCGAAGGCGAGCGATGCCTCCTCGCGTACGGTGCGCCCGTCGCTCAGCTTCATCTGCTGGGGCAGGTAGCCTATGGATACCTCCTTCGGGAGTGATATGTTGCCGGAGGAAGGCTGCTGCAGTCCCGCCATGATTTTGAGGAGGGTCGACTTGCCGGCGCCGTTCTTGCCGGTGAGGGCCACCCGCTCGTTCCTGTTCAGTACGAAAGATATGTTGTCGAGGAGTGTGAATCCGCCGAATGCTACGGTGAGGTTGTCTATTGAGACCATTTCTCTGAAATTTTGTGCAAAGGAAGCGCTTTTTGGGAGAGTTTGAAAATTTTTACCTATCTTTGTTCCCCGTAACATATCGCGTGCAGGTCCTACTCATTCAGTGCTTCCCCACCATTTGTTAATAAACGTCCTACTCCCGGCTCTGCGGACAGAGGAGAGCGTGAACCGGGTCCTGCCGTTGTACGGTAGGGACGGTCAGAGAGAGAAACATCAGCCGCCCTGTAGAAATGGGCATGGGAATCAGGATCCCCACCTACATGCGGTCACAATAACAACAGTGCTGCCTCATCAATAAAAAATGGCAGTCATAGACAAAACGAATGACATTTAACGATTTAGAGATTATGGAGCCGATCTTAAGGGCTCTTAGTGAGAAAGGATACACCACCCCCACACCGATACAGGAGCAGGCTATCATGCCGGCGCTGCACAACAAAGACATCCTGGGACTGGCACAGACAGGTACCGGCAAGACAGCCGCCTTCGCCATTCCCATCATTCAGCAACTCTGCTCAGACAAACCGCAGGGAAGGAAGAGAGAGATCAGGGCGCTGATCCTGACCCCCACGCGTGAGCTGGCCATCCAGATCGACGACAGCATCCGCGAGTACAACAAGTACACCCGCCTGCGTCACACCGTCATCTTTGGCGGGGTGAAGCAGAATGCACAGGTGAACACCCTGAAAGGGGGCATCGACATCCTCGTCGCCACGCCGGGCCGCTTGCTCGACCTGATCGGCCAGGGCATCATCACCCTGCAGCACATCCGCCACTTCGTCCTCGACGAGGCAGACCGGATGCTCGACATGGGATTTATCCATGACATCAAGCGGTTGCTTCCGTTGCTGCCCAAGCACAAGCAGACGCTTTTCTTCTCGGCTACGATGCCCGATTCCATCGCCACGCTCTCACGCACCATCCTGCACAAGCCGGTACGCGTGGAGGTGACGCCGGTATCCTCAGTGGTGGAAACCATCGACCAGCGCATCTACCTGGTGGAGAAGCCCGATAAGAAGGATCTGCTGATCGACCTGCTGAAGCAGGAACCCGATCATTCGGTACTGGTCTTCTCGCGCACCAAGCATGGTGCCGACAAGATTGCACGGATCCTGACCAAGGCGGGCATAGGGAGCGCGGCCATCCATGGCAACAAGTCGCAGAACGCACGCCAGCGCGCGCTGAGCGAGTTCAAGGCACGCACCACGAAGGTGCTGATCGCCACCGACATCGCCGCCCGCGGCATCGACATCGATCAGCTCGATCTGGTGATCAACTATGACCTGCCCGACGTGGCGGAGACCTACGTGCACCGCATCGGACGTACCGGTCGTGCCGGCAACAGCGGACGGGCCCTCACCTTCTGTACGTCGGAGGAGAAACCGATGCTGCGCGACATCCAGAAGCTTACGGGGCGGAAGCTGCCGATTGCGAATTAGCATTTAGCGTTTAGCTTTTAGTTGTCAGCTAATAGCTTTTAGCTTCGAACTTTGAACTAAGAACGAATTAATGTGTTAACATACTAACATACAAACGTATTAACGTACCAACATAATAACTAAAAAAACTTTTTAAACGAATCAATGGCAAGATCAAATTCATTCAACAAAAGAGAGATCGAGAAGCAGAAACAGCAGAAGAAGAAAGAGAAACTGAAGAAGAAAGAGGAACGCAAACAGCAGGGCACCAACTCCTTCGAGGATATGATTGCCTATGTTGACGCCAACGGTGTGATCATCGATACACCGCCTGAACCCATTCAGGAAGAGGAGAAGATTGAACTGGAAGATATCGAGATCTCTGTACCCCGCAAGGAGGTCAGCGAGGAGGCGGGCGACCCGGAAGGACGTGTCGACTTCTACGATGAAACACGTGGCTTCGGATTCATCCGCGAGGGCAACAGCGTCATCAAGTATTTCTTCCACAAGAGCAATGCCGAGCATGGTATTGCGGAGGGCGATCTGGTCACCTACCGGCTGGAGCGCGGTCCCAAGGGAATGAATGCCGTGGATGTGAAGATCATCCAATAAGATTCAACAAAAAAAAGCTCCGGAACCTCCGGAGCTTTTTTTGTTATGTACCAGAACAGCGGTCAATGTTACAGGTTGCTTGATCACCTGATCGCCTTTACCAGCGCTTCCGGGGCAACACTTGTCTGATCGCCCGACTGCATGTTCTTGAGCGTGATCCTGCCCTCTTTCATCTCGTTCTCACCCACCATCGCCACGAAGGGGATCCGGTTGCTGTCGGCGTAGGAGAGCTGCTTCTTCATCTTTGCCGATTCCGGGTAGAGCTCGCAGCAGATGCCCTCGCGCCGGAGTTGCGCCACTAGGGGCAGCAGCCAGTCCGCCTCCCGTTCGCCGAAGTTGACGAAGAGCAGCTCGGTGGAGTGGGAGAAGCTCTCCGGGAAGAGCTCCAGCTGCGTCAGCACATCGTAGATGCGGTCCGCACCGAAGGAGATGCCCACCCCCGAAACGCCCGGTAGTCCGAAGATACCGGTCAGGTTGTCGTAGCGGCCGCCGCCGGTGATGCTGCCAATCTGCGCGTCGAGCGCCTTCACCTCGATGATCGCACCGGTGTAGTAATTGAGGCCGCGCGCCAGCGTCAGGTCCAGCTCCACCTCGTTGCGAAGCTGCAACGCTTCCGTCTTGGCGATGATGAACGCCATCTCCTCCACGCCATTGGTGCCGGTCTCGGAGGATGCCAGCAGCTCCCGCAGCTTCGTCAGCTTCTCAGCGGTGCTCCCGCTCAGCAGGATGATCGGCTGCAGCCGGTCGATCGCCTCCTGTGCGATCCCTTTGGAGGCCAGCTCCTCGTTCACCTTCTCCAGTCCAATCTTGTCCAGCTTGTCGATTGCCACGGTGATGTCGGTGATCTTGTCCGCTTCGCCTATGATCTCGGCGATGCCGGAGAGGATCTTGCGGTTGTTCAGCTTCACTGCCACGCGGATGCCCAGGCGACTGAACACCTCGTCGATGATCTGCACCAGCTCCACCTCGTTGAGCAGCGAGTCCGATCCCACGATGTCGGCGTCGCATTGGAAGAACTCGCGATAGCGACCCTTCTGTGGGCGGTCGGCCCGCCATACCGGTTGAATCTGGTAGCGCCGGAAGGGGAAGGTGATCTCGTTGCGGTGCATCACCACATAGCGTGCGAAGGGTACGGTGAGGTCGTAGCGCAATCCCTTCTCCGAGATGCGCGTAGCTGTTTTTGCAGCGTTGCCCTCCTTCAGGTCTGTCTCGCTCATCGACGAGAGGAAATCGCCCGAGTTGAGGATCTTGAAGAGCAGCTTGTCTCCCTCCTCGCCATATTTGCCCATCAGCGTGGAGAGGTTCTCCATCGCCGGTGTTTCTATCTGGCGGAAGCCGTAGAGGCGGTATACCTCACGGATGGTGTCGAAGATATAGTTGCGCTTCGCCGTCTCTTCGGGCGAAAAATCACGGGTTCCCTTGGGTATGGTTGGTTTTTGCATCGTCTGATTTCTTTTATCGGGATGCAAAGATAATGAAATTTTAGTTGTCAGTTGTCAGTTTTCAGTTACAACAGATTGCTCGCCAGTTCTGAGAGCTCGCTGCGTTCGCCCTTCACCAGGTTCACGTGGCCAAAGAGCGTCTGCCCCTTCATCTTGTCAATCATGTAGGCCAGGCCGTTCGACTGCGTGTCGAGGTAGGGCGAGTCGATCTGCTGCAGGTCGCCCGTGAACACCATCTTGGTGTTTTCCCCGGCGCGGGTGATGATGGTCTTCACCTCGTGGGGTGTCAGGTTCTGTGCCTCGTCGATGATGCAGAAGGTCTCGGTGAGGCTTCGTCCGCGGATGAAGGCAAGTGCCTCGATCTCCAGCTGTCCCGATTTCTGCAGCTCCTCGATCACCTTCAGGTCGGGGCTGTTCTGTCCCAGCTGTGTCTTGATCACGTTGAGGTTGTCAAACAGCGGCTGCATGTAGGGAGCCACCTTCTGCTTCTCGTCGCCCGGCAGGTAGCCCAGGTCCTTGTTCGAGAGGGAGACGATGGGTCGTGCCAGCAGGATCTGCCCGTATATCTTATGCTGCTTCAGTGCCGATGCCAGTGCCAGCAGCGTCTTACCGGTACCCGCCTTGCCGGTGAGGCCCACCAGCTTCACATCCGGATCGTTGAGCACCTCGAAGGCGAAGGCCTGCTCCGCGTTGCGGGGCTGTATGCCGAAGTTGTTCTCCTTGTCCACCTTGACGACCTTCTGTGTGAAAGGGTTGTAGCGTGCCAGCACGCTGTTGCGTTCGCTCTTGAGGATGAAGCACTGATTCGGATCCGGCTGTTTCTCGAAGCTGAAAGCCTCCAGCTCCACCCCCCCGTTCTGCGCGTAGATGAGGTCGATCAGGTCCGGGTTGACTCCTTCAATCACCACCTCACCCTGGTCGAAGATGTCGATGTTGGTCACCTTGTCGGTGATGTAATCCTCCGCCAGCATGCCCAGTGAGCGGGCCTTCATCCGCAGGTTGATATCTTTCGATACCAGAGCGGTTTTCATCTGCGGGTGTTTCGTTGCGATGTCATCCACCACCGAGAGGATCCGGTTGTCGGGTATCTTCTCCGGGAAGGCATCGTAGATCTTCTTGTTGACGCCCGATGCGTTCACGATGTAGAGCTTGCCCTTGCCCACACCCAGGTCGGCCCCGCTTGTGAAGAGATCATCGTCGGTGATCAGGTCCAGCTCCCGCACGAAAGCACGGGCGTTGAAGTTGATCTGGTCGCTTCCTTTCTTGAACTTGTCCAATTCTTCCAGCACGATGAAAGGGATGTAGATATCATTTTCCTCGAAGTTGTCCAGGCATTTGTAGTCGTGCAGGATCACGTTGGTGTCGAGGATGAAGTTCTTCTTCGTCCCTGCCTTCACGCTCTTGCGCGTGCGCGTGGTTCCTTTGCTCTCTGCCTTGGCGGCTGTGCTCTTCGTTGTCTTCTCTTCACTTTTCTTTGTTGTAGCCATCTGTTATTTCGGTTAAGGGTTGTTTATTTCAGTTGTCCGTTTTATCGTTTGTCAAATTATTTGTTGACTCTTTATGAAAGAGGATGAACTCCAGCCAGTAGCGGAACATCGGGTCCAGGAAGGTGAGCTCCCCGCCGCTGTCGTCCAGCACCTCCGACTCAATCAGCCCTCTTTTCATCCTCACCACGTTGGCCGATGTGCCCAGTCGGTATTGCAGCAGCGTCTGCTGTGCCGAGAGCTGCTTCTCCCCCGCGATGATTGCCCTGAGGAGGCCCATCTGGGTGGCGGAGAATCGTTCCGTGATGTTGGCGAAGAGCAGTCCCAGCTGTCCCACGATGTCCTCGCGGGCAGAGAGGATGATCTCCCTGTTGCACTTCCTGCCGGTCCTGAACCAGCTCTGCTGTGCCAGCTGCTGCACGTAGTAGGGATGGTTCTCCGCCAGTTGGGCGATGAGGCGTGCGTCGTCTGCCGAGATATCTTTGCCCGTATCGCTGAAGCGGCGGCGGATGAAGGGTACCCACTCCTCCGTCCCGATCTTCTTCAGGTAGAGCAGCTCGCCGAACTTGTAGAAGGGCATGGAGCTGTCGGTGAACACCTCCAGCAGCATGTGGCGCTTGCTGCCGTAGAGGCAGTAGGATACATGCCGGTGGTTCTGCCAGCGTGCCCGCAGCTTCTTCTGGAAGGCCAGCGGGTTGGCAAAGGAGGCGAGCGACTGGAACTCGTCGATGCAGACGATTATTTGAATCTTCTTTCGTTCTGCCACCCGCTCCGCCAGGTCGAGGATCTCCTCCGGGTTGCGCTCAATCTCTTCCCATCCCACGCCAAACGAGACGCCGGTCTGCATGTCGGGTGAGAAGGTGATGGTGGGCACCAGCGCTCCCAGGAACTGCTTGGCATCCTTCACGAACTCCTCCCACCGGGAGGAGGTGGCTTGCAGCACCCCGTTGGCCAGGGCCACGTAAAACTGATGTTCGTTGCGGAGATCGAAAATATCGATGTGGCATATGCGGAGATCCTTCTGTTCGCGCGTCAGCTCCTCACTCACCCTGCGCAGCAGGGATGTTTTGCCCCAGCGGCGCGGGGAGATCAGGATGGTGTTCACCCCCGCCAGGAAATTGCGTTTCAGCAGCGCTATCTCCTCGCTCCGGTTGGTGAAGTCATCCGAAGCGGTCACGCGTCCGTATGTGAATGGTACCGATCTCATTGTCTTGCAACAAATATAGCTTTTTCTTTCGGACTAACAAAATTGTAACTTACAAAAAGTGAACATCGAACCGGGAACCTCAAACTTGTTGCCCTACGCAGATGACTTCACCCGAAACATGAATGTTAAATCAATCCGAAAAAAAATGTATCTTTGTTCCCATTATGATTTCCACAAATGTAAAGTTTTTTTTATGAAGAAAACACTATTAATCCTATTTTCTGTGATGATGATGACAACAGCCTCGGCGGAGAAGAACCCCTTCTTCAAGCCGTTCGAAACGCCGCACGCCACGGCACCCTTCAACGAGATCAAAATCGAACATTACGAACCGGCCTTTGAGAAAGCGATTGCCGAACATCAGGCGGAGATCGACAGGATTGCATCCAACCCTGATGCAGCCACCTTCGCCAACACCATCGAGGCCATCGAGCACTCGGGTGCAATGATGAACCGCGTCAGCAGCGTCTTCTTCAACCTGCTGGGCTCCGAGAGCAACGATGAGATGATGGAGATCTCCCAGCGACTCAGTCCGAAGCTGTCGGAACACTCCAACAACATCAACCTCAACGAGGCGCTCTTCAAAAGGGTGAAAGCGGTCCATGACAACCGACATGCCACAGGACTCACCCCCGAGCAGATCCGCCTCACGGAGAAGTACTACGAAGGATTCGAGAATAGCGGTGCCACCCTCACGGCCGAGGGCAAGGAGCAGTACCGCGCCCTCTCCATGGAGCTGAGCAAGGCGACACTCGACTTTGGGCAGAACAACCTGCGCGAGACCAACGCCTACGAGATGCTGCTCACCGATGAGGCCGACCTGGCGGGACTGCCCGCGAGCTTCATCGATGCCGCCGCTGCCAAGGCGAAGGCCAAGAACAAGGAGGGATGGATGATCGACCTCTCCGCACCGAGCTACATCGGCTTCATGAAATACTCCTCTCGACGCGACCTGCGGCACAAGCTCTACATGGCCAACGCTACCAAGGGGGTGAAGGGCGGTGAGTATGACAACCGTGAGAATGTACGCAAGATCGCCACGCTGCGCCTGCAGATCGCCAACCTGCTCGGGTACAAGAGCTACTCCGACTACGTGTTGAAAAACCGCATGGCGAAGAATGCCGCTGGCGTCTTCGGACTGCTCGACAACCTGGCCGATGCCTTCGGCGATGTGGCCCGCGATGAGGTGGCTGCAGTGGCTGCCTACGCCTCAGAGGTGGAGGGAAAGCCCATGGAGATTCAACCCTGGGACTGGAGCTTCTATGCCGACAAGCTTAAGGACAACCGCTATGGGGTGAACGACGAGATGACCCGTCCCTACTTCGAGCTGGAGAACGTGAAGAAAGGTGTCTTCGGACTGGCTACAGAGCTCTACGGGCTGCAGTTCGTGCCCAACCCCGCCATCCAGGTCTACCACCCCGAGGTGGAGGCGTTCGACGTGCTGGATGAGAATGGCGACTTCCTCTCGGTGCTCTACACCGACTTCCACCCGCGCGACGGCAAACGTTCCGGTGCCTGGATGTCCTCCTTCAAGAGCCAGTACATGAAAGAGGGTGTAGACAGCCGTCCCCACGTCACCATCGTGATGAACTTCACTCGTCCCACCGACAGCAAGCCGGCGCTGCTCACCTTCGACGAGGTGGAGACCTTCCTCCACGAGTTCGGCCATGCCCTCCACGGCATGCTGGCCCGCAGCACCTACGAGAGCCTCTCCGGCACCGGTGTCTACCGCGACTTCGTGGAGCTGCCCTCACAGATCATGGAGAACTGGCTCATCGAGAAGGAATACCTCGACCGCTTCGCATTCCATTACGAGACCGGTGAGAAGATGCCCGACGCGCTGCTGCAGAAGATCATTGATGCCTCGAACTACAACACGGGCTACCTCACATTGCGCCAGCTCTCCTTCGGATACCTCGACATGGCATGGCACTCGCTCACAGAGCCCTTTACCGGTGACGTGCCTGGTTTCGAACAGGAGGCGATGGCACGCGTACAGCTGCTGCCGGTGGTTTCGGAAGCCTGCATGTCGACCTCCTTCGGCCACATCTTCTCCGGAGGATATGCCGCCGGCTACTATAGCTACAAGTGGGCTGAGGTGATGGATGCCGATGCCTTCTCGCTCTTCAAGCAGAACGGCATCTTCGACAAGGCGACAGCCGACTCGTTCCGCCGCAACATCCTGGAACGTGGCAACACCGAAGAGCCGATGGAGCTCTACAAGCGTTTCCGCGGTCAGGAGCCTACAGTAGAGGCACTGCTCAAAAGAAGCGGGGTTAATTGACTATTGGGTAAGGATTCAGTTGGATCTTCTTCGCTATCCCCTCATGATCCCCTCATAAAAGTATGAGGGGATCATGAGGGGGTCGTGAAGGAATACCAGTCTATTTCTATCTGATTCATTCATCAATCACGTCAAACCTCGAACCTCGTATCGGAATCCTGAGAATAGCAACTTACAGCTGAGAAAGCTTGTTGATTTTGACTCAAATAGGGTGAAAATTAGGGGAATTGGAGACAATTCCCTTTTTTTTCTCTTTTTTTTGCGATTTTCCCCTAAAATATTTTGTCACAAATAATTTATACCTATCTTTGTCGGGCAAAAGGTTTTTTTGCGGGCCGTTAAATATTCACTTCACACCAATGTAAAGTCATTTCTAACTTCTCTCATCTAAAGACTTCTGCGCAAAATTTATTTTTATTTTTATTTTAATTATTTTACATGAACATTTTTGTAGCTGGCTTAAGTTATCAGATTACTGACGCCGATTTAAAAGAACTGTTTGAGGAGTATGGTGAAGTATCCTCAGCTAAGATTATTACCGATCGTGAAACCCGTCGCTCAAAAGGTTACGGTTTCGTGGAAATGTCCAACGACGAAGAAGGACAGCATGCCATTGAAGAACTGAATGATGCAGAATACGACGGACGTACGCTTTCTGTATCAGTAGCTCGTCCCCGTACCGAAGGTGACCGTCCCCGCAACAACAACCGCGGTGGTTACGGAAATCGTGAAAGAAGCAACAGGTACTAAGAAGCACCCATAGGTTTAGAAAAGAACTGCATCCAGCGTGATGCAGTTCTTTTTTTTTGCCCCTCTCGTAAAGTGGCTTCACCGCTTTTTTGTACCTTTACACCTTTCAAGGAGGATATAACTGAAACCGCGGTCCACGAATGGGACTGTAAAGAATTGTTTTGTTAGAGAGATATTGAAGCATGTGTACCATCCTATCCATTGAAACGGCCACGCCCGCCTGCTCTTGCGCCCTGTCGCGCGACGGGGAACTGCTGCTCTCCCGCGAGGATTTCGGGGGACAGACGCACGCCACCCTGCTGGGAGTGTTTGTCGATGAGATCATGAAATATGTCCGCAAAGAGGGGATCACCCTCGATGCCATCGCCGTGAGCAGCGGCCCCGGTTCCTACACCGGTCTGCGCATCGGTGTCTCCGAGGCAAAGGGACTCAGCTACGGACTGGGCATCCCCCTCATCGCCATCCCCACACCGCTGGTGATGGCCTCGATGGTAGCCGCCAGGGCAGGAGAGGAGGATCTGCTCTGCCCCATGATCGATGCCCGCCGCATGGAGGTGTACGCCACCTTCTACAATCGCACGCTGGAAACGATCCGCCCCACGGCTGCCGCCATCGTCGACGGGGAGAGCTATCTCGATTTACTGTCAAGGCACAAGGTACACTTCTTTGGCAACGGAGCCGACAAGTGCCGCGCGGTGATCACCCATCCCAACGCCCTGTTCGTGGAAGATATCCATCCCCTGGCAACCGGCATGGTGCCGCTGGCTGAGCAGGCATTCAATGAGAAGCGATTTGTTGACAGTGCCTATTTCGAACCCCATTACCTGAAAGAGTTCGTGGCCACGGTGGCTAAAAACAAGATCATACCCACCGCAAGGTAGGCTTCGAGGGATAAGAGCCGTTGTTCAGGGTGCGAGCCGGTGCAGGCTCCACCCCTCTTCCGTTTTGTAATATACCAGCCGGTCGTGCATCCGGTCGGGACGTCCCTGCCAGAACTCGATCATGGTGGGACGCACCATGTATCCGCCCCAGTGAACGGGGCGGGGGAGCGGTTCCTGTGCGAACCGCTGCTCCACCTCCCGCTGCAGGGCATCCAGCTCTGCACGGTCCCTCACCACCCTGCTCTGGGGAGACGACCAGGCACCGATGCGTGCGTTCTCCGGTCGCGAGTTGTAATAGGCATCCGACTCTTCGGGTGAAAGCTTTTCCACCCTTCCCTCAATGCGCACCTGCCGTGCCATCGGGTGCCAGTCGAACAGCAACGCCGCCAGCGGGTTGGCCGCCAGCTCCCGCCCCTTGCGACTCAGGTAGTTGGTGAAGAAGACGAAGCCGTCGCTCCCCATCTCCTTGAGCAGCACCACCCGTGCCGAGGGTCTGCCCTCCGGCGTGGCGGTGGCGATTGTCATCGCGTTAGGTTCATCGATCGCAGCTGCGATCGCCTCTTCCAGCCAGCGGGCGAACATCGTCATCGGATCCTTGTCCATTGCCTGCTCCGGCAGTGCGCCGCTGTCGTACTCCCGGCGCATGGTATGTAATTTCTTCATGTTTCGTTCATTTTAAGAGGATGGTTCCCCATGTTTCATAGAACACATTTTCCGGGGAAGATGTTCCCCGTGGGTTGAACCTCCGGAACAAATTTAGATCTCCGGGAGCCTAAGTGCCAACCTGATCAGGTTCATGTTGCGTAAAATGTAAAGCTTTTTTCTTATCTTCGCACATTGTTCCTGCGGGGAAATCTGTTTCTTTGGCAGCCTGGAGTGGAGTTGTTCCATCCGGCAATCTGCAGGCGAACAAAGGGAGACTGATCATGGGGAGGTGCTTTGTGCTGTCTGCAGATCAGAAAAAAGAATATTGTAGATCAGATGATAAAAGCGGAAAAGATCACCAAAAGTTTCGGGTCGCTGCAGGTGTTGAAAGGAATAGACCTGGAGGTAAAGCGTGGAGAGATCGTCTCAATCGTCGGTCCCAGCGGTGCCGGCAAGACCACCCTGCTCATGATCATGGGCACCCTGGAGAAAGCGGACGGCGGTCGCGTCCTGATCGACGGAGAGGACCTGAGTCAGCTCAGCGAGCAGCAGCTGGCCGACTTCCGCAACAAAAACATCGGCTTCGTCTTCCAGTTTCACCAGCTGCTGCCCGAGTTCACGGCGCTGGAGAATGTGATGATCCCCGCGCTGATCGGCAACGTGAAGCACGCGAAGGCGGAGGCACGTGCCCGTGAGCTGCTGGCGATGATGGGCCTCTCGGAGCGGGAGGAGCACAAGCCGGCAGAGCTGTCCGGCGGTGAAAAACAACGCGTGGCGGTAGCCCGTGCCCTGATCAACGACCCGCTGGTGGTGTTCGCCGATGAGCCTTCCGGCAGCCTCGACAGTGACAACAAGGCGGAGCTGCACCAGCTCTTCTTTGAGCTGCGCGACAAGCTGCACCAGACGTTCGTGATCGTGACGCACGATGAGCAGCTGGCATCCATCACCGACCGTACCATTCACATGCGGGATGGGGTTGTTGATAAATAGCTGGCAGCTTGTCAGTTGTCAGTTGTTAGTAATCAGCTGTCAGTTGTGCGGATATATTTCACTGCGACTGCATCTTCTTGTCGACCCGTTCACGCTTTACAAGCAACCTGACAAGAACTCGCTTCGCTTAAACAGCTTGTCAGGTTGCGCTTGTTGCAGCGAACGGGTGCCCCGACAACAAGCTGAGGTCTTGGAAATATATCCGCACACATACAGCAAGTGATTTAGAACCTCGAACATTGAACCAAAAAATTACCAACATACTAACTTACCAACATACTAACTTACAAACGTAAGAGATATGAAATTCAAAACAGTACTTATGGCAATCGCAATTGGCGGGAGCATGCTCTCCTGCAACGAGGCAAAGGGACCTGAAGGCAAGTCCGGCAAGGAGCTGAGCGAGATCATCGGCAAGGCCGATCCGTCTGTCGCGCAGGGAAAGATGACGGCAGAGGTGCTGCACAGCTTCGGCCGCGTGGGTAGCGTGTCGGTATCGCCCGACCGTTCGCAGATCCTCTACCAGGTCACCTACATCAGCATCCCGGAGAACAAAAGCAACAACGAACTCTTCATCATGAAGAGCGACGGCACGGGCAAGAAGCAGCTCACCATCACCAACACGCAGGAGAGCAATGCCCAGTGGATCGACGGTGGGCGCAAGATCGCCTTCCTGAGTAACGAAACAGGCTCCTCACAGATCTGGACCATTAACCCCGATGGGGGAGGGATGACACAGATCTCCAACCAGAAGGAACCCATCGAGGGCTTCATCATCTCGCCCGACGGCAAGAAGGTGCTTTTCATCCGCAGCGTGCAGAGCGGTAAGAAACCCGGAGAGCAGTACGCCGACCTGCCGGGAGCCAGCGGCCGCGTGGTGGATGAGCTGATGTACAAGCACTGGGACCACTGGGTGGAGAGCGTGCCGCATCCTTTCCTGGCCGACCTGGAGGGAAATCGCTTGAACAACATCGTCGATCTGCTGGAGGGTGAACCTTACGAGGCACCACTGGCACCCTTTGGCGGCATTGAACAGCTCGCCTGGAGCCCCGACGGAAGCACCATCGCCTACACCTCTCGCAAGAAGACCGGCAAGGAGTATGCTGAGTCCACCAACTCCGACATCTACTTCTACGACCTGGCCAGCGGTGAGACCCGCAACATGACCGAGGGGATGATGGGCTACGATGTCAACCCGCAGTTCTCGCCCGACGGCCGCTACCTGGCCTGGCAGAGCATGGAGCGCGATGGCTACGAGTCCGACAAGAACCGTCTCTTCGTGATGGAGCTTGCCACGGGTGAGAAAACATACGTGACCGAGTCGTTCGACTACAACACCGACGCCTTCGCCTGGGAGAGTGACAGCAAGACCATCTACCTGGTGTCGCCCGTGCAGGGCACCACGCAGCTCTACGCCGCCGACATCGCCACCAGGAGCATCACCCCCATCACAAGCGGGATGCACGACTATACCTCCGTGACACCGGGTGACGGTGTGCTGATCGCCACCCGCCAGTCGCTTTCACAGCCCACCGAGATCTATTCCGTGGATCTCACCTCGGGCGAAGCCACCAACCTGTCGCAGGAGAACAGCGAGCTGCTGGCCAACCTCACCATGGGTGCAGTGGAAGAGCGCTGGATCGAAACAACCGACGGCAAGCAGATGCTCACCTGGGTGGTCTACCCGCCCGACTTCGACCCGGCGAAGCAATACCCCGCGCTGCTCTACTGCCAAGGGGGACCGCAGAGCATGGTGAGCCAGTTCTGGTCCTACCGCTGGAACCTGCAGATGATGGCCGCCAACGGCTACATCGTCGTCGCCCCCAACCGGCGCGGCCTGCCCGGCTTCGGCCAGGAGTGGCTGGAGCAGATCAGCGGCGACTATGGCGGGCAGAACATGAAGGATTACCTCGCTGCCATCGACGCGGTGTCGCAAGAACCCTTCGTGGATGAAAACCGCCTCGGTTGCACCGGTGCCAGCTACGGAGGCTTCTCGGTCTACTGGCTCGCGGGGCACCACGAGGGGCGCTTCAAGGCGTTCCTCTCGCACGCCGGCATCTTCAACCTGGAGGCACAGTACCTCGAGACCGAGGAGATGTGGTTCGCCAACTGGGACATGGGCGGCCCCTACTGGGACAAGGGCAATGCCACCGCGCAGCGCACCTACGAGAATTCACCCCACCGCTTCGTGGAGCAGTGGGACACCCCCATCATGATCACCCACGGCGAGCTGGACTATCGCATCCTGGCGTCGCAGGGCATGATGGCGTTCAACGCCGCGCAGCTGCGCGACATCCCCTCGCGGATGCTCATCTTCCCCGACGAGAACCACTGGATTGCCCGCCCGCAGAACGGCGTGCTCTTCCAGCGCGAGTTCTTCCGCTGGTTCGACAAGTGGTTGAAATAAGGCGAACAGAACCTTCGAGAACAGGCCTTCGCCCGGGAAGATGAATCCCGGGCGAAGCTCGTTATGGCGGGTAAGCCGGTGAGTGAGAGCAGCAGCAGTGATCAAGGCAACTGGTACGGTGAAGAAACGAATAAAATATTTTCAAAAAACGGAGCAAAATGTTTTGCGATTTGAAAAATATGCTTACCTTTGCACTCGCTATCGGAAACGATTTGCAAACGGTGTGGTAGTTCAGTTGGTTAGAATACCTGCCTGTCACGCAGGGGGTCGCGGGTTCGAGTCCCGTCCATACCGCAAAAAAAAAGGTAAAAAGCTTTTAAAAAGCTTTTTACCTTTTTTCTTTATTAAGATTCATTGATTCTTATGCTTCTCCTCACCATACAGGATTATTGATCTCACCATCTATCTTTGTTGAAGTGTACCTTATAACAAAATCACTTCAACTTGTTGATATTTAGTTTTGCAATTAGACTCCAAAGTTCATCAGGATTCATGTTTTCACCTTCTGCGTCAACCATAAATCGCTCATCAACAGTTGTTTTAATTCCCGAATTATTATCTTTCTTGTAATATGTTTCCAATGATTGACTTCCCTCTCTTTGCTTTATCTTTTCTGTTTTAGACTCAGACTCCGATTCGAAACCTTTTGCCAGGCCGGTCATAAAGCCTTGAAATGTATAAATAGCAGCGCCTGCCTCACCGGCTCCGTCAGTTATCGTAATTCTCATTGACTTATCACCTGCCCCGTTTTTGAATTCAAGCGTTCCGGAGGTAGCGAATGATGTCTGAAATGTAAATGAACTCCTTTCCATGTCCCCAAGTTTTTCGGGCATCCAGCTTTTAAATTTCTCATTATCAAAAGGGGTTATTTTTTTTAATTCTTCCACCCGTTTTTCCAGATCCTTGGTTGTTTTCTCTATATTCTTCACGTTTTTTACAAGGTCTTTTGCTTGGTTGACAGACTCTTTAGCGCTTTTTATTTTTTCTGCTGTTTCGCTTTTGCAGGCACTAAGTAAAAGAAATGTGGTAAACAATATACCGATTAAGTAAATTTTCGTTCTCATTTTATTGAAATTTTCAAGTTACAATTTTCTGAATTCCACCCTTCTGTTCTGTGCTTTGCCTTCGATAGTGCTGTTATCAGCCACCGGTTCTGTTTCCCCTTTTCCGCTTGTAAGAAGAGTGTTTGATTCGATTCCGAAATTATCCACCAGGTATTTTTTAACTGCCAAAGCACGTTTGTCGGAAAGTATCTGGTTGTCTGCTTCCTCACCATCACTATCTGTATGGCCTATTATGACGAAGATAGTACCCGATACAGATTTCATGGCTTCACCAATTTCGTTCAATATATTTTCTGAATTAGGCTCAATTTTATCGGAACCGCTGGCAAAATGTATGTCGTTGGTGGTGAATGTCCCATTCTCCAATAATTCTTTCATTACATTACTTCGCGCATCAATACCGGACTCTGCAATTACTACGTTGGAAACGTAAAAGTAAGAACTTTTTGTTTCTTTTGCTCCGTGCGTAGTTGCATGAAAGTAAATGGCTTGAGCAAAGTCAGGTTTAAAGTCTCGAGGAGCATCACTCATTTTAACACCATTGATGTATGATCGAATCCGTTCGTGATTATTTACCTCAATTGCAACATGAATTTTTTGATTTAAAGGAACCTCATATTCTGTTTTTAACCACGCATTTCTGCCGTCTTTCCGGGTACCGAAGTTCCATGAATCATAATTACGGTCGTTCTGTGAATACATTAAAAATCCGTAAGAATTGCTGCCAGCGAAAGAATAATCGATTTTATCGGGCTTAGTGCCGATGGCAAATCCTGCCAATCGATAATTTAAATTGGCCGGCATAATCAAATCATATTCAATAGTGAAATTGGCCGGTAAAGGCTTTGTCATTTCTAAACTTACGGTTGATCCGGCTGGGATTTTCAACCATTTTTCACTAAAACCGTTGAGTTTTGTAACTTCCCCCCCTTGTGATGTGTTCCATTTGGCCGGGAAATCTCCAATGGCATCGGGTGCAAAGTCATCAGAATATAGGATTTTCGACCCACGTGTAAACGCTACCTCGTTTGCGCCATCTTCTAATAGAATAGATGGTTGCTCCATATCTTCTGTACCGGTAAAGTCTTCGTTAGGAAAATTACCATCGGGAGCTCCTTCTTTCTTTTTTCCCTCCAAAACTGCATCAAGGGCTTCTTCGGTTTTCTCTTCCGATTTTTTATTTAACTTGCGTTCAACGGTATTTATAACACCTTGTTCAACACCACGTTGAGCAGCTTCTTTCAGTTTCTTCAGTATTTGAGCTTCTACGTTATTCGTTATTACAACCGAAAACAGAATGATTATGATAAATTTTATTGTTCTCATTATGATTTTTAATTAAATTGTGAATAATAATATTTTGCATGCCATCGGATGGCATCCATGTCATCGGCATTTGTAATCGTTACAACCGAAGGAATAGGAGAAGTATCGGGGATACCGGTTTCCTGTATGGCTTCAATCTTATATTCTATCAGATTAAAGCCTTTTTTTAACCGAAGCGTGTATTGATACTCCATGTCAATCGTATTTTCTGTATAGGAAATACTCTCTTTGCATAGTGTTGTCAAATCGATATTTTGTTCGCAGTATATTACTTCATAAAACGAAGCCATTATCGGGCTTTGATAATACCGATCTTCTAACCATGGGATTATTCCAATATCCGAAACGGGGAAAAGTGTCGCCGCCCACGGTCTGTTTTGATGGGAAAGGCTAAAATAACCTCCTTTATAGACAACAGTACCTTCAGCTACACTGGTTATATCAGGACATGAAAAAAATAACGCATAAGGAAGCTGAGTTGAAAATATTTCTTTGGTTTCCGGAGCAATGGTATCTGGCAGCACTTCCGGAAAATCTATCGAGATATTTCCCTTTTCATCAACTGTTCCCACTTTTACAGGATTATCCAGGCCAAACATAAATAGAACAATATCCATAGCCGGCTTGTCCGGGGTTGCGTTCTCTATTTTACCGGTGAAACTTTGTTGGCCTGAAGCCGTAAACGAAGAAATGAAGAAAAACAACTGTAAGAATAGAAAAAGTGTTTTCATTTTCGTTTGTATCTTACTGTACCGATTTAAACCACTCAGCGAACTTATTTCCGAGGATAGGAACGGCCTTTTCTTTATTATTAATAGCGTTTATCAATCCCATTATCAACATGTACATCACAATGAAAAAACCTATTATACTTATTATCCATCCCAAAATGGGAATTACATTGATGATACTGAGCGCTATTCCGGTTACCATTATTCCCAACGACTGGCGGATATGAAAACTGGCAAAAGGCTCTTTTTTCTCGTTGTTCATAACAAAGGCCACAACCAATCCAATGATGGTAAGGTAGGCGATGATGGCTGTACTGTTTTTTTCAGCTACGGGTTGCGGTTCAATGACTGTTTTGTTTTCTGTTTCCATTTGTCTGAATTTAATTATCTTGATACACTGAATCTGATCGGTTCAATCCTCCCTGTTGCACCACCCGAAGGTACCATCTCTAATGTGATATCAAACATATCACCCGGAAATTCATATCTACCATCACGATTGAGTTTGGATTGAGATTGCAGAGCAGGGATGAAATCAAAGGCCTCTGCCGGAACGTACATATCTCCGGGTAGCCATGGCCAGTTTTTGCGTGAAGACTTTGAGATAACCTTGCCATTCACACTTACGGTGGTTACCATATCAAATAGCACAATCTGATCACTCTTGGCATCTAATGTGAAGACTATCTGGTATTTGTTGTCCTTAAAATCTTTGAACAGTTTTACCGGTTCGCTGTACTTAATTGATGATGACTGAGATACTCCTTTAATGTTGAGTTTACCTCTGAATTCCTGTGCTGATACCAATGACACAGCAAATAATAAAGTAAAAACTGTTAATGTAATCGTTTTCATTATTTTAATAATTTAATTATTCGTCAATCGTACTTATTCATGTTCGGTTCTGCCGATGAAGTTCTTGTTCCCGTAATTCCGTTGATATTGTACGGACTGTAAGGATCGAGTTGTCCGTAGTTGTGCCTTTTGTCTTTGATGTAAATATATCCGGTTAATGAATTGAGGGTTGGATCATTATTGACATCAATGGAAAAATGAAACCGACCTTCTTTTCCATCGCTGTCTTTGTATGGGCCTCCAAAAAAGTACTTGTGATTGAATCCAGATGTAACATCTTTTCCGCCTTTCAGATCAGCAACGCGTATATAATCGCCCATATCGGCTACAATATTCCTTGTTTGTGTGGAAGAGATGCTGAGCTCTCCAAAAGTGCTGCTCCATGTGCCTTTCCAATCAGTGGCTACTGCTGGAAGTGATCCCGCAAGGAAAATGATTAAAATTAATGTGTACTTGTTTTTTGCTCCAATAATGCATTTCATAACAATAATTTTTATGTGATAAATAAAACGTTGAGAACAAAAATAAGTACGCAATTGAGCAGCTGTATACGTTTTTTTATATATGGGTACTTTTGCTTTATATGTGGTTGTATCAGACTGCTCGATGTTGAAAATTATATATTTGAACGAATATACAGAGTGTACAGTTTTTTATGCATTATATACAATAAGGCTATTGAAAACAGAATAATAAAATTATATTTGTTGAAAATAAAAAATTCTGTAAGCGTATGATTAATGCCATAATCGTTGACGATGAAATGAACGCCATAAAAGCGCTCTCGCTGGAATTAAAAAACTTCAGGGAACAGGTTTCTGTGAAAGGGCATTTCACAAGCGCTTCGGGTGCGATTGATTTTTTGAAAAATAATGAAGTAGATGTTGTTTTTCTGGATATGGAAATGCCCGAAATGACAGGTCTGGACTTTTTGGAACGTTTTCAACAACGTAATTTCCTGGTGGTTTTCACAACTGCTTTCAGCAAATATGCCCTCAATGCCATAAAACAAGAAGCGGTTTATTATCTGCTCAAACCCATTGATATAATAGAACTTGAAACCTGTATAAAGCGCATTGACAAAGCATTATCAAAAGATATTTTTGAAGAGAAATTAGATGAAGCATTGAAGAAACTTAATTTATTAAAAGGGGGACCGCAGAAAGTGAAAATAAACCACGATGGTAAAATTGTTTTTTATCATCCCGATGAAATTTTATACGGAGAAGGAGATGGGAATTACAGTTGGGTTCACTTCGAGAATAAAAACAAAATACTGGTTACCAAAAAGTTGAAACAATTGGAAGAAGATCTGCAAGAACCCATTTTTTATCGCGTACACAATTCGTATATAATTAACCTGAATAAAATAAAAGCCTACAATAAGAACGAAGGGGTGGTCATTTTAGAAAACAAGGCGGTAATTCCTGTATCGAGACAAAAAAGAAACAATATTTTATCGAAGATTTGAATGGTTGAAATCAAATTAATATCAATCATCCTGTGGAGTGTTACCGCCAGCCTTTTGATGATTTTTATCCTCATTTCATCCTCTATTTACCGTGTCAACAAGGATAAAATATTTAAATATTACGAATTTTACTGCTTTTTCCTGTCAGCCTATGTAATTTATAAGTTCGATTTTTACCAGCCATATTTAGATTGGATCATTGAACGAAGGAATCCGGCTTTTGGTTTTATGGTTCAGGTGACATACCATGCCTTTTACATGATGTTCGGGATTCGCTTTTTAGAGTTTCACTCCTATTATCCTAAAATCTTTAAATATCTCAACCGTTATTCTCAAGTGTTGATAGGTATTAGTATTCTCGGCATTCTTGTACATTTCTTACCGTTTATATCGAGACAGATATATTCCATTTTCTTCTTATATATATTTCTGCCCATTCATCTTTCTTTAGCCTTCTTTATTATCATTAAATCGCTAAAAACAAGAGCATTTGCACGCTATTATTTTACAACGGGCTCATTCTTATATATGGCATTGTCTATGTATGCACTCTTCATATCTTTAAAGGTCGTAAATAATCCAATTCCCAATTGGGTCGATCCGATAGATTTTTTTTACGCAGCCATCATATTGGAATGTTTAGTCTTTAGCTATGGGCTAAGTTACAGAATACGATTGTTGCACAATCAACGATTGACTATTCAGAATGAATTGGAGATTGCACAACAAAAAATGCAGGAAAAACTAAAAGAAGAAATTAATATTCAGCAGAAAGAGAATTTAATTCTTTTGGAACAAAAACAAAAGCAGGAGTTGATAACAAAGGTAGCCTTCCTGCAACAAAAGGTGCTGCGAAGCCAAATTAATTCTCATTTTATTTTTAACGTGCTAAACTCCATCAAACTGTTTATTCTGGAAAACGATGCACCTAAAGCTTCCCTTTACTTAGGAAAATTCGCCCGCTTTATTCGCGAAGTATTAGACAACAGTATCAATGACTTGACCAATCTTTCCGACGAGTTGAAAACAATAGAGCTTTATCTGAATATTGAACAGATGCGATTTAATGACATCTTCAACTATAAAATAGATATTCAGGAAAATTTAAATCTGATACGCTATCCATTTCCACCCTTGCTTCTTCAGCCTTTTGTGGAAAATGCTCTCTGGCACGGATTGATGCAGGTAGAAAAAGATGCGCGTCTTATAATCAGGGTATATGCTGATACTGGAGGTTTAATCATAGAAATTGATGACAACGGTATCGGCTACAACAAATCTATGTCAACTAAAAAAGAAGGCCACCAATCCTTGGGATTAAAAATTGTACAAGAACGAATCGAACACTACAACCAAAGTCAACAATTTGAAATTAATTACACGATTACCGACAAGTCAGACACCGGAAACAAAAATGGAACTATTGTAAGAATTATCTTACGATCTCTCGAATCAATAAATTGATCATCCAAAAACCTGCCTTTTGAAACAAGTTTTCATTCTGTAGCCTTCCCAATTTGTAGGACAGTTCCAGGTAGCTTTTTCCTGCACGTCGCAGACCTACAAGCACTTTCACCAATTTATTGCCAACATATCGACCGATTATATCCGTCTAAAATGTACGGGGATAGCCTAAATCAATCGGATTTCCGTCCCAAAAATTGTACTTTCGTATGGTATTAATAATTTCAAACATATTTGAATATTTTTCGCAGATATAATTAGGGTCTGCTTATTAAATCCCAATCAGGCACACAATTTCATTTGTGGCTTGACTGGATAAATGTTTATATTTCTCACTTTCATCAGTTTCGATAGAAACGAGACAAAATAAGGAAGGGGAATATCCCTCATGTGTCGGATCAGGTTCATCACAAAAATGATAGCCCCTATCCAACTGTTTGACGTCGTGGCCAATCTGGCGCGGATATCATTTAAACCATATCCACGTTTGCCCTGACCAAACTTCCCTTCAACCTGATTGCGTTCCGCCGCCTCTCGTCGCTCTT
>ERZ795057.231-NODE-231-length-60009-cov-13.232962_pt1 | contig 60009 bp, 61 predicted proteins | sample MGYA00375141_ERZ795057 | MGnify/ENA primary metagenome ERZ795057 (study PRJEB30186, sample SAMN05720163) | activated sludge metagenome | isolation source: Anaerobic digester | place: Hong Kong | collected 2015-01-26 ...
GGGACCGCAACCGGGGGTGCGGGTTCCGGGGGTTGCGGAGTCTCGGACGCCGGGGGCGGTGGCTCAGGGGAGGGGGTCGGCGGAACCGGGGTCACCGAAGGCTTCGTAGGCGAGGGGAGGACGATGGGCGACGGGTCGGTGAGGGATGGGGACGCAGACACCCGGGTCGTGGCGGACGGACGCTGCGACGCCGAGCCCGGGGCCGGCCGCGCCGACGTGGTCGTCACCGGACGGGCGGCACGAGACGTGGCTGCCTGCGCACTGCTCGCCTGGGCAGGAGACAGGTGGTTGCTCGCCGCCGCCATTGCGACGGCCACGAGCAGCGCACTGCCGAAGAAGCCGCCCCGCACCGATCGCCCCTTGTCCCATGGTCATGCCGCCGGTCGCAGTCGGCCGGACACCGTCGAGCGTAGAACCGGTGTGACTGGTGGGGCGGGAGGTGCGGCGGCGTGCCGCGCTGCCGCTCCGGTCGTGCTGCCGTTCCGGTCGCGCTGCCTCCTGCATCAACTCGCGAGGTGTCGAGTTGATGTCGTCCGATCGCGCCGACGACGACATCAGGTCGCGAGGTGTCGAGTTGATGTCCTCAGCGGCAGGGAGGCCAGGGCCAGCCGGTGCCTCAGTGAGAGGTCTCGAGGCCCTTGGGGAGGTGGCCGGCGGAGTTTTCGTAGTACTGGGCGGCCTTGCGGGTCGTGTAGGTCTTGATGGCTGCCGCGATCAGGCCGGTCAACGCGGCATACGCGACCGCCTGGAGGATCGGGCTCTCGGGGTCGGCCGGGTCGATGTCATCCTGACCCGTGGTTTTCCAGATCTGGTCGGCCACCTTGGTGGCCACCAGTGTCGCCACGACGGCCGAACTCGCGGCGAGGGCCTTCCAGACGATGCTTCCCATGCGCCAACTCTCGCACACGCGCGGCTCCGGGAGGAGGGTCGCCGGGGCTATGCTGGCCGGTGTCAACGACAGGGGAGCGCTCCGGCGCTGAGAGTGCGGGCAACCGCAGACCCTCGCACCTGATCCGGTTCGCACCGGCGTAGGGAGTCGGGATTCTCAGGTCCTGCCGCGGCCTACCTCGTATGCCGTGGTGCGGCCTCCTCGAGGTATCCATCGGATTCCACGGGAGAAGGAAGAACACATGAGCACCACCATCGAGCGCACGCGCAGCATCCGCGCCACCGCGCCACTGGCCGCCTGGCGGACGGTCGACATCCTCACCATCGCCTTCCTCGGCGCTGCCTTCGGCATCGCCTATTGGGGGTGGGGACTGGCCTACCAGGCGCCGTCGACCGCGCTGACGACGATCTTCCCGCCGCTCACCGGCATCACCGCCGCGCCCTGGCTCGTCGCGGGCGTCGTCGGCGGACTCGTGGTGCGCCGCCCGGGTGCGGCCCTGCTCTGCGAGGTCGTCGCGGCTCTGGTCTCGATGATCCCGGGCACCCAGTGGGGGTTCACGACGCTGATCAGCGGCATCCTCCAGGGACTCGGCGCCGAGTTCGCCTTCCTGCTGCTCGGGTACAGCGTCTACGGCCTGGGTGCCGCCATCTTCGCCGGGGCCATGGCGGCACCGTTGGAGGCGGTCTACGAGTGGTTCGTCTACTGGACGGACTGGGGTTGGGGTTACAAGATCGCCTACCTCTTCATCCTCACCGCGGCCGGCGCCTTCATCGCCGGCACCCTCGGCTGGCTGATCACGCGGGCTCTGGCAGCGGCGGGGGCGCTCAACGCCTTCCCGCCCGGTCAGGAGCTGCGGGAGTCCCGCTCTGTCTGAGCCGCGCGGCGGTCGGGTCGAGGTCCGCGAACTGACGTGGCGGCCCTACGGTCGCCGCGAGCCGGTGCTGCGCGACCTCGACCTGGCCATCGAGGCCGGTGAACGGGTCCTGCTCGTCGGGCCGTCGGGGTCCGGCAAGTCCACCCTGCTGCGTGCGCTCGCCGGGCTGCTCGAGACCGCGGACGCCGGAGAGCGCACCGGGTCGGTGACCATCGACGGAGCCGTCGCCGGCGAACAGCCAGGCGCGGTCGGCCTGGTCCTCCAGGAGCCGGGTGCCGGCGTGGTCGCCTCCACCGTCGAGCGCGACATCGCCTTCGGCCCCGAGAACGTCGGTATGCCGCGCGCCGCCATGCCCGAACTCGTCACCTCCGCGCTCGCGCAGGTCGGGCTGGACCTGCCCCTGTCGACTCCGACCGATGCGCTCTCCGGCGGCCAGACGCAACGGTTGGCCCTCGCCGGCGCCCTTGCGCTGGAGCCGACGGTGCTGCTGCTCGACGAACCGACCGCGATGCTCGCCGCGGCCGATGCGGCCGTCGTGCGGGCCTCGGTCGACGCCGCGGTGCGGGAGCAGGGGCTGACGCTCGTGGTCGTCGAACACGTGCTGGGTCCGTGGATCGACCTCGTCGACCGGCTCATCGTGCTCGATGCCTCAGGGGTGATCGTCGCGGACGGGCCGGTGCGCGAGACCTTGGCCGCGCGGCATACGCAATTGGTGGGGATGGGTGTCTGGGTGCCCGGTGCCGGCGCCCCCGATCCGCTCCCCGTCGACCCTGCCCTGGTGGGAGTCCCCCACCTGGGACCCCCGCACCCCAGACAGTCGAGTGAGGAGAACACGCGGTCTGCGGTAGGGCCAAGCCGCATGTTCTCCTCACTCGACTGTCTGGAGGCGACGCGGCTGACCGTGACGCGACGGACGGCCACTGTCGACGGCATCGTCACCGAGCGGGTCGCGGCCCGACTGGAGGAGCCCCTGCGGCTGGCACCCGGGGAGCTTGCCGCACTCGTCGGTCGCAGCGGATCGGGGAAGTCGACGATCCTGCATGCGCTGGCCGGCTTCCTCGTGCCCGCCAAGGGGACGGTCCGGGTGGGCGATGGCGAGGATCCCGCGAGACTCGCGCCAGTGGAGTTGGCGCGTCGCCTCGCGTGGATCCCGCAATGGGCGAGCTCGACGATCGTCACCGGTCGGGTCCTCGACGAGGTGCTCCTCACCTCGCGGCAACTCGGCGACGACACGCCCGGTCTCGAGGAGCGCGCCCGGGGCCTGCTCGAGACCCTCGGGCTGGGGCGGTTGGCGGATGCCGACCCACGCCACCTCTCCGGGGGCGAGATGCGACGGCTGGCGATCGTTTCGGCGATCCTCCACGGCCCCGACATCGTGCTCGCGGACGAGCCCACCGTCGGGCAGGACCGACACACCTGGGCCGCCATCGTCGGATTGCTCGCTGCCTATCGCGCGCAGGGAGGGGCGATCGTCACCGCCACACACGACCAGGCCGTGATCGACCGGGCCCATCAGGTGCACCACCTCGACGGCCAACCGCGAGAGGCGCCGGGCACGCATGGGCGGCCGTGGCTCAGCGGGCGCAACCCGTTGGCACTGCTCGCCGGAGCCGCCCTCGCCGTCCCGGCCGGGGTGGCGTCACCGGGCTGGCGAGCCTCCATCGTGCTGCTCGCCCTCCAGTTCGTGCTCGCCGTGGCCGGCCTCACCAGTCGTCGCGCCGGTCTGTTCCGCCCGCTGCGCGCCCTCGCGATCCGCCTCCTGCCCGGAGTGCTCGCCGCACTGTCCGTGGCCTGGTCGACCTGGCTCCTCGGTGGCCGCAGCCTCGACCTCGCCGCCACCGGCTTCACGCGCGTGCTGCTCATCGTGCTGCCGTCGGCCGTGCTCCTGCCCTTCATCGACACCGACCGACTGGGCGACGAACTCGCGCAGCGGCTGCGGTTGCCCGACCGGTTCGTCGTGGCGGTCGCGGCGGCCCTGCACCGGATGCAGTCCTTCGGTGACATCTGGACCGAAATTGCCCGAGCGCGCAAGGTGCGTGGCATCGGGATCAGTTGGCGCAGAACGAAATCGGTCGTGCGGCATGTCATCGCGCTGACGATCGGACTGCTCGTCCGGTCGCTGCGGTCAGCCGCCGAGCTGGCGGTCGCGATGGATGCCCGCGGCTTCGCCACGGCCCACCGGCGTTCCTGGCTGCGCCCGGTCGCGTGGCGGGTGCGTGACTCGGTCGTCGTGGTTGCCTCGACGCTGCCGCTGCTGCTCACCCTGTTGTTCCGGCGCTGATCCGTGCGCCCCGGGCCCCTCAGTGCCACAAGGTAGTCAGCCCATGCGGTCGGCTCGTCGTCGTGAGCCCGGCGCCGAGGACCAGGGCTACCGGCGCAGGTCGCGCGTCCCGGGCCGTGGTGATCCCCGCCGCACCTCCGACGCGACCACCTCCACATCCGAAGGGATCTGTGGGGGATGCTTGCGCTCATGGGTCCACGCAAGCTCGATCTCGCGATCGCGGCATACCGCGACCTCCGGCCCCGATTGGTCGAGGCCGCGGAGGACTTCGGTGCGGCCGTGCGCGCGATCATCGACGAGGCCGGCATCAACTACCTGACGGTCGAGAGCCGCGCCAAGACCGTGGAGTCCTTCGCCGTCAAGGCGCGTCGCCTGCGCGAGCGCGACCCCGACGCCGACCCGATGGAGGAGATCACCGACCAGGTCGGCGTGCGCGTCATCACCTATGTGCAGAGCGACATCCTCGCTGTGGCCGAGTTGCTCGGGCAGCACTACGCCGTCCTCGAGGACCGCGACATGGGCCGCCTGACGGCCAGCGAAGGACGCTTCGGTTACGCCAGCCGGCACCTGCTCGTCTCCCGTGACCGTGTGCCCGAGGCGCACTACGAGCCGCTGCAGAGTGCGTCGATCCAGTTGCGCACCGTCCTGCAGCACGCGTGGGCCGAGTTCGAGCACGACATCCGCTACAAGGGCACCATCCCGCCGGAGCAGGTGCCGGACCTCGATCGTCGCTTCACCCTCGCCGCCGGCCTGCTCGAACTCGCCGACCGGGAGTTCAGCGAGATCCGTGACCGGCTGCAGATCGGTCTCGGTGAGAGCGTCGTGGTCTCCGGCGACGACCCGCGGATCAGCGCCCAGGAACTGGCGACCTTCCTCGCCGGTCGCTACTCCAGCGCCGGCTGGTCACGCACCGAGCACTACGAGTGGATCGCCGCCCTGCTCCTCGAGCTCGGCATCGCGTCGTTGGACGAGTTGAGCCAAGACCTGCGTGAGGTCGACAGCGCAGCGGTGACCCGGGCCATGGGCTACCAGTACCCACCCGGTGCCGTCCGTCGACTCGACGACGACCTGCTCGCTCGTCACCGCCAGACCTATGTCGACCTGCCGGGCAATGCCGATCGGATCGAGGCACTCCGGGGCCGGATGGCCCGGCTGGGCTGAGCGCTTCGGCGGCGATCGTCGCCGAGGTGAGCGCGCGGCATACTTGTCCAGCCATGACGACGCTGCCCACTGTGACCGAGAAGCCGCGCATTCCCCGCGAGATCTGGGTCCTCATCGCGGCGGCCTTCGTCATCGCCATCGGCTTCGGGCTCATCACGCCGGTCCTGCCGTCCTTCGCCAGGTCCTTCGACGTCGGGGTGACGGCGAGCTCGATCATCGTCAGTGCCTTCGCGTTCTTCCGGCTCGTCTTCGCCCCGGCCGGTGGCCGACTGATCGCGAAGTTCGGCGAGCGCCCGATCTACATCACCGGTCTGCTCATCGTCGCCATCTCCACGGGCGCAACGGCTTTCGCGCAGAGTTACTGGCAGGTCCTGCTCTTCCGCAGCCTCGGGGGCATCGGGTCGACGATGTTCACCGTCTCGGCCGTCGCGCTCATCGTGCGCCTCGCGCCTCCCACGATTCGGGGCCGGGTCTCCTCGGCCTATGGCTCGGCCTTCCTTCTCGGCGGCATCGGCGGGCCGGTGCTGGGCGGGCTCCTGGGCAACCTCGGCTTGCGCATCCCCTTCTTGGTGTATGCCGTGGCGCTGGTCATCGCCGCCGCGATCGTCGCCGCGATGATCCGCACCGAGGCGCTGCGACCCGCTGCCGATGCGCCCCAACGCGCGGTCTTCACTGTGCGAGAAGCCTTGCAGGACAGCGCTTATCGGGCCTCGATGGGATCGGCAGTCGCCAATGGCTGGGCCAACTTCGGGGTGCGCAACGCCATCTTGCCGCTCTTCGCGACGGCGGTGATCCTCGACGAACCCTGGGTGGCCGGAGCCGCCCTCGCCGTCTTCGCGGCCGGCAACGCCGTGGGCCTCACCTTCTCCGGGAGGCTGTCGGACCGCATCGGGCGGCGACCCTTCATCATCGGCGGCCTGCTCGTCAGTGGCCTGGCCACGATGATCACAGGATGGGTGGGCACGCTGCACCTGCTCATTCTCGTGTCGGCGGTCGCCGGCCTCGGCGCGGGCGTCCTCAACCCGGCGCAGCAGGCGTCGATCGCCGACATCGTCCGTCAAGACCGCAACGGTGGCCCCGCCATCGCCGCCGTCCAGATGTCCTCGGACCTCGGGTCGATCATCGGCCCGATCATCGCAGGCGTCCTGGTCGACGAGGGGTCCTACGGACTCGCCTTCGCCGTCACCGGCCTCATCGGACTCCTCGCCGTCATCCCGTGGTTGCGCGCTCGCGAGACGGCCAACGTCGCCTGACAATGGGCGGGTGACCGCGCGCACCCTCGTCCTCATCCGCCACGCCAAGTCCGACTGGTCGAACGACCTCCCCGACGACGAACGGCCGCTCGCGCCCCGCGGCCGTCGGCAGGCACCGGCGATCGGTCCATGGCTGGTCGAGCACGACCTCGTGCCGGATCTCGCGGTCGTCTCGATCGCGCGTCGGGCGCAGGAGACATGGGAGGCGGTGGCGAGCGGGCTGGGACGCGAGGTCGTGGCGCGCGACGAGCCCGCGGCATACACCTTCGGTGGGGGTGCCCTGCGGCGGATCGCCCGCGCCCTCGATCCGGGCCTGGGGGTTGTGGCGATCGTCGGGCACAACCCGGCGATGGAAGAGGTGGTCGAGGACCTCACCGGGCGGTGGGTCGCGATGCCGACGGCGGCGATCGCGGTGCTCGACCTTCCGGGCGGGTGGGGGAGTGAGTCCGCGCAGTTGCGGTATGCCGGTCGGCCGGCCGACCTCTGACCGCACGGATGGGTTCGTGACAGGTTCCGGACAGGGGCCGCTCGCACGGTGGATGTCCACCCAGCGGCACGGTGCCGCTGACGACCTCCCCGAAGGAGATCCCTGCCATGAACCCCAAGAAGCTCGCCCTCGGCGCCGCGTCGGTCCTCGCGGCCGGCGCCATCATCGGCGGCGGCGCGGCCCTCGCGTCCGCCGACCCCACCCCCTCTGCGTCGGCGTCCGCCTCCGGCGCATCGGCCGACAGCGGTTCGGCCTCGGGCACCGCCGGCCAGGGACGCCAGATGGGCGGAACCCACACCGATGTCACCGGTGACGAGGCCCAGAAGGTCATCGACGCCGTCAAGGCCAAGGACTCGACCGTCACCATCGACAAGGTCCAGAAGGACGGGGACGGGTCCTACGACGCGTCGGGCACGAAGGCCGACGGCACCGCGGTCCGCTACGACGTGAGCGCCGACCTCGCCACGATCACCGAGGGCCAGGGTGGCCACGGCGGCAAGGGGGGCGGCGGCTCCCAGGACACTCCGGTCACCGGTGACGAGGCGCAGAAGGTCATCGACGCCGTCAAGGCCAAGGACTCGAGCGCCACGATCGACACCGTCCGCAAGGACCCCGATGGCTCCTATGACGCGCTCGGGACGACGTCCGATGGCGCCAAGGTGATGTTCGAGGTCAGCGCGGACCTGGCCACGATCACCCAGGGCCAAGGGGGTCAGGGCGGCCAGGGCGGTCCGCGCGGGCAGGCCACCGGTGGCTCGACCACCGGTGGGTCCGGTGCCGCCGCCAATGGCACCGCGGGCACGGCGACGCCGACGCTGCCCAGCAACTGACGCGCCCGCCCGGCTCCTTGCGTCCGCGTGATCCGTCGCCATGGCGACCGATCACGCGGAGGCAAGAGACCCGGGAATGGTCTCTCCAAACGATGTGTTACGATATATCGGAACACATCGACGAAAGGAGACGATCATGCGAGGCATGAACGAATTCGAGTTTCCCAAGCGCGGTCGCGGACCGCGCGACCAGCACGGTCACGAGCATGGCGGCCACGGCGGCCCCGGCGGCCCTGGTGGCCCCGGCGGCCCCGGTGGCCCCGGTGGCCCCGGTGGCCGTCGCGGCAGGGGCCCGTGGTTCGGCGAGGGCGGCCCGGGCTTCGGACCCGGTTTCGGACCGGGACGACGGGGCGGACGCGGTCGCGCTCGGCGCGGGGACGTGCGCAGCGCGATCCTGTCGCTGCTGGCGGACGGCCCGGCCAACGGCTACGGCCTCATGAAGGGCATCGAGGAGCGCTCGGGCGGCATCTGGCGCCCCAGCCCCGGCTCGGTCTACCCGACCCTCCAGCAACTCACCGACGAGGGCCTCCTCGAGGAGGTCACCACCGACGGGCGCGCGGAGCACCGGCTCACCGACGCCGGACGCAACCACGTCGAGGAGCACCGGGAGGCTCTGGACGCCGCCTGGGCGCAACTCGACGAGAGCGCCGACGAGCACGTGGCCTTCCTGCAGTCCATGCGCAAGTTGGTCGGCGTGCTCAAGCAGCTCGCCCGCGACGGTTCGCCGGAGCAGCGCGCGGCCGCGACCGCCAAGGTGGATGCCCTCCGCAAGGAGCTGTATCTGCTCCTCGCCGAGGACTGACCCCCACCCATGACGTCCGCCTGAGGGACACCGCTTGGTGCCCCTCAGGTGGACGTCGTGCTGCGCAAGGTGATCAGCGAGATCTCGCTCGGAGCGAAGATCCGGAAGGGTGGCCCCCAGTAGCCCGTGCCCCGACTGGTCCACACCTGGGTGCGATCCCCGTGTCGCGACAGCCCTTGCACGACCGGCTCGCGCAGCCGCACGAGGTAGTGGAAGGGCCACATCTGCCCGCCGTGCGTGTGGCCGCTGATCTGCAGATCGACGCGGTCGCGACTGGTCGCGATCAGGTGCGGCTGGTGCGCGAGCAGCACGATCGGCAGGTCGGGCACGCCGGCCAGGGCGGCATCGAGGTCGGTGCCATGGCCGGGGACACCGTTGCCGGTCGGGTCGTCGACGCCGGCGATGACGAGCCGTTCACCGACGACACCGTGGGCATTGAGCAGCACCTCCCAACCGAGGACGGCCATGTGGGCGGTCCAGTCCCCGACGCCGCTGTAGTACTCGTGGTTGCCCGCAATGTAGAACCGGTATGCCGCGCGCACCCCTCCCAGCGCTGCCGACTGTTCGCGGCGGGCGGCGACCGAGCCGTCGGCCAGGTCGCCCGCATGAACGACGACGTCCGCCCCGAGACCGTTGACCACGTCCACGACCCCGGCGCTCCAGGACGGCTTCTTGAACGAGTCGAAGTGGGTATCAGTGAGCACGGCGATGGTCATCCCGTCGGCTTCGGCCGACAGACCGCGGATCTCGATGTCCACCCGCCGCACCCGTGGGATCCGTCGCGCCTCGGCGAACCCCCAGAGTGCGAGGCCGAGCACGACGGCCGCCAGAACGACCGCGACCAGCCGCGAACGCAACGGATTCTCGATGCCCGCGACGAGTAGCGGTAGCCGGAGCACGAGATCGGTGATCAGCGTCCAGACGAAGAGGATCCAGCCGACACCGAGCAGGACGTGGGCAATCCGCGCAGCGCCATCGGACTCCTCACCCGTGTGGGCGCGCAACATGGTCACGACAAGTGTCACCGCGGCGAGCCCGGCCACCAGACGACCACCCCAGGCCAGCCAGTCGGGCCACCCTGCCTGCGACGGGAAGAGTCCCCAGGCGCCCACGCCGTAGAGCAGGAAGCAGATCAGGGTGAGGACGCCGAGGAAGATCATCCGTGCCCGGCGCGACATGCCCGGTCCCGATGGAGGTGACTCCACGGCATACGCCTCGAGGACGGCCTCGTCACCGGTGCGGTCGAGATGGGGTTCAGCCACGCAGGCTCCTTTTCGATCCGATCCGCAACAGTCTGCGCATCTGGGAGGGGACGAGACGGGGGAGTATTTCGACCGCCTTGGCGTCGAGGCCGACGACGACCCGTGACTTCCGCCGGCGGGCCGCGTCGAGGATGATCCGGGCCGCGCGCTCGGGCGGCATCCGCAGGGCCTTGTCGGCGAAGGCGAGGGAACTCTCCACGTCACCGGCCGCGACCGATGCCGCCGCGCGAGCGCTCGTCGCGATCCGGGTGCGGATGCCGCCGGGGTAGACGGTGGTGACCCCGACGCCGTCGTCCTCGAGTTCTGCACCGAGTGACTCCGAGAAGCCCCGGAGACCGAATTTGCTTGCACAATAGGCGCTTTGCCCCGGGGGAGCGATGAGCCCGAAGAGGCTGGAGGTGTTGATGACGTGGGCGCCGTCGGCGCGCAGGAGGTTCGGCAGCAGGCCGTGAGTGAGCACGATGGGCGCCCGCAGGTTGATGTCGGTCACCCACTCGAAGTCCGCGATCGTCATCTGCGCGAACCGGCCGAACAGGGCGACGCCGGCATTGTTGACGAGCAGGTCGATGTGGTCGTGTGCCCGCCCGAGGTCGGCGACCAGGGCGTCCAGGTCCGCGCGGTTGCCAAGGTCGACGACGTGCGTGTCGACCTTGACATCGGGTGCGCGGTCGCGGATTGCCGTGGCGACCAGGCCCAGCCGCTCGGCGTGCCAGTCGACGAGGACGAGCACATCCGCGCCCTCGGTGGCCAACTCGTGGGCCATCGCCTCACCCATGCCGCTCGCGGCACCGGTGACGACGGCCGTGGCGCCGACGAAGTCGCGTCGAGGGAGTCGCATGCCCCGATTCTCCTCCGAAGCCGGCTGCGGCCAGGACGGCAGCACTGGGTCGACCGGGTCAGTACTCGCCTTTGATGACGAAGAAGGAGCCGCGGATGGTGCCGGCGAGCTTGGACTTCTGGCGCGCGAACTTGAAGCGATCGGCGAGCTCGGCCGGCACGTCCATCCCGTCGGAGAGTTTGAAACCGACCGCCCGCTTGCCGGCGTCCGCGAGCGTGTAGAGCACGTTGATCGCCAACCCGTCCTCGTAGAAGACGTGGGTCCAGCGGATGCCGTCGACCTCGACCTCGGCGGTCTCCAGCGGCTTGGCGGCGATCACCAGGTCACGTTCGTTCTCGAGGATGTGTGCGACGTAGTCGACCCGGTCTGTGCTCTCGGACGCAGGCGTGACGACGAAGTCGACGTCGTACTTGTTCTTGAAGTAGCGGGACTCGTTGGCGCGCAGCCCGGCCAGGGCGTCCGCGACGGGGGAGGACTCGAGCCCCTCCGTCGAAACGTTCACGAAGTCGACGCGCTGTCCCATTGTGGTGTTCTCCATACCTTCTCGACGATCGAGCCGTCGTGAGTGTGACAGGTGCAGCGGGGTTCAGTGGGCCGAGCGAGATGGTCGCCGGGGGGACATCAGTCCTGACTGTCGGCGGTGATTGGACGAGGTGGCTCACGACGACACTGCGCCACGGGCGCCATGGCAGTCGACTCTCGCTGTCAGTCGCGATACAGGGCCAGCGCCGGGCACAACGTGCTTGCCGTCCTGAACTCCTCTTCGTCCAGGTGAGGGTCGACGAGGACGGGATACCCCCACTCGTCGAGCGTGACCTTGCCCGCCAGCACCTGAGCACAGATGCCATGGGCACTGCAACGGACACGGTCCACCCGGAGGGTGATCCGCGCGTGGCGTCCCGCCGTGATGCTCTCTCGCTGGGTGTCGCTCATGACCGGACTCCATGACGCGGCGCAGTGTCGGTGACATCGAGCACACGCAGTGCCGACGCGGCATACCGGGCGATCCCGTCGGGAAACCGGCAGGCGCCGCGGCCAGGGAACAGACCGATGCGATCCTCGATGGCCGCCCGGGCCCCGCCATCACCGCCGGCAAAGCGTGTCCAGGCTTCGGCCAGAGCCGGAAGCCCGAACATGCATGGCCCGCACTGGCCAGCGGATTCACCTGCAGCCCAGTTCAATTGGCGTTTGACATGCTCCACCAGGGGGACTGTGGGATCGATGGCTGTGACGACACCGGGCCCCAGGGGTACGCCGAGCGGGTCGAGGTCAGCGGCGCTCCAGCGTCGCGACGCGGCCTCACCTGCGTGCAGGAAGGCGCCACCGAGCCCGCCGACGAGGATGGCGCTGATCCCCGGCTCGAGGCCACCGGCCGCAGCGAAGAGGTCATGGAAACTGACACCTGCGGCCGTGTCGACGAGCGTCGGTGAGCGCACGGCACCACCGACGCTGAGCAGTCGCGGCCCCGGCTCGGCGGTCGTGCCCACGGACCGGAACCATTCCGGTCCGTGAGTCACGATCTGCGCCACCCGCCAGGTCGTCTCGGCGTTGAGCACGAGCGTCGGGCGGATCGCTCGGCCTGATGCGTCACGACCTCCAGTCACGAAGGGTGCCCGTTTGGTCATCGGCCGCGCCAAACCGCCCTGGGCGAGCGAAATGAGTGCGCTCTCCTCGGAGGAGACGTAGCGCGCCGGAGCCTCGAGGACGTCCAGCCCGGCCGCCCGCAGGGCGGCCGCGGTCGCACTGCCCCGGTGCGCGGCATACCGGATCCGGCCGCGCTCGGCGGTGACCAGACCGGCCCCCTCGATTACCTCGGCGAGATGATGGGAGACCACCCATGCATCCTTCGTTGCGCCGAGCTCTCCGTCGCACGCGTTGACGATGAGATCGGCTCCGTGCTGTTGCGCGGCGCGCAACTTGGTGACCGTTGAGAAGGCGGCACCTCCGCGTCCGGTGAGACCGCTGGCGTCGAGCAGGTCGATGAGCGCATGGTCGGTGCGGGTCGTCATGACCACTCCTGGGCGGCGATCGCGGCCCGGCGATCGCGGTCGTCGTGGCCCGCCATGAGGCGCCATGCCACTGCGCACCCGAAACCCACCGCGCACGCGATTGAGATCCATTGCAGGAGAGGCTGATTGCTCGTGGAGAGCACGAGGGCGTGGACGACGGCGCTGGGCCACATGAGGTAGGACGCCCAGTGCACGGTCCGCCAGGTGCGCGGGTTGATCCGATGCCTGAGCAGGCTGGTGACCAGCACCGCCACCATCAGGTCGACTGCCACTGTGCCCAGACCCACCCACAGTGGCTCGTAGTCGCTCGTGAAGGGAAGGACCACGCTCAACCAGCCGAGGCTCACATACCCATCGGCGATGGCGGTGACGATGTGGGCCACGAGGAAGGCGAGCAGGCCAAGGCTGAGCCAGCGATGCATGGCCATGACGATCGTCGCCTGTTCGCCCCTCGGTCGGCGCCGGCCGGCGGTGATCACGCCGAGGATCGAGACGATGGTCAGCAGGACGAGGGTGACCACTCCCGTCGCGCGGGAGAAGTACCAGAGCGTTTCGCCGGTCATGGTGCGGGCCATCCGGGCGTCGTGGTGGAGTCGCCCTGCAGGCTGTCCAGTCGGGCCGGTATGCCACGAGCCGTCAGCCACGCGGGCGCCTCACTGCCGAGGACGATCGACGCCGTCGAGGCGGCATTGGCGAGCAGCGCGGTCTCTGCCACGCAGGTCACCTGTGCCCACGGAGAGCGGGCGACCTCGCCAGTGCGGGGGTCGACGATGTGGTGGCCGGGGATGCCGTCGCGCAGCCAATGACGGTGACGGGTCGAGCTGGTGGTGACGGCGGTGGTGCCGGTCCGGGTCTCGATGGTCTGGAGAGTCGAGCCGTCGGCGTCCTCGATACCGATCCGCCAACCACCCTGTGCGGCAGCGCCATTGGTCGCGATGTCACCACCGAGATTGACGAGGAACCTCCCGGGCAGGGCCGCGGCGAGCGCGGCAGCGATGACATCCGCCGCGTGCGCCTTGGCGCTCGCGCCGAGGTCGATGACACAGCCTCGGGGCAGGCTCAGGCGGTGGCCGTCGAGACGGACGTGCCGCCAGCCGGGGACGAGGGAGTGACGTCCGGCAAGGGAGTCCGGGAGATCCGCCGGCCCGCTGGTGCGAGCGCGCACGATCTCGATGTCGGCGTCGTAGCCGGCGGCGACGACCGCGGCGCCGACGGTGAAGTCGACCAGACCGTCGGTGACCTGCGCCGTCTGGAGGGCCGCCTGTACATAGCTGGCGAGGAGTGGGGAGACGGTCGCCGTCACCGGGCCGCTCCGGGCGGCCCGGGCGAGGCCGCTGACTTCACTGTCGCTCCGGAAGCGGGAGGCGGCGAGGTCGAGATCGGCCAGGTGTTGCTGGGCGAGCCGGACGGCGGGCTCAAGGGCGTCCGGGTCCGTGGCCAGGATGGCGTGGTCGGTGCCGATGGCGCGAAAGGTCGTGGCGACGGGTTCGATGTCGGTCTGCGCGCTCATGGTCAGCTGCCCTTGGTGCTGGTCTGAGCCTGTTGGGTGGTGGTCTGCACGCTGGCGGTGGTCGAGTTGCCCGACGTGTCCGAGCTGGTCGTGGTCCCCGAGGTTGTGGTGGTCCCCGAGGTGGTGGTCTCGCTGGTGGTGGCTCCCGAGGTCGTCGTGCCGGAGGCGACGACGGTCGATGAGTCGGTGTCGTGGGTCAAGACGTAGCCCAGGCCACCGGCCGCCACGGTCGCGGCGATGAGGGCGGCGCCGGTGAGGCGACGGGCCTTGGTGAGGGCGGGGCTGGTGGTCGACATGATGTCCTCCGAGGGGCTGATTCGTTGATGAATCCACAGTCATGCGACCCGCGAAGAGGACCCTTTGTGATCCCTGTCCGCTTCCTGTGAGGGTTGAGACGGCTCAGGGCCTGGGCGCGAGCGGTGTCACCGGCTGACCGGCCGCCGCCCACGCGCTGAACCCGCCGGCGAGGTGCGTCACGTCCGTGCGGCCCATGTCGTGGAGCGTCGCCGCGGCCAGGGCCGAGCGCCAGGCGCTCCCGCAGTAGAGCACGAGGGTCCGCCCGTCATCGAGCGCCGGCTTGTAGTAGGGACTCTCCGGGTCGACCCAGAATTCGAGCATCCCGCGCGGGGCCCGGTAGGCGCCGGGCAGGGTGCCGTCACGTTCCACCTCGCGTGGGTCGCGAATGTCGACGACGAGGTATGCCGGGTCGTCGAGCCTGGCCGCCACCTCCTCGACGCTGAGCGAGGGAACACGGGCGTCGGCCTCGGCGACGAGGGCGGCCGCACTGCGGACGAGGGGATCTCCGGGTGCTCGAGTCATCCCTTCACTCTGGCACCACCGAGCAGGTGGCGCACACCCCCGACAGGGCGGCATGTGTGGGGTCGAGGCGGAAGCCGCTGCTGTCGGCCAGGTGCCGCGCCGCCGGGTCGAGGACGGCGGCGGGCACGTCCCAGACCCCACGGCATACCCGACATTGGGCGTGAGCGTGGGGTCCGTGGTCGCTCACGAGGTGGTATGCCGTGGTGCCGTGACCCAGGTGGACGTGCTGCACGATCCCCAGGCGCGAAAAGGTTTCCAGCGAGCGATAGACGCTGGCCAGGTGCACCGACCGGTCGCGGCCGCTCACCCGCTCGGCGACCTGCTCGACCGTGAGGTGGCCGGCATCGACGAGCGCCAGCAGGACCGCCTGACGCGGTCGGGTCAGGCGCTCTCCCCTGGCGCGCAATCGCCGACCCACCTGGTCCAGCAGGTCTGTCGTCGACGCGGTGGTCTCGCTCACCTCCTCAGTGTCCCCGATCGGTTGTGCGCGCCTTGTCCAGGAGGGAAAGCAATGCTGCCTTGGCGGGCTCGACATCCGCGTGCGCCACGAGTCGTTCCTGGGTGAGGTTGATCGGGGTGCCGGTGACGTTCTCGGGTTGCGCGGCCGCCGCGAGTCGGGTTCCGTCCGCCAGTGCCTCCGACTGCGCCCGCCGCTGGGCGACGGACCCGCCGGCCAGGTCCCCGGCGTGGACGACGACGTCGGGGTCCGGGGCGTTGAGGGCGGCCACGACTCCCCGGCTCCAGGCCGGTGTCTTGAACGAGTCGAGTGCGTGTCGGTGAGCACGCCGATGGTCAGGCCGTCCGCATCACCCGACGGTCGCTGGATCGGTATGTCGACGCGGCGCACGCGCGGCACCTGTCGCGCCTCCAGGTGCCCCCAGACCGCGAGGGCCACCGTGGGTACGGCGAGGACGACGGCCACGAGGCGGGACCCGAGCGGGTTGCCGACCCCGGCGCGCAGCAGCGGCAAACGGAGGAGCAGGTCGGTGACCAGCGTCCAGGAGAGCAGGATCCAGCCGATGCCGAGCAGGACGTGCGCGATCTGGGCGGGGCGGTCCGAGGCCGCACCCGCGTGCGCCCGCACCATCGTGAGGAAGACGGTCCGGGCCCGCCCGGAGGGCAGGTGGTCGGCCGCCGGTGACTCGGCGGCGTACGCCTCGAAGACCGCCTCGTCCCCGGTGGGGTCGAGGTGCGGCTGGGTCATCGGCGCTTCCTCGGCGTCCCCACCCGCAGGATGCGACGCATCTGGGAGAGGGCCAGGCGAGGTATCACGTCGAGCAGCTTGGCGTCGGCGCCCACGAGGACGCGGGGCTTCCGGCGACGGGTGGCGTCGAGGATGATCCGCGCGGCCTTCGCGGGGGGGGCATCCGCAGGGCCTTGGCGGCGATGGCCAGGCCCGCCTCGGCGTCGCCCTGGGAGGTGCGCTCGGAGCGGCGGCCGCTGGTCGCGATCCGGGTGTTGATGCCGCCGGGGTGCACGGTGGTGACGCCGATGCCGTCGTCCTCGAGCTCGCCGGCGATCGACTCGGAGAAGCCCCGCAGGCCGAACTTGCCTGTGCAGTAAGCGCTTTGGCCGGGCGGAGCGATGAGCCCGAAGAGGCTGGACGTGTTGATGATGTGGCTGCCGGGCGCCTTCTTCAGGCTGGCGAGCAGGCGGTGACCTCGACTCGCCGGTTGCGTTCCTGGGCGGCCGCGATCGCCTCGGGCGACCCCTCCTCCTTGACCGCCAACTCCGTCTCACCAAAGCCCTGCGCGTCCAGCGTCCAGCCCGCACCGAGCCTGGCGCCAAGGGCTTGCTTGACCGCCTCCGCGCGCTGTTGGGACAAGGTGAGGTTGTATGCCGCCTCACCCTGGCTGTCCGTGTGGCCACCGATGGTCAACCTGCGACACGATTGGTCCTGAAGTGCTTGGACGGCAGCGTTGAGGGAGGCGTCAGCCGCCGGCGTCAGCTCGGCGCTGTCGAGGGCGAACAGGACCGATGTCGCCAGGTCGATGCTCACCTGCTCACCCGAGCTCACCGTGGCCGCAGCGGTCTTGGAGCGGAAGGCGAAGTCGACCAGGTCGGCCGAGCCCTCCGTGCCAGTCCCCGTCGAGGGGACCCCGAAGATGGGCAAACCGTCTGACGGGATGAAGGTCAATGGCTCACCGCCGGGGTCGCCCATGGACAACTCGAGCGCCACCTGCTTGTCCTTTTCGGGCACCTGCCCGGCGACGCACCCCTTCTTGGTGACGATGCCGGCCTTCGAACCTCCACCGAGCACGAAGAGCGAGCGGTAGCAAGTACCCTGCTCGCCGATGACCGGGGGATTGAACACGCCACGCACGAAACGCTCGGTGTCACCGAAGGACTGCAGCCGCACGCGGGCCGTGACCGTGCCACCCTCTCGCGCCGCCGAGTCGACGATCAATCCCTGGCTGACGCCCAGAGCGGTGGCCAGTTGTGGGGTCGGGGCCGGGGCCGAGATCTTGACCCCTGTGAAGGTCCCGACCGGGCTCACGGTGAGGTCGACCTCGGTGAGGTCCTTGGGTGCGCTCACGACCACGGACACCGGGATCGGCTTGCCGTCGAATCCGGGACGAACCGAGCTGCACAGGCACCGGCCCTCGGGGTCACGCACAGGCAGATAAGTCGTCGTGGCGTCCCCCGGCTTGGCCACAGTGACTGCCGAGAAGTCGCCTCCCTTGGCCAGCTCGAGGAAGCCGGGCTCGGCGTCCGTCCCCACCTTGAGGGGAGTGGCTGGGGTGAGGACGCCGGAAACGACGACGCGGTCCTCCCCGACGCGCACGATCGAGGTCAGACCGAAGCTCTGGCCCTTGTCGGTCTTGGTTTCGATGATCTGTGGCACAGGTCGCGTCAGCCCATCCAGGTCGTAATCCTTGTTCGGGACCACCGATGGGGACGGCGTCGACGACGATCCTGATGAGGGAGCGCTCGCCGAGGTCGTGCTTGCCTTGGGGTCGGAGTCGCCGGTGCACCCGGTCAGGGCAACACCGGTCACCAACACCGCCATGAGGGCGATCGCGCGGACGGGCTTGGCCAGGGCTGACATGGAGTTCTCCTCGGTGGGGGCAGCGATGGGGGGTCAGGCCCAGTTCCTGCTGAACTCTCACACCCCCAGACGAACGCCCCACGTGGCGTTGTCGTCTTGATGCGAGTCATCAAGACGAGTAAGGACGCTACCTCGAAAACGTGATAGCCGGGGGGTGCACCGCAGGGGCCACTGCAGGCGGAATGACCAGAATGATCCGCTCGCCGCGCACGCACGATCCCCGCAGGAACAATCCGACCTTGCCATCGACCAGGACACACACTGGTCCAGATTTGCTGCGAGCCTCCGCCGTAGCGCTGAACTCTGTTCTGCGCGAAGAACTCTCCAGCACTTGGCGGTTCTGTGTCGTAGCGGTGAAGCGGTGGGCACCGAGTCGGGGCCGGGTGGTGAGGCGGTCAGTTGGCTGTTGTTCTGGGCCGCGAGGCGGCTTGCTTCTCCCTGTGCCGTCATGGTGAAGGAGGAGGCCGGCCGGAGCAGCAGGTCCTCCAGATCGACGGGCGTGACGATCGACCTGACCGAGTTGTCGACCACGGTCCGGTAGGCCTTGACAGCCGCCAAGGCCGAAGCGTCTGCGGCGCTGCGTGTCTCGCCCTCGCGGTCCAGGCCGCGACCCGGGTTGGTGATCATGACCCGTGGCGATAACGAGGAGAACCGCGACCGCGGCCACCATCATCAGTGACGTCTGGCCCGACTCATCGCCGCGCCGGTTGCGTCCCCACACGGTTCTCATTGCCCTGTCCCTGCTGGACGTGCTGGTGCTTCGCCGAACGCCGGTCGGGTCGGCCCACTGTGCCGACCGACCCGAGCGACGCTGGTTCGAAGCGACGATCAGCTCAGCTTGTCGAACGCGTCGCCGATCTTTTCCTTGACCAGACCGGAGATGACATCCGTGCTGGCCGCGGCGATGGCCGCAGCGACGAGGGCCGCCACCAGCAGGACGATGCCGGAGTACTCCACCGAGCCCTGGCCCTTCTCGTTCTGGAGACGCTCGAAGGCACCGGTGATGTAGGCGGTGACAAGGGTGTGAGCGGCGATCATCTGGTTCTGGATGGTGTTCATGTGACTGTCCCCCAAGTGGCGTCGTGGTCGCGATGACCTGGTGGCCATCTCGTCCGGGTGAGGACGACGGGCGCGCAGGTAGATGTTGATGACCCACTCGAAGTCGTCGATGCTCATCTCGTCGAAGCGGCCGAACAGGCTGACGCCGGCGTTGTTGACGAGCAGGTCCACCGCCTCATGGGCCCGGCTGAGGTCGGCGACGAGGGCATCGAGCTCCCCCGTCGGCCCAGGTCCACAACATGGCTGTCGATCTTGACCTGGGGCGTTTTCTCCCGGATGGCGGTGGCCGCCGCGGCCAGTCGCTCGGCGTGCCAGTCGACGAGCACCAGGACAGCCGCTCCCTCGGCGGCCAGCTGGTGGGCCATCGCCTCGCCATACCGCTCGCCGCGCCGGTGAGGATGACGGTCGCGTCACGGAAGTCGCGTGCCTGCAGTCCCATGGCGGCACTCCAGATGCGGCTCGGCCCGGGGGCCGGGGTCGCTCTCGGCGGAAAGGTTCAGTCGAGGAACCACGCCGACAGGGCGGTGGTGGACGGTGCGAGCAGCCAGGCGGTGGCCGCGACCGAGACGGCGAGCCTGACGAGGAGGCGACCGCGCCGGCCACGGACCGACCAGTCGCGCAGGAGCCAGCCCGCGGCACAGAAGACCGTGCCCGCCGCGACCAGGGGCGCCAGCACGACCGCGGCCAGGCCGCCGAAGGTGAAGAGGGCGTCGAGGGGCAGACCCTGGTTGCGGGGCCACAGGTCCTTGGGGTCGTGCGCCCCGCCGGCCACCTCGTGGAGGGGGTAGTGGTGGTCGTGTGCGTCGCGGATCCTCAGCTGGTCTGTGGGTCCCCAACCGCCGCCCGCAGCCCCGGTCGCCTCGTGGATTCACCCAGGGCTCGCCCATTTCCGAATTCATGATGCTCGCCGCCTCAGAAGGCGAAAGCCACGACCCAGGTGACATTCTTCCTGACCGAGAGAGTCGGACAGATCCTTGGCCCAAGGGCCGGGGTTTCGAGCGTGCCGGGGTCAGTCCGCGCTCTGGGGAGCTCACGGTCCGGGTGCTGTCGGAGTTCTTGGGTTGAAGTTCGAGGTTGCGGCAAGGCGCTTGAAGAGGTCTCGTTCGGCTGGTGTCAGCCTGGTGGGCACGAGGATGTGAGTGTGGCGTGCAGGTTCCCGAAGGGTCCGTTCGGGTTGGGGATGCCATGGGCGGGCACGGTGAGGACTCGGCCGGAGCACGTTCCGGGGGGCACGTCGATGCTCACCGGCCCTGCCGGTGTGTCGAGGGTGATGGTGGCGCCGAGTGCGGCTTCCCATGGGGAGAGCGTCAGTTGGACGTGGAGGTCGCGGCCATCAAGCCGGTAGCCCTCGGGCGGCACGAGCCGGACGCGCAGGACGACGGGCGGGGTGTTCCCGCCGCCGCGTGGAGAGATGGTGGGGACCTCGATCCGGTCACCGTCGATCGTGCCGGGTGGGACGACGACGTGAATGCTCTCGCTGCTGTCCTGGCTGGTCACGGTCACGGTCCGCGTGGTGCCCTGGTAGCTCTCCTGCAGTGTCAGCTCGAGCTCGGTCTCATCGTCCCGGGGGGAACGGACGGGCAGGTCGGCGTTGAGGTGGAAGGGCGGAGTCAGGCCTGCGGCTGCCAGCCAGAACGCGTCGTGCGGGATGCGGTCGGGACGGACCCGGGTGGCGGGCCACGGGGGACAGGATCCGCGGGAGTACCCGGCGTCGGAGGGGGGCCCGGCCCGGCGTGGTATGCGGCCGGCGTCGTAGCGGGCGCGGGCCTTCGGATCGGCCAGCACCCGGTAGGCCCTGGTGACCTCGGCGAACCGCGACGCTGCGCCGGGCGTGGTATCGACGTCCGGGTGGTAGTGCCGGGCCAGACGTCGGTAGGCCCGGGCGATCTCGTCGCTGCTGGCGTCTGGGTCGAGGCCGAGAACCCGATATAGGTCGGATCCGGGCTGCTCGCTGTGTCTCGAAGCTGTCATCAGCTGCCTCCGGCGCGTGGGTGGTGCGGACACCGCGGCCACGGGTGCGGTGGCCGGGTCGTCGATATGTCACGGAGTCGAAAGGACTGGCCGGGCCCTCGTCGGGGCCCGGCCAGACGGGATCGGTGCATTGACTGCTGGCGCGGCGCGCCTGGGGGTACTCCCGCTTGCCCTGGAGGGGCGGCTCGTCCCCGTGGGGACGACGAAGGTACGAGATGAATGGCGCGCGGAGCCAGCGGTCGCTCCCATGCTCGAGTTGTCTCGCTGCTCGGTCACCTCCTGAAAGTCAAAGCCTCGACGGCGGCGTCTCGGTCCGGTGCTGGAAACTTGGTCACCCCACGAGGCGGCGAGCGCTGCCGGGCCCACTCGCCGGTTCCGGGACCCCGCGGCCGCTGGCCCGGCCAGCTACGGACGTCCTCGCGCCATAGCTCGTGTCCTGGGGCCGGGCGTGGGCCGACCCAGCAGCGCAGAGGAGGGCGGGTCGGGGGGAAAGTCGGCCATTCCGCGGCGATGATGGCTGCGAACTCCGCAGCGACCAACTCCGGGTCGGAGCAGACCAATTCGATGAACTCCTCCACCCAGGGGGGATCGAGCGGGTTGCCAGAGTGCCGGATCGTGGTCATGGCGACCTCCGAGACGTGCCCTAGGCGTCGATGGCCTGCCGGCCGGATCCAACACTGGAGATCTCGATCTTGCGCGGCTTGGCCTGTTCGGCCACCGGGATCCGCAGCGTGAGCACGCCCGCGTCGTAGCCGGCCTCGATGTGCTCGGTGTCCAGATTGTCGCCCAATACCAGCTGGCGGCTGAAGGTCCCGCGGGCCCGCTCGGCGGCGAGCATCTCCAGGGTGTCGCTTCGCGCCGGACGCTCCGCCCGGACGGTCACCACATTGCGCTCCACGTCGAGTTCGATCGCCTCCGGGGCGATACCCGGCAGGTCGAACTCCACCACGAAGGTATCCCCCTCGCGCCACGCGTCCATCGGCATCGCGCCCGGGTAGGCCAACGTGCCGTTGCCTCGGAACAACTGCTGGGCGAGCCGGTCGAACTCGCGGAACGGATCGGTGCGCATCAGCAACTGAGCCATGGTCGAACACTCCTTCCTGATCCTGTTGAGTGACCACTGACCTATCGCAGTGGCTGTGAATTTCATTTAGCGCATCTGGCACCATGTGTCAAGAGTCAACGACTGGAACCGTGGGAGCCGTCCGCACACCCGCTCCAGCAGGCTCTCGTAGCCCACGAGCGTCCCCGTCGTCGCCGTCCACAACCACCCCGGGTAGTTGCCCTGGCGAGGGTGCCAAGAGAACTCGCGAACCGGCGATCCGGCAGCGACCGCCGATACCTCGACAGCGGCGAGATGCGCGTCAACCTCCACCACTATTGTAGGTTCCGCCTCGTCTTGTCCAGGCTCCGGGCCTCTGACCTGCGGCGGGACAAGATAGTGAGACGCCGGTTGTCTCACCATCTTGTCCACCTCCGGAGGGCAGCCTCTGTCGGGCGCGCTACAGCTGCGCGAGGGCGCTGGGATAGGTGATCCAACCAGTGGGGCCGCCCCCGTCGTCGGGGAATACGGGGATGGCGCCGCAACCGGTGAGTGTCAGCGCGGTCAGGGCGTCGTCGAGGGTGTCGCTGACCCGGACGGTCGCCGGCAGCTCGGTGATGATGTCGGCGTGGGAGGTGCTCTCGGCCCCGCCGGCGAGGGCGTCGGCGACGGCGCGCGCGGTGACGATCCCCCGGAACCGGCCATCTGGCTCGACGACGGGGAGCACGCCGTATGCCGCCGTGCGCAGCCTCGTGGCCGCGTCGGCCAGGCTCGCGTCGGCAGGGATCGGCCGCGGCAGCGGGCTCATCGCGGCGCGGACCGGGATCCGCTGAGCGGGGCTGACCGGTGTCGAGAGGTCGATGCCCCGACGGCGCAGCTTGAGGGTGTAGATCGAGTCCGCGCTGCGGCGGTGGCTCACCGCTGTGGCGATGACGATCGCCGCCATGAGGGGCAGGATGATCGAGTACTCGCCGGTGAGCTCGAAGAGGATGATGACGGCGGTGATCGGTGCTCGTGCGGCACCGGCGAAGACCGCACCCATGCCGATCAGGCCGTAGGCGCCGACCGGCCCGGCGGTCCCCGGGAACGCAGCGTGTGCCACGATCCCGAACGCGGATCCGAGCATGGCCCCGGTGAACAGGCTCGGCGCGAATACGCCGCCGGAGCCGCCGATCCCGATGGTCAGCGAGGTCGCGACCATCTTCCCGACGAGGAGGACCACGAGGAATCCGAGGGAGTACTGGCCGGCGACGGCGTTGCCGAGCACGGGATAGCCGACGCCGTACATCTGCGGCAGGAGCAGCAGGACGAGCCCCAGGGCGAGACCGCCGACGGCCGGCCTGAGCCACTCCGGTCCGCGCCACACGGCGTCGCAGCCGTCCTCGATGGCATACAAGACCTTCGTGAAGACGATCCCGACCACTCCGGCGAGCACACCGAGCACCGCGTAGAGAAGGTACTCGGCCGGGTGCTCGACCGTAAACGCCGGCAGCTGCAGGAACGGCACATCGCCCAGCGCCGCCCGCCCGATCGCCCCCGCCGTCACGGCGGCGATGACGACCATGCCGAAGGCGCTCGTCGTGAAGTCGGCGAGGATGAGCTCGAGGGCGAAGAAGACACCGGCCAGTGGGGCGTTGAAGGTGGCCGCGATGCCGCCGGCGGCGCCGCAGGCGACGAACAGCCGCATCCGGGCCTCGGGTGCCCCGACGACGCGGCCGATCGTCGAGCCGAGGGCGGACCCGATCTGGACGATCGGCCCCTCGCGCCCGACCGACCCGCCGCCACCGATACACAGAGCCGAGGCGAGGGCCTTGACCGCCGCGACCTGTGGCGGGATCCGCCCGCCGCGGCGGGCCGCGGCATACATGACCTCGGGCACGCCGTGCCCGCGCGCCTCCCGGGCGAAGAAGTGGACGAGCGGCCCGTAGAGCAGCCCGGCGACGACCGGCGCGAGGACGACGAACCAGCGGCCGAGCCAGGGCAGGTGCGGGTTCGAGGCCCCCGGGGTGGCCGCGTAGTCCGCGTGCCCGCTGAGCAGGAGCGTGAAAGTCCGGATGAGCCAGCGGAACAGGACGGCGAACCCCGCCGACCCGGCTCCGATGACGATGGCCACGACGAGCAGCCCTCCGGACGTGCCTCGGGCCCGGACGGCCAGATCGCGCAGTCCGGTTCGTGAGCCGAGCATCTCCCGGGCGGCGGCGATGGCAGACGACATACGTGCAGTATGCAATGATTGCATCATGCACGACAAGCCGGCGACGACGCGACGGGCCCGGGCGGTAGGCCCGGCCGGTGCGAACACCGACGCCTTCGTGACGGCTCTGCTCACGGCGTCGCGGACCCTCGTCGGCGTGTCGGCCCGGTCGGTGGCCGCGGTCGAGGAGACCGTGACGCTCACCCAGTTCCGCACCCTCGTCGTCCTCGCCGGCCGCGGCGGCACGACCCTCGTCCAGCTCGCGGCCCGGCTTGGCGTCAACTCCTCCACGGCGCAGCGTCAGGTCGACCGGCTCCTCGCCCTCGACCTGGTGAACCGGACCGAGAACCCGGCGGACCGGCGCGAGGTGCTCATCGACCTGACGCGGGAGGGGTCCCGGATCGTCGGGTCGGTGACTCGCCGCCGCCGCGCCGCGATCGCCGCCATCGTCAACCGGATGCCGGTCGACCAGCGCGAGGGCCTCGTGACGGCGCTCGAGGCATTCGCCGAGGCGGCCGGTGAACCCTCCGCGGAAGCCGACGGCGGGGCTCCACTCGGCTGGTGACGTCCGTGGTCGGGAGCGAACGCCTTGACAGCGACGTTACGTCACACCGCACGCTGGTCGGTGTGCGCGTCAAAGACCTCGCCGAGCTGGCCGGCACGACCGTCCGGACCGTCCGCTACTACCACCAGCTCGGGCTGCTCGCGGTCCCGGAGAGTGGCACGACCTGGCGGTCCTACGGGTTCGCCCACCTGACCCGGCTGATGCGGGTCCGGTGGCTCGTGGAGTCCGGCGTGCCGCTCGCGGAGGTGCCGCACATGCTCCGCCCGCCGGCCGGGGCAAACGAACGGACGGTCGTCGTGGACGACCTGGACGGGGTGCTGCGCTCCATCGACGACAAGATGGCCGTCCTCACCGCGCAGCGCGCGCAGGTCGCGACCCTCCTCGAGCGGGTCCGGGTGCATGGCTGGCTGTCGCCACTGCCGCCACCGATCGTCCGGCTGTATGCCGCCCTGCGGTCGCGCGACCTCCCGCCGGCCATGGCGCAGGCAATCGAGCGGGAGCGCGAGCTGGCCGAGCTCGCCTGCTACCGCGGTGCGTTGCCGGCCGACCTGCTGACCCTCGTCGACGCGATGCGTGAGGAGGACGTCGACGAGGTCTGCCGGCTGTGGCAGGAGTGTCACGACGTCGACGAGCGCACGGCCGGACGTCACCTGGCCCCCGGCGACGAGGCCATGGTCGACGACATCGTCCGCGAGATCGTCGACCTGGCACACGAGCTGGCTTCGGAGCCGACCGACCGGCTGCTCGACCGGGCGGCGCAGCTGAGCCGGCCACCGATCCGAGCAGCCATCGACCTCGCCTACCCCTCCCCGGTCTACCGTCGGGTCGTCACGAGACTCGTCGCGGTCGCGGCGGAGCGGAGCCACGCATGAGCGCCGCCCCCATCGTCGTCGACCACCTGACCAAGTCGTTCGGCACCTCTCGAGCCGTCGACGACGTGAGCCTCACCGTCACCGAGGGGCAGGTGTTCGGCTTCCTCGGACCGAACGGCGCCGGCAAGTCGACGACGATCCGCTGCCTGCTCGGCCTCTACCGGCCGACGAGCGGCCGCGCCGCGGTCCTCGGCCACGACCCCGCGGCGCGCGACCGGTCCTTCCTGTGGGATGTCGGGTACCTGCCCGGTGAGCTCCGCCTGCCCGAGCAGCTGACCGGGGCCGACATCCTGAGGCGGTTCGCGTCGATGCGCGGACTGCGCGACACGGCATACCAGCGCCAGCTCGTCGCCCGCCTCGGCGCGGACCTCACCCGCCCGCTGCGGACCCTGTCCAAGGGCAACAAGCAGAAGATCGGCATCGTCCTCGCGCTCATGCACCGGCCCCGGCTGCTCGTCCTCGACGAGCCGACCTCCGGTCTCGACCCGCTCCTCCAGGACGAGTTCCTCACCCTGCTCCGCGAGACCGTCGAGGACGGGCGGACCGTCCTGCTGTCCTCCCACGACCTCGACGAGGTCCAGCGGATCGTCCAGCGCATCGCCGTCATCAAGGAGGGCCGCATCGTCCTCGACGACACGATCGAGGCGCTACGGGCCTCCGCGCCGCGGACCATCGAGCTGACCTTCGACCGGGACACCGACGCCACCGCCCTCGCGGCCGTCCCCGGGGTGACCGTGCGCACCGCCACGGGCCGCCGCGTCACCCTCAGCCACACCGGACCACCCGGCCCGGTGCTCTCGGTCATCGCGTCCCTCCAGCCGGAGACCATCACCGCCCGCCCGGCCGACCTCGACGAGCTCTTCCTCCGGCTCTACGGCACCGACGACAAGGACCGCCCATGAACGCCGACGTCCTGCGCCTCGACCTGCGCCTGCGCCGACGGATCCTGATCGGGACCGCCGTCGGGGCCGCGGCCTACCTGTTCCTCATCGTCGCTATGTATCCCTCCTTCAAGCACGACACCTCCCTCGACGCGATGATCGCCGCCAACCCCACCGCGGCCGCCGCGTTCGGCGTGACCGGCTCGATCACCTCACCGGCCGGCTGGCTGAACGCCAACATGTACGCGAACTTCGCGCCCCTGCTCGCCCTCCTCCTCACCATCGGCTACGGAGCCGCCGCCATCGCCGGCCAGGACGCCGACGGCACCCTCGGAATGGTGGCGAACACGCCCCTCTCCCGGCTGCGGCTGCTCGGCCAGAAGGCGACGGCGCTGCTGCTCGTCTCCCTCGTCGTGCCGGTCGCGTCGTATGCCGCGTGCCTGCCCGGCCCGCACTTCGGACTCGACCCGGGCTGGGGGCGCCTCGCGGGCATCAGCCTCGCGGTGACCCTGCTCGCCTTCGACCTCGGCGCCCTTGCCCTCCTCGTCGGCGCGGCCACCGGCAGCCGGGGCGCGGCGCTCGGTGTCGCGAGCGCGGTCGCCGGGGCGGCATACCTCGTCGCCTCCCTCGCCCCGGTCGTCAGCGCCTTCCACCGGATCCGGTGGCTGTCACCGTTCACCTGGGCGGTCGGCAGCGACCAGCTGGCGACCGGCGTGACCATCGGCGAGGCCGGCGCGCTCCTCGGGCTCGGTGTGCTCCTCGTCGCGGCAAGCGTGCCCGCGCTGGAGCGGCTCGACATCCACTGACCGGCGATTCAGCCGAGCGTCATCACGTGCCGGAGGCACATACCCCCGAGGTCATTGATGTCCGGTCTCGCCGATCCCATAGGAGGGCGCGTCGACCAGTTCAACAATCTGCGACGCAGTCCAGGTGGTGCTCAGCCTGACCGGTATCCCGGGGATCTGGTTGGTGCAGTTAGTCCGTGGCGCTGTGGCCGCCGAGGCCACGGACCGTGGGGGTCCTGTTCATCGGCTGTTCCGCGGGAGGACGACTACTGTCTCGTGACGGTCGGTGACGACGGGTTTGCGCGCTCGGACTCAGCCCCGGGCAACGTCGGGCGCGGCCTGATGGTCGATGGGCCGCACTCGACCAGCTGGTGCCCCATGTCGCCTCGACGTGGCGGGCATCGGTCCGGCAGCACCCGCCCCGGATCGGCAGTCCAGGTCCTCCGGTCCTCAGGGCCCCGAACGGAGGGTCGTAGTCGCTCATACGAGGTCCTTTCGGGTGGCTTGTAGCCGGAGTCTCCAGAAGCAGGGATCGGGGCGATGTAGCCGTCGGCGGATGGACAGGAGGTGACGACCGAGGACCAGGCCCTTGAGCGTCTTGCTGGCGTTGGGGTCGTCGAGCGAGAAGACGCGCGTTCGGTGCTCGACGATACAGGTCCGCTCCTGGGGGACTTGCCATATGCGGGGGTTCTGGGTGAGGACGCCCCAGCCGCGCCGTCCGGCCTCGGTGAGGAAGGTGATGTCCTCCAGTCCCTGGGCGGTGTCGTCGCCGTAGTGATCGCGCAGCGGGATTCCGTGTAGGCCGTCCATCTTGCAGATCTCGTAGGCGACCTCGGGTGCGAGGCACCGGTCGACCAGGAGGATCGGTCGCCTTTACGCGGCCGTGGCCGCCCACTCCCGGTGTTCATCGACTGCGGCCACCTCCTGCGGGGTGAGCCCGTATTGCTGCATGACCTCGTCGACGGAGTCCCCGCCCGCGAGGCTCCCGAGGACAGCGAAGACCGGGACGCGGTTGCGGACGAAGGTCATGCGCCCGGCGTTGAAGCGCGGGTCTATCGCAACACCCGGGATGCGGACCTCGAACGCGACGGGGTAGTCGTCTTCCTCGAAGATGAGCGGCTTGAGGTGATCTTCGAGGACCTCGACGAAGGCGTGCTGGCTGGTCTTCACCCGGTAGAGCTCGCTGCGGTTCTCCCGGACGTAGGCGTAGGCGCCGTCCGTGACGAGGCGCTTGTTGGCAAGGGCAAACGGTGCGTCGAACCGCTGGCGGATCCACAGGGCTGCGGCCTCGACTTCGGAGGGGGCGAGCATCTCTCGAAGAGTGCGTAGGGTGTTTGCCTCGACGAGGCCGACCAACGGGACGGACGGCCAGCCGCGATGGTCCTGCGGGTTGCGGGTGAACATCTGTCGCCGGGAGGACCGTTGCCCGGCCCAGGCTTTCACGGTATTGAGGGGCATGCCAACGAGGTCCGCGACGTCCTGGACCGTGCAGATCGGCGTCACGAACCTGGGTTCTTCGTAGTCGATGTCCATGGATGCCTCCTCGTCCTTGATCATGCCACCTGACACTGACGGAGGCGTGGGAACACTCATGTCCGTGTCTCGGCGGAGATGCCGCTGAGCTTGGCGCGACGGTGGTCGAGGTCTGGCAGTGGCTCGGTCAGGCTGAGGTTTTCCCGGAGCCAAGTCGGCACGCGACGATCCTGGTAGCCCACGGGGTCGGCGACCGCCCAGTCGAGTTCCCACTTCTCGAGGTGAGGCCACTGGTGGCCGTCTTCGTAGCGGAGAAGCGTGTGCTGGAGGCAGCGGCCGAGGCTTCCGCGGAGGTCCATGATCGAGGTTGGACCGGGGATGACGTGGTCGAGGTACCCGACGGTCTCCTGGTCGGGTGCGTACTTGGCGACCCAGCCGACGTGGTGGGTGTGTGCGCTTCCGATCTCGGCGGCAGCGAGGGTGGCCGCGACGACGTTCAGGTCCCGTGTCTCGAAAGGCACCTTCGCCCCGAATGACCAAGGAACGCGGCGTGCGGGCGGGGCAGCTCGAACGGGCCGCGCCCTTCAAGGTGGTTGCCACGTCAGCGGTTCCCCCGGTGGCCGGCTGAGGCCGGTAGCCGCCGCCTCGAGGACATCCTTGGGTTCCTCCTCTTGGTCGTTGGCCCATTCGGACAGCGGCTTTGGAGCGAAGCTGATGTGGCCGCCGGTATAGGCGCCCCATAGGTGGGCGCTGAAGGCGCGCCGGTCGTCTCGCGTCACGTCGGGAGCGAGGAGGTTTCGTGCCAGTGTCTTGATTGCCTCGGGTTGGGCGGTGATGCGGCGGCGTTCGTAGTCGATGGGAGGCGCGTCGGCGTGGAGTCGCTCGAATAGCCGGGCGATCGCCCGGACGTATGTGGGCCAGTGCCCAGCCTTGTCGATGGCGTGCCAGTGTCGGGCGCCGGTGCTGGCGCTGTGGGCGGGCAGGCCGAGGTTGACAGCGATGAGGCGCCAGCCGCGGTCGCTGGCGAAGCGGGCCAGCGCGATCGCGGCGAAGGCGCGTCCGAACGGGGTGTCGACGCCGAACTGGGCGTCAAGTTCCGCTGAGCCGAGGGTGACGGATCCGGGCCAGAGGGTGCTGGGGATTGACGACATCGGCAGATCCGGGAGACGCGCTGCTGGCGTGAGCGGGGTCGTCGTGACTCGCCATGCCTGGGGGTAGCACGGTGCCGGAGTGCCTACGCGGAACTTCAGCTCGGCCCCGACGGTCAACTGGCCTTGATGCTGCTGGAGCGAGATCGCGGTCAGCACCGCGTTGCGTGGCCGCTGCTGCACCCGGAACAGCGGGCCGATGGGAGCCACGCCTTCCTGGGGGTTGAAGCCGCGCACGTTGGCAGCCAGAGAAGCCGCGTCGCGCAACGAGGGCTCGGTGAGCAGGAGGTGCGCGACCCGTAGGCCATGCTCCTCCGCGAAACGGATGTCGGAGATCTTCGGGTCGAGGGTGTTCTCGGTGATGATCTCCGCTGCTGCCTCGTATGCCGTCGCGGCAGGGACGTGGAAGCCGACGACGGCTACCTGCTCCTCGCGCGAGGCAGCGGCGATGAGCGTCCAAAGCCACTCCTGAGCGCCGAGTAGGTCCGGGTGCGCCTCCACGGTCGGGGTCTCGCTGAGCTGGGTGCCGCACCGTGCGCGGTATCGCTTGCCGGTTGGGGTGTCGATGAAGTCGTGGCAGGCGGTCGGGCTGCCGTCGTGGGCGAGCCAGGTGGGTTTCGCGAAGGGCGCGGCGTGGCAGTAGGGGCATCGCCACTCCAGCAGAACGCCGTGGTTGAGGCAGGCGAGGTGGTAGGGGTGCTGCCACGTATCGGCCCACTGTCCGGTCTCGGCGAGGCAGAGGGGGCAGAAGCGGCTGGATCGGGTCCAGCGGGGGCTGCGGCGGCAGCGGATCTCGGACCAGTAGTGCGCGTCGAGCCGGTCGAGAGTGTCGCCGATCGTGGAGGTGCGGGCGGCCTGCTGCGGCGGGTCGAGCCCGGCCCGGGCGAAGCCGGTCGGGTCGGCTGCGACCATCGCCGGGAGGTCAGGCTGTGCCTGGCTTCGGTGGTCGATGCCGAACTCGGCGAGAACACCGGTGACCGTGATCCCGTAGCGATGGGCAAGTCGACGCAACCATCCAGCGAGTGACTCACCATCTCCTCGCGGGACATAGATGGGCCAGCGGTAGATGTCGTACCCGCCGACGATCGTCCGCAGCGATCGCGCCCCGGCGGCCGCCGGCGACTGGACAGGGTCAGCCAGCGGCTGCGGCACTGGTTTCGGAGGCATTGTCAGCGACAGACATGGTCAGGACCTCGGCGGTGATGTCTTCGATGCCGGTTGTGATGGCGACGTGGCAGGCGTGCTCGAGCAGACTGGTCAGGGAGCCGATGCGGCCCTGGGTGCGGCGGAACAGTTCCCGGGCGTGGCGGGTGAGGACATCGGGCGGGGCGTCGGCCAGCAAAAGCTGCGACTGCAATGCGGTGAGCAGGTCGACCCAGGCCCGGAATCCGGCGTCGGTTGAGAGCGTGAATGGGGCGACGGGGCATCGCGTGGTTCGACGAGCCATCTGGGCCACCTCAACGGACTTGGGGTTCCCCAGCGTGCCCTCGGTGAAGAAGCGCCGCTCCAGCAGGCCTACCCCGGTGTACATGAACGTCACAGGTAGAGCGTTGGCGAGGCCCTTGGTGGTTGGCGACCGCCTTGCCGTCACGGTGGCTGTAGTCCACGAAGTGAAGGTCGTCGATGATGATCAGGCGGGTCTCGCCGGTGGTGACGGCGTCGACGACCAGTGCGACGAGGTCGGCCTTGGTGTCGCGGGAGCCGGCTGGGTGCCGGTAGAACTTGAGGAGCTGCTTGTTGAGGTCTTTGAGTGTGGTCGCGCTCCGGAGGGGCACGTAGACGACCGGCAACCGTTGGGACCCGGTGTCGGTCGTCGGCCCGTACCGCCGGTAGATGCGCCGGTGGAAGTCCCTCCCGTAGCGGGTGGCGATGGTGGTCTTGCCCAGTGCTGGTTCGGAGTCGATAACCACGGCCCCGCGGAGTCGGTCGCCGTCCCGGTGGTTGCCAGCCATAACCTGGTCGATGACGGAGTAGGCCGCCGCGACCTGAGTGGTGCGGACGGCGGCGGGGTTCGCGTGCCACACCGCACGTGCTGCGTTGTAGTCCTCAAACGCCTCGTCGGACAGCGCGCTCATCTCCGCCCGGGAGAGGACCGGCAGGGGGTCCCGGGCGCCGGAGTTGACGAAGGCGTCCCAACCGACCTTGTCGGCCAGGACGTAGGACTGGCGATCGTTGGTGCTGAGCCACGCCGCCCATTGATTGGTCACCTGCACCCCCTGTCAGTCATCGAGTAGGTCGAAGCCGCCGGCGTCGGGCTGGGCGGCGTAGTAGCGCTCGAACACCTCATCCAGATCGTCGGGATGTTCTTGAGGGCGGTGATCTTGTCGTCGGCTCAGCAAATCGACCACTCCCGGCAACGAGGCACGTTCCTCGGGATTGACGTCGGAGTCGAGTTCGAACGAGCTGGGCATGCTGGCGAGGCGGATCGCGAGGTTGCGTTCCCGTCGCCCCATCACCTCCTCACGGGTCCATCGGACGAGCAGGTCCTCGACAGCTTGCTGGGGGTCGACGTGACGGTTCTCGCGGATGCTCAGTCGACGTGTGTAGTCGGCAGCGTCCTTGCTGAACGGGGCGTTGATTCCCACGGCGAGACGCCATTCCAAGGCATGCCAAGCCTCGTTGACCGGGTCCTGGAAGTAGACCTTCCGGATGTCGTCGATGTCGACCAGAATCGGCCACTTCCCTGGGTGCGTTCCGCCGTAGTTCGAGCGGTGTCCTCGGTACGGGTTGAGGCCGGGCCCGTCGTAGCGTCGGTTGTCGATGTCCACGCCGTAGTGGTTGATCTTGCGCCACTGGACTTCCATGAGCTCGTAGCGCAGGTCCTCGCGCGTTGGGAGGCGCAGGAGGCCAGAGATCTCAACGCCGCGGTTGAACATCTCCTGGGGTGAGAGGTCCACGCCGGGGAGCCGCGGGTCCCGCAGTCCCTTGTGTGGCCTGACGTGGTAGACCTCGCCCACCCATTCCCTGATGAGCTGCTCGAGCTCGGTGACGTAGTAGAACGCTCCTTGCTCAACGTCCTTGCCGCGTGATGCGATGTTCGGTCCCTTGTAGCCGCTCAGCTTGTCCAGTAGTGACAGGCGTAGCGTCCGGAAGAACCTCTCGAGGGCGGGCTTGTCCGTCGGCTTGTCAGGGATGGCGGGTTGGACGGAGATTCCAAGTCTCCGGCAGCCCCCGATCGTGTGCTCGGACATGTAGACGTTTCCGTGGTCGATGACGATGGTGTCAGGGAGGACCCCGATCGACCCGAGGACCACGTTCTCGGGCACACCGACGTAGGGGCCGGATGGTGCGCTGGGCTCACGGCCCCACTGCTGCGGGGTCAGGCACTGGAGGAGGACGCCGGCGACGTCCGCGGACTTCGCTGCGACCGGCCGGAGGCGGATTCCCTTGATCGAACGGTCGTAGAGATCCATCGCCACCGTCAGTTCGGTGTTGACCCAGCGCATGGTCACCGGCTCCATGGCGAAGACGTCGAGCTTGTATCCATCCATCAGGACGTACTCGCCTGGCCGGGTTGGGCCAAGCTGGCCAAGAACCCCCTGGGGCCGCTTCGCGACGGATCGTCGCCGGGGTGCGTCGCTGAATGTGTACTTGCCCGAGTCGAGCTCGTCGACCCTCCGATACGCCACGGCGCGCGTCGGTGGCTTCCCGTCAGGCACCTCGCGCAGGAACGCTCTCGTTGCTCGGCTGATGACGGTCTGCTTCGACGGCGTCGATCGGTTGACGTATTCGTGCAGGATCGCGACGCACGCCTCGTCCCAGCGCGGATCCACGCTTCGCCGCGTTTCCTGGAGGCAGCGTTCGTCGATCAGACCTTCCGGACCGAGGTGCTGGAAGCGGCGCAACCTGCGCTGGACGGTACGGATGGATACGCCGAGATCGTCGGCCGCCCGCCGAACGGCACTTGCTTGCTCACCCGACCCGGAGACCTCCAACAGCCGGGTGAAGACCGTCATCTCCTTGTCGAGGCTGGACCTCCTCTTGCTCGGCAGACTGGCCCAGGCGACGTTGCGCGGGAGGGGCAGTCCTTCGGGGTCCGCTTGGTGCCCGGGCTCGGCGGGACTTGCGGTGTCGACGAGTTCGGCCACGGTCACCGTGCGATACCGCCCGTCGCCGTCGTGCAGCCTCACCGTTGTCGCGTTCACCTGGCAAACGGACCATGCCTCCCCGTCGAACCAGAGCCGGCTGCCGACGCGGACCTCAAGAACTGCGCTGTTCGTCATGGACCTCTCGAATCGTCCGGATCTCGGTGCTTAGATCGATGGGTCGGTCGAGCGCGACCTGCCACATCTGCTGCCAGAGCAGCGTGATGAGTGCCGCGCGCAGGGAGGCGCTGGAGTGGGGTGATCGGGCTGCCTCGCCCAGGACTGCACCGAGGGTGCGTCCAGGACGCCCTGCTCGGGCCAGCGACGCCACCGCCTCGGCATCGACGAACCGAGTGCGACGTCCTTGGGCGAGGAAGCGCACGTTCGTCAGTTCTATCGGATCCGCGCCCGACCAGATCGAGTACCGCCAGCCGCGTTCGGCCATCAATCGTCCGGTCCAGTCGAGGACCGCCGCGACCTCGGGCTTATCCAACATGTCGGCGGGTTTGACGTCGACGACCTCCACTGTTCCGTTGCGATGCAGCAACAGGTAGTCCGGTACATGTCGACGCAGGGCGTCAGCATCGCGACCGGAGATGCCGAACGGCTGGCTCGCGATGGCAACCACGTCACGATCGAAGTCGGCAAGCATCAGCCGATCCCGCTCCAGCAGGCTCTCGTAGCCCACGTGGTCGCCCACCGTGGCTGACCACCACCAACCTGGGTAGTGCCCCATCCCTGCGTAGGACGGGAACGACCGAACTGGGAGCCCCTGGGCCACGTCCGTCGGCGGAGCCGAGCCCAGCGTCGTGATCACGTCCTCCCCCGCGCAGGACGTGTACCGGAACTCGACCATCCGCTCGCGCGGCTTTGTGGCCACCCGACCAGCGTCCACCCGCACGCCAAGTTAGCGAGACAACGACACGCCTGCGACAAGAAAGTGAGACAACGACAAGTAGATCGAGAACCTACAACTATCGGTCGAAAGAATGTGCCTGAAACCGGGAACAGGATCCCGGGCAAGTAAGTTGAGTGAAGAAGACGCAAGTTTGGAGCACTCGGTTTGCCACGGCATACCAGCGCCTCTAACTTGAGTGACAAGTACTCAATCCACGAAGGAGAAGCACCACATGGCCCGTGCAGTCGGTATCGACCTCGGAACCACCAACTCGGCTGTCGCTGTCCTCGAAGGCGGCGAGCCCACCATCATCGCGAACGCCGAGGGCGGCCGGACCACTCCGTCGGTCGTCGCGTTCGGCAAGAACGGTGACGTTCTCGTCGGCGAGATCGCCAAGCGCCAGGCGGTGACCAACGTCGACCGCACCATCCGCTCGGTCAAGCGCCACATGGGCACCGACTGGAAGACGCCGGAGATCGACGGCAAGACCTACACGCCCCAGGAGATCAGCGCCCGCATCCTGCAGAAGCTCAAGCGGGACGCGGAGTCCTACCTCGGCGAGCCCGTGACCGACGCCGTCATCACGGTCCCGGCCTACTTCGACGACGCCGAGCGCCAGGCCACCAAGGAGGCCGGTGAGATCGCGGGCCTCAACGTCCTGCGCATCGTCAACGAGCCGACCGCGGCGGCGCTCGCCTATGGTCTCGACAAGGGCAAGGAGGACGAGCTCATCCTCGTCTTCGACCTGGGTGGTGGCACCTTCGACGTGTCCCTCCTCGAGGTCGGCAAGGACCCCGACGACGGCTTCGCGACGATCCAGGTCAAGGCGACCAGCGGTGACAACCAGCTCGGTGGCGACGACTGGGACGACCGCATCGTCCAGCACCTGCTCACCACGGTGAAGAACAACACCGGTGTCGACCTGTCCAAGGACAAGATCGCCATGCAGCGGCTGCGTGACGCGGCGGAGCAGGCCAAGAAGGAGCTCTCCTCGGCCAGCTCGACCAACATCTCGCTGCAGTACCTCTCGATGTCCGAGAACGGCCCCATCCACCTGGACGAGACGCTGACCCGCGCCCAGTTCGAGCAGATGACCAAGGACCTCCTCGACCGGACCAAGCAGCCTTTCGAGAACGTCATCAAGGACGCGGGGATCAAGATCTCCGACATCGACCACGTGGTCCTCGTCGGTGGCTCGACCCGCATGCCGGCCGTCTCCGACTTGGTCAAGCAGCTCACCGGTGGCAAGGAGCCCAACAAGGGCGTCAACCCGGACGAGGTCGTCGCGCTGGGCGCGGCCCTGCAGGCCGGTGTCCTCAAGGGTGAGCGCAAGGACGTCCTGCTCATCGACGTCACGCCGCTCTCGCTCGGCATCGAGACCAAGGGTGGCCTGTTCACCAAGCTCATCGAGCGCAACACGGCCATCCCGACCAAGCGCTCCGAGGTGTTCTCGACCGCCGAGGACAACCAGCCGAGCGTGCTGATCCAGGTCTTCCAGGGCGAGCGCGAGATCGCGCAGCAGAACAAGAACCTGGGCACCTTCGAGCTCTCCGGCATCGCGCCGGCCCCCCGTGGTGTGCCGCAGATCGAGGTCACCTTCGACATCGACGCCAACGGCATCGTCCACGTGACGGCCAAGGACCGCGGCACCGGCAAGGAGCAGAAGATCACCATCTCCGGCGGCAGCGCGCTGTCGAAGGAGGAGATCGACAAGATGATCAAGGACGCCGAGGCGCACGCCGAGGAGGACAAGAAGCGTCGCGAGGAGACCGAGGCACGCAACCTGGGTGAGTCGCTCGTCTTCTCGACCGAGAAGTTCCTGGCCGAGTCCGGTGACAAGGTCGACGCCGAGCTCCGTGGCCCGGTCGACACCGCCCTCGCCGACCTCAAGGAGGCCATCAAGGCCGACTCGGGCGCGTCCGTCGAGGACATCAACGCCAAGGTCAACACTCTCAACGAGGCCTCCCAGAAGATGGGTGCGGCCATGTACGCCGCGCAGGCCGAGGCCGGCGACGCCGCCGGCTCCGAGAGTGCGGACTCCTCCGAGGCTCCGGCCGCCGAGAGCGACGACGACATCGTCGACGCCGAGGTGGTCGAGGACGACGAGGACGCCAAGTGACCGCTCGCCACAACCACCACGGGGACGAGGCCTCGGCCGAGCCCGGCGGGCGTGACGAGTTCGACCACGCCGCCGAGGGCGCGCAGGACGATGCGGTGAACACCGAAGCGGTCAACGAGGGGGTGGCGTCGGCTCAGGCCGGCGCCACCGCCCCCGGTGCTGAGGCCTCCGGCGCCACCGCCTCCGCTGCGTCCGCGGAATCCGTCGCCACAGCGACAGAGGGCGCGGACGCAACGAGTGAGGCCGAGACGCTGGCGGCCCAACGGCTCGACGACCTGCAACGCCTCAATGCCGAGTACGTCAACTACAAGCGCCGTGTCGACCGCGATCGCGCGCTCACCCAGGAGCGCGCCGTGCGTGACGTGCTCGAGGCGCTGCTGCCGGTGCTCGACGACATCCAGGGAGCCCGGGACCACGGCGACCTGACCGACGGCCCGTTCGCGGCGATCGCCGACAAGCTCGAGGCAAGTCTGGGCAAGTACGGCCTGACGCGCTTCGGCGACAAGGGTGAGGCCTTCGATCCAATGGTCCACGAGGCCCTCATGCACCAGGCCTGGCCAGACGGCGATCCCGCCCTCGACGGGGCCGAGGGCACGACGGTGGTCATGGTGCTGCAGCCGGGCTACAAGACCGGCGACACCGTGATCCGCCCCGCACGCGTGGCGGTGGCCGACCCCGCGTGATCGCCACCACCGACCGCACCACCACATCCATTCATCCGACAATTCGGCACACCTGAGGAAGGGAGGCGCCGACCATGGCCAGTCAGGACTGGTTCGAGAAGGACTTCTACAAGATCCTCGGCGTCCCCAAGGACGCCGACGAGGCCGCGATCAAGAAGGCCTACCGCAAGCTCGCCCGGCAGTACCACCCGGACAAGAACCCCGGTGACACCGTGGCCGAGCAGAAGTTCAAGGAGATCGGCGAGGCCCATTCGGTGCTCTCCGACCCGACCCAGCGCGAGGAGTACGACGCGATCCGCCAGATGGCGGCCGGCGGCGCACGCTTCACCGCTGGTGGGCCCGGTTCCGCCGGGAACGGCGGCTTCGAGGACATCTTCAGTGCCTTCGGCGGCGGTGGCGGCGGACAGCGTGTCCGCTTCAGTACCGGTGGGGGACAGGGTTTCCCGGGGTATGCCGGTGGCGGCGGCGAGCCCGACATCAACGACATCCTCAGCCAGATGTTCGGCGGCGGCGCCGGTGGTCGTGCCGGCGCCCGCAGCACCTACCGCGGCGACGATTATGGCGACTTCGGTGGATTCGGCGGGCCGACCCGTGGACCCCGCAAGGGCCAGGACCTCGAGGCCCGCACCACCTTGTCCTTCCGTGACGCCGTCACCGGGTCGACGGTCACCCTGCAGACCGCCGAGGGGCGCACCATCACCACTCGCATCCCCGCCGGTGTCCGCGATGGGCAGCGAATTCGCTTGCGTGGCAAAGGTATGCAAGGTGACCCAGGAGCCGAGGCTGGTGACCTGATCCTCACGGTCACGGTCGGTAAGCATCCCGTCTTCGGGCGTGAAGGTGACAATCTGACCCTCGACCTACCCGTCAGCTTCCCCGAGGCCACCCTCGGCGCGACCGTTGCCGTGCCCACCCTCGATGGTGAGCAGGTCAAGGTCCGGATCGCCCCGGGCACGCCCAGCGGGCGGGTCCTGCGCGTCAAGGGACGTGGTGTCCACAGCAAGAAGCACACCGGCGACCTGCTCGCCAAGGTCGTCGTCACCGTGCCGACGCACCTGTCCGAAGCAGCCAAGGACGCTGTCGAGGCGGTGGCGAAGGAGACCGCCGACGTCGACCCGCGCGCCGAGCTCTTCGCCAAGGCGGGGAACTGACCATGTCGGCGGCCGCATTCGCGCCAGGTGACGAGACACCCGTCTTCGTCATCTCGGTCGCGGCCGAGTTGGCCGGGATGCACGCCCAGACCCTGCGGCAGTACGACCGGCTCGGCCTGGTCACCCCAAGCCGCACCCGGGGTGGCGGCCGGCGCTACTCGGCCCGCGATGTCGCGCTCCTGCGCGAGGTGCAACGGCTCTCCCAGGACGAGGGCATCAGCCTCCCCGGGATCGCGCGCATCCTCCAGCTCGAGAACCAGGTCGCCGCTCTCCAGGAGCGTGTCGCCGAACTGAGCGCGGAGCTCGAAACCCGGCGCCGCGGCATACCCGATGCGCACACGAGAGTCTTCTCGGTCTCCCCCTCCGGTGATGTGTATGCCGCGCGCCCGGGGGAGCGACCGCGGCACCTCAACTCCCAGGCACTCGTGCTCTGGTCCGGTCGACTCGGAAGTTCTCGCCCGTGAGGGTGGTCCAAAAGGGGGGCCCGGAGGCATACAGTTCGCGCATGAGCGCACCACCCGACGTTGTGCGTTCCTGATGCGTTTGGAGGCCGGCGTCGTCGTCGGCGAGCGCTATGAACTCGTCCAATCCGTCGCGAGTGGCGGAATGGGTGACGTCTGGCGGGCACGGGACCGCGTGCTGGGGCGGTCGGTCGCGGTGAAGATGATGCGGCCGGATGTCATCGCCGAGCCGGTCTTCGCCGAGCGCTTCCACGAAGAAGCCATCCTCATGGCCGGGCTGTCGCACCACAACATCGCCACGCTCTTCGACTACGGCACCTACGAGGGGATTGCCTACCTCGTCATGGAATTCGTCGAGGGTCAGTCCCTGTCGGCCGAGTTGCGTGAAGCCGGAGTCCTGCCTGTCGAGCGGGTGCGTGCCGTTGTGGCGCAGATGGCGCTCGCGCTCGCCGCCGCCCACGAAGCCGGGGTCGTCCACCGTGACGTCAAGCCGGCGAACGTCCTGATCGGCCCTGACGGCATCGTCAAGCTGACCGATTTCGGCATTGCCCGTGCCACCGATGCCGCGGGGCTGACGCGCACGGGGGAGACCCTCGGGACCCCCTTCTACCTCAGCCCGGAGCGGGCGCTCGGTCGATCGGCGACGCCGGCGAGTGACATCTACGCCCTCGGCGTGGTGGCCCACGAGTTGCTGACCGGCCGCCGGCCCTTCGACCGCGACACCCCGATCGCGACGGCACTCGCGCACGTGACCGACCCACCCCCGACGCTGCCCGCGGCACTTCCTGATGACCTCATCCGGATCATCGGGCGCTGCCTGGCCAAGGAGCCGGCGGATCGGCCGGCCTCTGCGCAGGAGGTCGCCTACGCCCTGGGCATCGCCTTCGCGGAAGTCCCGCTCATGCGACCGGTGCCCGAGCAGACGCAGCTCGCGCCGATCTCGGTCTCCCCGGAGGCCCGCCTCGTGGATCTCATGGTGCGGCGCAAGGCGCGCATTCTCGTCCTCGAGGCCTTGCACGCCGGTGGTGCGCTCGGGCTGGCGACGATCGGCCACACGGTGTGGGCCGTCCAGACCGATGCGGAGAACGTCAAGCGCCTCGCGGCCGAAGTGCCGGAGGTGCATTTCTTCGCCTTGGACCCGGCCGACGTGACCCTGTCCGCACTCGGCCAAGTGGTCCCCTTCGACCTCGTGCTGTGGTCGGGAGGCCTCATCGGGGACCTCTCCCGCGTTGAGCGCGTGATCGCGCTCAAGGGGCTCAGCGAGACGATCGGCCCCAGCGGCCGCGTGGTGCTCGAGTTGCCGTTGACGACGGCTCGGCAGTTCGCCGAGGTCACCGAGGACGCCATCGCGGCCGGTCTGGTCCTGGACCTGACCCTCTCCGGCTACGACCTGCGACCACCCTCGGAGGACGCCACGACGACCGTCCTGTTGCTCTCTCGCCGCTGAGCCCACGCGGCGAGACTGCGCTCGACCTCCACCGCCAAGGTCTCGTATGCCGGGTGCCCACCCTCCGCGTCCGGCCCCGGCGGGAGCGGAGGGGTGGTGCGGTGGCGCACGATGCGGTCCGCGGTGGCGACGGCCCCTGCTCACTAGGCTTCTGACGTGAGCGTCAAACCAGCCATCCTCATCACGTCCGAGGCTGACCTCGACCATCTGCTGGACGAGTTCGGTCGCTATGCCCGCGACTACGACGTCCTCGGCGCGGCCTCCGTGTCCGAGGCCACGCAGATCGTGGAGCGCATGGCCGCGGGCGGGCAGCCGGTTGCCCTGCTGGTGGTCGACTCACGGCTGACCGGTGTCGGGCAGATCGACGGCTATCAGGTGATGCACACCCTGCGGACCCTGGTGCCCACCGCCAGACGCCTGGTCACGTCTCGCTGGGAGAACTTCCTCGAGGACAGCAAGACGCTCCGTCCGGCAGTGGCCAAGGGCAAGATCGACGTCGTCGCGCTGACGCCGCGGGGACCCCGGGACGAGGAGTACCACTCGGGCGTCATCGACCTCCTCAATGACTGGAACGCGATGGCCACCCCCGAGGTGGACTCGATCCAGCTCGTGACACCGAGGGTGGATGCGCTGACCAGATCGCTGCGGGAGTTCATGTTTCGAGCCGGCATCCCCGGTCGGACCTATGACCCGGAGAGCGAGGTGGGGGCCGCTGTCCTCGCCCAGGCGGCCGCTCAGGGCTTGGCCACCGATGACTTCCCGCTGCTCAAGGTCTTCTCCACCGATGTCATCGTGCGGCCTCGATCCGTGCGCGAGCTGAGCACTGCGCTCTATGGGCGCCCCGACCAGATCGACGTCGACGACGTGGTCGACGTGGTCATCGTCGGGGCCGGCCCGGCCGGCCTGGCCGCCGCTGTCTATGCCTCCAGTGAGGGCCTGTCTGCGGTGGCGCTGGAGGCGGAGACGATCGGCGGTCAGGCGGGGACGTCATCGATGATCCGCAACTACCTCGGCTTCCCGCGGGGCATCTCGGGGATGCGGTTGGCCCAGCGCGCCCGGACGCAAGCGATCCGTTTCGGGACGCGCTTTGTCACCGGCTGGCCGGCGACCGGGCTGACCCTCGGGACCGCCGGCTCCCCGCACACGGTGCACACCGACGGGGGTGACCTGCGGGCTCGCTCGGTTGTCGTCGCCGCTGGGGTGGACTATCAGCGACTCGGTGTCGAGGCCATCGACGACCTCGTCGGCAATGGCGTGAACTACGGCGCCGCAATGACGATGGCGCGAGATGTCGAGGGCGCCGACGTCATCGTCGTCGGCGGGGGCAACTCGGCCGGTCAGGCGGCCGTGCACCTGTCCCGATTTGCCCGGTCCGTGACGATCGTGGTTCGGCGTCCGGACCTGTCCGCGACGATGTCGCGCTACCTGATCGACGAGATCACCTACAACCCCGTCATCGAGGTCCTCGGCAACCACCGGGTCGTCGACGGCGGCGCCGAGGACGGTCAGCTGGCGTGGGTGGACCTCGAGGACGTCACCAGCGGGGAGCGTCAGCGCAGGGAGATCCGTGGCCTCTTCCTCCTCCTTGGGGCGAAGGTGCACTGTGACTGGCTTCCGGCCCAGGTCGCCCGCGACGACAAGGGCTTCATCCTCACGGGGCGCTCGATCCCGTGGGAGGCCTGGGGTGGACCCGTGCCCCCGGAGACGCTCGCGACGTCGGCGCCCGGAGTCTTCGCGGTCGGCGACATCCGGTCGGGGTCGATGAAGCGCGTCGCCTCGGCCACGGGCGAAGGCGCGAGCGTCGTGCCCCTGATCCATGCTTGGCTGAACGCGCGCCCCGTCGCCTGAGGCTCGTTCGGCGGGGTGGCAGACGGCCCCGGACCGGGCCCACCGGCATACGGTGGGGAGCATGAGCGACCACCTGATCGTCGTGCCCGAGCGGGCGACTGCCGAGGCCATTGCTGCCGACCTCGTCGACGAGGGCTTCACCGCGGCGCGTGTCCTCCGCCAACCGCTGGCCGGCGACGATGATGCCGAGGCGGCCGAGTGGGGCGTGCTGGTCGTCGAGGAACTCGTCGTGGACGAGTCGGGTCCGGTTGAGTCGGGCCTGCGGGACCGGTTTGCCGCGCTCGCGCAGGAGCACGACGGGTGGTATGACCCCAATCCCTAACGCGTATGCCGGCGGCAGAGTTGAGTGGAACAGACTCAACTCTGCGGGTGTTGGAACCAAGGAGAACTGATCCTCAACCTGACCGACCACTTCGAAGGAGTCCCATCCGTATGGATCTCAAGCCCACGACCAAGGTGGCCGAGGCGCTCGCCCTCGCCCAGCGCGCGGCGCAGACGCACGGCAACCCCGAAATCACGCCTGACCACATCACCAGCGCCCTGATCCAGCTCGACACCCCCCAGGCCGATCTGCTCCTCCAGGCTGCGGGCACCGGCGCCGGCCACGTCCTGGCTCAGGCCGACGCACGCGTGCGCGCCCTCCCGAGCCAGTCCGGCGCCTCCCACAGCCCGACCTTCGGGCGTGAGGCAGCCAACGTGCTCCAGCGCGCCGACACCCTGATGAAGGCCAAGGGTGACACCTTCCTCGCCTTCGACCTGTTGCTGCTCGCCCTCGCCGAGACCGGGCACCTTGCCGCGGTCGAGAAGCGTGGCGCGGCCGACATGGAGAAGGCGATCGACACCACCCGTGGGGGCCGCAAGGTCACTAGCGAGACCCCCGCCGAGGGCGGGGAGTCCCTGGAGAAGTACGGCAGCGACCTCACCGAGCGCGCGCGCGAAGGCAAGCTCGACCCGGTCATCGGCCGCGACAGCGAGATCCGACGCGTCGTCCAGGTGCTCTCACGCCGCACCAAGAACAACCCGGTCCTCATCGGTGAGCCCGGCGTCGGCAAAACTGCCGTCGTCGAGGGCCTGGCTCAGCGCATCGTCGACGGCGACGTGCCGGAATCGTTGCGCGACAAGCGATTGATCAGCCTGGACCTCGGGGCCATGGTCGCGGGGGCGAAGTACCGTGGCGAGTTCGAGGAGCGGCTGAAGGCCGTGCTCGAAGAGATCAAGGCCAGTGATGGCCAGATCATCACCTTCATCGACGAGTTGCACACCGTCGTGGGTGCCGGGGCAACGGGCGACTCCGCCATGGACGCCGGCAACATGCTCAAGCCGATGCTCGCCCGTGGCGAGCTCCGGCTCGTCGGTGCGACGACGCTCGACGAGTTTCGCCAACACATCGAGAAGGATCCCGCCCTCGAGCGCCGCTTCCAGCAGGTCTTCGTCGGCGAGCCGAGCGTCGAGGACACCATCGCCATCCTGCGTGGCCTCAAGGAGCGCTACGAGGCGCACCACAAGGTCGAGATCGAGGACAGTGCACTCGTGGCCGCCGCGTCCCTGTCCGATCGCTACATCACCGGACGCCAACTCCCCGACAAGGCGATCGACCTCGTCGACGAAGCAGCGTCGCGGTTGCGGATGGAGATCGACTCCAGCCCGGTCGAGATCGACCAGCTCCAGCGGGCCGTCGACCGGCTCAAGATGGAGGAGCTGCACCTGGCCAAGGAGACCGATGATGCCTCGGTCGAGCGCCTGGCCAGGTTGCGTGCCGACCTGGCGGAGAAGTCCGAGGAACTGGCCGCTCTCAACGCACGGTGGGAGGCCGAGAAGGCCGGCCTGAACAAGGTCGGCGACCTGCGGGCCCACCTTGACGACCTGCGCACCCAGGCCGACAAGCTCCAGCGCGAGGGTGACTATGAAGGCGCCTCCAAGATTCGTTATGGCGACATTCCGGCGCTCGAGAAGGAACTCGCCGCTGCCGACCTCGAGGAGGCTGCCCAGAGCACCGACCTCATGGTCAAGGAGCGAGTGGGCGCGGACGACATCGCCGAGGTCATCTCGTCCTGGACCGGCATTCCGGCCGGTCGTCTCCTGCAGGGAGAGACCGAGAAGCTCCTCTCGATGGAATCGATCATCGGCTCCCGCCTGATCGGCCAGGAGTTGGCCGTCCAGGCGGTCTCGGACGCGGTGCGCCGCAGCCGCGCCGGACTGGCCGACCCCAACCGCCCGACCGGCTCCTTCCTCTTCCTCGGTCCGACCGGTGTCGGCAAGACCGAGTTGGCGAAGTCGCTCGCGGACTTCCTCTTCGACGACGAGCGAGCCATGGTCCGCATCGACATGAGTGAATACTCCGAGCGCCACTCCGTCGCCCGTCTCATCGGCGCACCCCCCGGCTATGTCGGGTACGAAGAGGGTGGCCAACTCACCGAGGCTGTCCGCCGTCGGCCCTACTCCGTCGTGCTCCTCGACGAGGTCGAAAAGGCCCACCCGGAGACCTTCGACATTCTCCTTCAGGTGCTCGACGACGGGCGGCTCACCGACGGGCAGGGTCGCACCGTCGACTTCCGCAACGTCATCCTCGTGATGACCTCCAACCTTGGCTCGCATTTCCTCGTCGACCCGACGATGGACTCCGAGGCCAAGCGCGAGGCCGTCATGGCCACCGTGCGCCAGGCCTTCAAGCCCGAGTTCCTCAACCGACTCGACGAGGTCGTCATCTTCGACCCGCTGTCGAAGGACGAGTTGGCGCACATCGTCGACCTCCAGGTCCGCGAGCTGGCCACCCGCCTGCGCGATCGCCGGATCACCCTCGAGGTGACGGACGCCGCCCGGGCCTGGCTCGCCGAGCAGGGCTACGACCCGGCATACGGTGCCCGCCCGTTGCGCCGGTTGGTGCAGAAGGAGATCGGTGACCGGCTCGCCCGGGCCGTGCTCTCCGGTGACGTGCGCGACGGCGCCGAGGTCACCGTCGACGTCGACCCGGACTCCGGAGCACTCACCCTGCGCTGACCCCACCCTTGCGTCCGGCGACGTGGTTGGTATGCCGTCCACGCGCCGGACGCAAGGGAGAGTCACTTCCGCTTTGTCCGGCGAGGTGGTTGGTATGCCGACCTCCCATGCCGTGTTGCGCCGCCTGGCGTGACCCCGCGGCATACGCCATGGGATGCGTATGCCGCGGGGCTGAGCACCGCTCCCACCGCACGCCGTTAGGGTGGGCGCCATGCTGCGCCGCCGCTTTGCCGTCACCCTTCTCGGGCTGGCCCTGGTGGCCGGCTGCTCCTCGACGGAACACACACCGGAAAAGACCCCGGCCGAGGCCCTCGCGGCGGCGCGCGCCTCGCTCGCGAAGGCGACCTCGGTCCACCTCGTGCTGGCCTCGACGGAGGTCCCCGCCGGGCAGAACGGCGTGACCGCCGGCGACGGCGACGGCGAATTCTCGGCGACCGAGGCGAAGTTCGCGGGCACGATCACCGGCACGGTCAACGGTCTCACCGGCAACATCGCGATCATCTGTGTCGGTGACCAGGCCTGGTGGAAGCTCTTCACCCCGGACTACACGCCCGCGGACCTGGCCAGCGTCAACGCACCCAACCCGTGCACGCTCTTCCACCCGGAGACCGGTATCGCCTCCCTCGTCGCGGCGACGACCGACCCGGTCGCCAAGGGCAAGACCCGCAGCGGCAAGGACGTGGTCACCAGTTACGCCGGCAAACTTCCCGGCGCCCCGATCTCCGAGCTGCTCCACCTCGGTGACGGCACAGGGACCTATGACGTGACCTTCGGGATCACGGACGCCGGTGAGTTGCGCCAGGCGACGATGACCGGCCCCTTCTTCGCGGGAGCGACCTCGACCTACACACTCACCCTCAGCAACTACGGCAAGGCCGTGACCATCACCGCACCGCAGTGAGCACCCCGGCACCGCGTCCCCTGCTCGCGACCGCCTCGATCGCCGTCGCGCTCGCCGCGGCCGACACCTATGTCGTCGTCCTCGCGCTCACCGACATGATGGCCGGCGTCGGTCTCGGGGTCGATGCACTCCAACGGGCGACGCCGATCATCTCCGGCTTCCTCCTGGGCTATGTCGCCGTCCTTCCACTCATCGGGCGGATCGCGGATCTCAGTTCACGCCAGCGGGTCCTGCTCTGGTGCCTGGCTATCTTCGTCGTCGGCTCGGCTGTCACGGCCCTGGCGACCGACCTGCCGACGCTCGTCGCCGGCCGGGTCGTCCAGGGCGTCGGCGGGGGAGGGTTGGTGCCCGCGACGTTGGCGATCGTGGCCGACCTGTGGCCGGCCGATCGTCGAGGCATGCCGCTGGGTGTCGTCGGCGCGGTGCAGGAACTCGGATCGGTGCTCGGACCGCTGCTCGGCGCTGCCGTGCTGGCCGTCTCCGACTGGCGAATGATCTTCTGGCTCAACGCAATTCTCGGCGTCGTGCTGGCGGTCCTCATCGTCCGGACCGGAGGTGGGCTCGGGGCTCGCTCACGTTGGGGACCGCTGGTCGTGACGGCGGTCGGGCTGGCCGTGACCGGCTTGGCGCTCGCCGCGCCCGATGCCTTGACGACCAGCGTGTCGCTCGGGCTGCCCTTCGTGCCCTTCGGCAACGCCACCGCGCGACTCCTGACGCCCATCGGGGTTTTCGGCCTGCTGCTGGTGGCCGTCGCTCTCGTCCTGTGGGTGCGCCCTGCCCTGCCGGTGCTCCGCCGATCGGACCTGCTCGGAGCCGTCCTCGTCGCGACCGCCCTGGGCGCCGTCATCCTCACCTTTGCCGCGGCCGACCCGGCCCGCGAGGTGGTCGGCCCCCTCGGCTACGTCCTGCTGCCCGTGGCCGCCCTCGCCACGCTGGCGTATGCCGTGCACCACCGCCGTTCGTCGGCTCCGCTCATCCCGCGCGGGCTGGTGCGGGGGCGCGCCCTCGTGGCTCTGGTCGTCAGCCTCAGCGTCGGTGTGGCCCTGGTGGCGGTCGTCGTCGACGTGCCCCTGTTGGCGCGGTTGATCCACACCGACAGCGAGACGGGCGCGGCCTTGGTGCTCGTCCGCTTCCTCGTCGCCGTGCCCGCCGGTGCCCTGCTCGGTGGGTGGCTGCTGCGTCCCCTCGGTGATGGTGCCGTGGCCACGGTCGGTCTGGCCGCGGCCTCGGTCGGCCTCTTCGTCATGGCGACGTGGGGGAGGGGATCGCTCGATACGGTCGCGTCGACGCTGATCCTGGCCCTCGTCGGTGTCGGGGTCGGCCTTGCGCTCGCCCCGGTCAACAATGCGGCCCTGGCCCAGGCGCCGGACGAAGCCCACGGCACGATCAGCGCGCTTGTCGTCGTTGCCCGCATGGTCGGCATGGTCGTCGGGCTGGCCCTGCTGACGGCGATCGGTCTACACCAGTACTACGACGCGGTGGCGCAGATCCCAGACCGCACCGACACCGCTGCCCTGGTCGACGCGGCGATCGTCCAGGTCCACTGGGTCTTCCGTGGAGCCGGTGTCGCCGCGGCGGTCGGTGCGCTGGTCGCGCTCGGCCTCGGCCTGCGCCGCCATTCCTTGCGTCCGCCTCCGCCGCGCCCATGGCGACGGATCACGCGGACGCAACGGGAGGGGAGTCCACAGGGCAGTCCACGAACTCGATGACCGCGTCGGTGACCGTCCCGGTCGCCTCATAGGCCAGCATGTGGCCGAGGTCGGGCAGGACCGTGAGCCGCGATCCGGGGATCTGCTCCTGCAGCATCCGCGCCCAGGCGACCGGGGTGAGTCGGTCCTTGGAGCCGACGAGGATGTGGGTCGGCACGTCGACGAAGTGGGCGAGTGAGGCGATCTCGTCATGGGCCTCGATGGCCGTGAAGAAGGCACCGATCGTCGGCATCTTGGTGCGCTTGATGAGGCCGACGACCTCCTTGACGTCCGCTGGGTCGGCGTCGCGCCCGAAGATCATCGGCCCCTGGATGGCGCTCGGCACGAAGATCCCGGCCCCGATCCGCGGCGCGCGCGACGCCACGCCCATCACCAAGGATTCGAGCGGGATCGGTCGGCGACCCTGCACCGAGGCGGCGGTGCCGACGAGGACAGTCCCGCGGACCCGGCGGCCGAAGTCGGCGTGGTGCGACCCGGCATACGCCATGATCGTCATCCCACCCATGGAATGGCCGACGAGTACGAGCGGTGAGTCACCGGGAACCGTGGCCGCGATGACCTCGGCAAGGTCATCGCCGAGCAGCCGGACGGTCGCCTTCGGGGGCCGGCCCATGGTCGAATCCCCGTGGCCGCGTTGGTCATACGTCACGACCCGGACGGCACGATGAGTGAGCAACTCCTCGAGGACGGGTCGCCAGGCCGCGTGGGTGAGCGTCCAACCGTGGGCCATGACCACGGTGGGCAACGACGGGTCGTGCTCGAGGACGCCCTCGTGCACCTGCACGGCAAGGCGCGCCTCGTGGGCCGCCGACACGGTGAGGTGCCGGGCCGAGCGGACGGTCATGAGGGGTCGCCGAGTTGGACGACGACCGGAGCATGGTCGCTCGCGCCGGCGCCCTTGCGCTCTTCGCGGTCGATGGCCGCACCCTCGACGAGGGCTGCGAAGGCGGGCGAGCCGAGGACGAAGTCGATCCGCATGCCGCGGCCCTTCTGGAAGCGCAACTGCTGGTAGTCCCAATAGGTGTAGACCTTCGGCCCGGGCGCGTGCGGCCGCACGACATCGACGAACCCGGCGTCGAGGAAGGCGTGGAAGGCGGCCCGCTCGCGCGGACTGACGTGACTCTTGTCCTCGTAGAACGCCATCGACCACACGTCCTCGTCGAAGGGCGCGATGTTCCAGTCGCCACACAGGGCCACGGGCAGGTCGCCGGCCGCCCAGCCGCGGGCCTGGTCGAGCAGTCGACCGAGCCAGTCGACCTTGTAGGTCATGTGCGGGTCCTCAACCTGGCGACCATTGGGGACATAGACCGACCACAGGCGCACCGACCGCGAGCCCTCGCCGACGGTGGCCCCGATCGCGCGGGCCTCGGTGACGTCGTTCCACGCCGGTGCACCGTCGAAGCCGACCTGCACGTCGCGAAGGCCGACGCGGGACAGGATCGCGACCCCGTTCCACTGGTTGAAGCCGTGGTGGGCGACCTCGTAGCCGAGCCGGGTCAGGCGGTCGAAGGGGAACTGATCGTCGCGCGCCTTGGACTCCTGCAGGCACAGGACGTCGATCTCGTGGCGCGTCAGCCAGGACTCGAGGCGATCGATCCGCGAGCGGATCGAGTTCACGTTCCACGTCGCCATCCGCATGGTTCGACCCTACCGTCGGGTATGCCGCGGGGTCCGCCGGCCGTGGCGTCGTAGGCTGCGCCCCATGACAACGGCCCTGGTCACCGGCGCGACGGCAGGCATCGGCAAGGAGTTCGCGATCCAACTCGCGGCGCGAGGTCACGACCTGGTGCTCGTGGCGCGCGACGTGGAGCGACTCGAGGAGTTGGCGGCCGAGTTGCGCGGCCAACGAGGCGTCCAGGTGGAGATCCTGCCGGCCGACCTCTCGGACGCGGCGGCGACCCGTCGCGTCGCGGACCGCCTCGCCGACGAGAACGCGCCCGTCGAGATCCTCGTGAACAACGCGGGTTTCGGCATGAAGAAGTCCTTCCTCGTCAACGACCTCGAGGCCGAGGAGGGCATGCTCGACGTCCTCGTGCGGGCCGTGCTCGTGCTCTCACACGCGGGGGGCCGGGCGATGAAGGCACGCGGCCACGGGCAGATCATCAATGTCTCCTCGGTGGCCGGCTGGCTCGCGAGCGGCACCTACTCCGCGGCCAAGTCCTGGGTGACGGTCTTCTCCGAGGGCCTGGCGGGCGAACTGGCCGGGTCCGGGGTCACGGTGACGGCTTTGTGTCCGGGCTTCGTGCGCACCGAGTTCCACGCCCGGGCCAAGATCCGGGACGACGCCTTCCCGAACGCGATGTGGCTCGATGCCCCGACGCTGGTGCGCGACTGCCTGGCCGATGTCGAGGCGGGCAAGGTGATCAGCGTCCCGAGCGTGACCTACAAGGCGCTCTCGACCCTGCTCAAGGTCGTGCCCCGGCGGTTTGTGCGCTCCGGGGGCGTGGTCACCAGGCACCGCCCGCCCGCGCGCTGAGGGCCTGCCTGATCCGCCCTTCCCTCACCGGGTCGATGGGCGCATGCTGGATCGATGGGTGATGGGACCGAACCCGAGGTGTTGCGCAGGTATCGCCATCTGCTGCGCACCGCCGCCCTCGACTGGCAGGAGACAGCACACCGACGGGCGTTGACCGATCTCGGTCCGAGCGCTCGCGCCGACCTCCTGGGTGAGTTGAGGGTGCTGCTCGGCACCGGCTATCGATTCGGGCCCGACGACATCCACCACGTCGCCCGTCTCGTGGTGCGAGCGGAGCGTCGCGCGCCGGGACTGCTCCTCGCGGGTCTCGATCCCGACCTGTTGGTGAGGCTGGCGGGATTGGTCGTGGACAGCCCGATCGGGCGGATGCTGGTGGCCGGTTACGACATCTGGGACGGCACCGAGCCGCCCCGGCCCGAGGATCCGGTCCTGCCCAAGGACCACCACCAGCGCTGGCAGCAGTGGCAAGGCGGCATGGAGGACGGGTGGGCGGCCTACTTCGCGCGGTTCGCGGCACCGCAGAGCCGAGGACGTGGGTACTGAGGCCTTCGCCCTGGTCCTCGCCGATTCACCCCCCGTGAACCGGTCACCGGCGGAGCGCTCGCATCGCGGGGTGAGCCCGCGGCATACGATCGGGACCGTGACCGACAACGCCAGCGACCGCGCCCGCCTGCTCGACATCGTCCAGGACAAGGCGATCGTCCACGGGAAGGTGACCCTGTCCTCGGGCAAGGAGGCCGACTACTACGTCGACCTGCGCCGGATCACCCTCGACGGCGAGGCCAGCCCGCTCGTCGGACGGGTCATGAGGGACCTGACCGCCGACCTCGACTACGACGCCGTCGGCGGGCTGACGCTCGGCGCGGACCCCGTCGCCACTGCCATGCTCCACGCGGCGGCGGCCGATGGCGAGCGACTCGATGCCTTCGTCGTTCGCAAGGCCGGGAAGGCCCACGGCCTGCAGCAGCGGATCGAAGGCCCGGCCATCGCCGGTCGGCGCGTGCTCATCGTCGAGGACACCTCCACCACCGGTGCCTCACCGTTGGACGCGGCCCGGGCCGCCCAGGAGGCCGGGGCCACGGTCGTCGCGGTGGCGACCATCGCGGACCGCAACACGGGGGCGGCAGAGGTCTTTGCCGAGCACGGGCTGGAGTACCGCCACGTCTACGGATTGGCCGACCTCGGGCTGGCCTGACGGCGGACGCCATCAGGCCAGCCAGGATCGTCAGCGGACCAGTTCCTTGTCGCGCTCCTCGACCGGCATCCCAGCCGATCTGCAACGGGTCACCCGGTGGGAACCGGTGACCGCCTAGGATCGCTGACAGGTTGTCACCGCACCGGGGGAGGAACCCAGTGATCATCGCCTTGATCGTCATCGTCGTCATCGTCCTGCTGCTCGTCCTGTGGGCCGTCGGGGTCTACAACGGCCTCATCAAGCTGCGCAACCTGGTGCAGGAGGCGTGGCGCCAGATCGACGTCGAGCTCACCCGTCGCCATGACCTCATCGGCAACCTCGTCGAGACCGTCAAGGGGTATGCCGCGCACGAGCGGGGCACGCTCGAGGACGTCATGAAGGCGCGCAGCGCGGCGATGGCTCCCGGCCAGGGCCCCGCGCAGCAGGCGGCCTCCGAGGGCATGCTCACCCAGGCACTCGGCCGCCTCATCGCCGTCGCCGAGGCCTATCCGGACCTCAAGGCCAACCAGAACTTCGCGATGCTGATGCAGGAACTGTCCTCCACCGAGGACCGGATCGCGTCCGCGCGTCGCTACTACAACGCCAACGTCCGCGAACTCAACACCAAGGTCGAGTCGGTGCCGAGCAACATCGTGGCGGGCATGTTCAACATCGGCAAGGAGGAGTACTTCGAGGCCGTCGGTGAGCAGCGCGAGGCTCCGAAGGTCGACTTCGGGCAGCGCGACTCCGACATCCCCCCGCCGAGCTCGTATGCCGGGCACGAGGCTCCCAGCGCGCCCGCGGCCCCCCAGGCTGCTCCTGGTCCGGACGCCGCCACTGGTCCCGGCACCGCTCCGGAATCGACGGAGGGACGCGCATGAGTGACGGTGAAGCCGCGGTCCAGCCGCTCGCCCCGCCGGAGCAGGTCCTGACCCTCGACGCGCCGCCGGCACCGGCGACGGTCACGGCCACCCAGGCCCCGAAGATGGCGCCGCAGGTGGCCGCCGAGGCGATCCCCGGTCTCGACGCGCGGGTGGACACCTTCATGGACGCGCTGACGAAGGCGGCACCGCGCAGCCCGGAGTTCGCGCAGCAGGCCGACAACGTGCGCACCATGGGTGACGCCGACATCCGCAAGGCAGCCGAGACGAGCAATCGGCTCCTGCAGACGCCGGTCAAGGCCCTCAAGGAGGGCGGTATCGCCCAGGGGTCCGCCGTCGGCAAGACTCTCCTCGAGTTGCGTCGCACGGTGGAGGAACTCGACCCCAGTGCCGTGACCGGGGGCCGCAAGATCCTCGGGATCATCCCCTTCGGCGACAAGGTCGTCGACTACTTCCGGCGCTACCAGTCCGCGCAGAGCCAGCTCAACGGCATCCTCCATGCCCTGCGCAACGGCCAGGACGAGCTGACCCGCGACAACGTCGCCCTCAACCTCGAGAAGACCAACCTCTGGGCCACGATGGGCCGGCTCAACCAGTACGTCTACATCGCCGAGCGGCTCGACACCCGCCTTGCGGCCAAGATTGCCGAGATGGAGATCAGCGACCCCGACGGCGCGAAGGCACTCAAGCAGGACGTGCTCTTCTACGTCCGGCAGAAGCACCAGGACCTGCTCACCCAGCTCGCCGTCTCGATCCAGAGTTATCTGGCGATCGACGTCATCATCAAGAACAACATCGAGCTCATCAAGGGCGTCGACCGTGCCTCCACGACAACGGTTTCCGCGTTGCGGACCGCCGTCATCGTCGCCCAGGCCCTGGGCAACCAGAAGCTCGTCCTCGAGCAGATCACCGCGCTCAACCAGACGACGAGTGGGATGATCCAGCGCACCTCCGAGATGCTCAAGGAGAACTCCGCGGCGATCCAGGAGCAGGCGGCGAGCAGCACGATCGGCATGGCCGAGCTGCAGGCGGCCTTCCAGAACATCTACGCGACGATGGACAGCATCGACGAGTTCAAGGTCAAAGCGCTCGACACGATGGCCCAGACCATCGGTGTGCTCGAGACCGAGGTCGAGAAGTCCAAGGACTACTTGGCCCGCGTGCATGCCCAGGACGCCCGAGGCACCCAGAACATCGACCTCGGCCGCCCGAGCACCTGAGCCGGCCGGACACTGACGTATGGGGTTCGGGGACTGGCTCAGCCGCACCTTCGGCGGCAGCGAGCCCGAGCCTGCCCCCCTGCCCAAGCCGCCCGGTGAGCCGGAGATCCTCGCCTCGCTCGAACATGTCGATCGGCTGCTCGCGGACTCGGGCGCCTCGCCGTTGGTGCGTTCGCGAGTCACCCGCATCGGGCGCACGATTCGCGAAATCCTGCCGCGTCTGGCGACGCTCGGCGTCGGGAGCCAGGATGCGTATGCCGTGGTGGCCACCGCCACGAACTACCTCCCGGAATCGGTGGCGGCCTACCTGCGCCTGCCGCGCGACTGGGCGGACTCACGCCCCATCGACGGCGGCCGGACCGCCCTGATGGTGCTCATCGACCAGTTGGAGTTGTTGCGATCGTCGATGGACTCGATGCTCGACGCGGCGGTCCACGCCGATGCCCAGGCACTGATCGCGCAGGGACGCTTCCTCGATGCCAAGTTCGGGCGCGTCACACCGACCGTGCCGGACACGGCACCGGCGCCTCCACCGGCCGCGTCGTCGTCGAGCAACACACTGGATCTGGGCTGATGGGGGAGCAGGCATGACGGAGGGCAGGACGGTGGGCCTGGCCGAGGCCTTGGCCGGTCTCGTGGAGGTCGGGGTCGCTCATGGTGTCGACGAGGCAAGCGTGCGCGCGGAGGGCGAGGCGCTCGCGGCGACCGTGGCCGAGGCTGCCCCCGGTGCGCACGTGGACTGGGTGCGCATCACCGGCGGCGACCGGGGGGCCGAGGACTTCATGGCGGCGGCCTCCCGCGGACGTCGGTGGCGGTCGGGGCCGACACCCGTGCTCTCGGAACTGGTGGCCGGTCGCTCGCCCGGCGCCGCGGCATACGCCAAGGCCTTGGGGGATGTCTGCGTGGCGGCCGCCGACCTCGGGGAGCCGACCCCGCGGACGGTGGGCAATGCGACGACCGCCGCGGCCGCGCAACTCACCGCCCTCAGCAGCCCCTCCACCCCCGTTGCGTCCGCGAGTTCCGTCGCCATGGGCACGGGCGGCGCGGACGCACGGGAAGTGACCGAGGCGGTCAAGGGGCTCTGGGGCCAGGTCATGGGCGAGCTCAAGACGGTCAGTGCGCGGGTGCGCGAGGTCGCCCCGCCCGGTGCCCGACCGGGGTCCGACCTCGACCTCGGGGACGGCGACCCGTGGGGCCCGGGCCGGTTCTCCTTCGACCCGGCCGACACCACCCCCCCGTCCGCTCCGTCCTCCCAGTCGAGAGGGAGCAAATCGCGCGAGGAGGGGGTGGGTTCCCCGCGAGTTGCTCCCTCTCGACTGGGAGGGGAGGAGCCCGAGGGGGCGGAACGGGAAGCCGACGCCGACCCCGTGGCCACCCAGGCGAACCCGGCGGCGCCCGCTGACCAGAAGAAGGAGCCCGAGCCGGACCCGCGGACCTTGGAGGAGTTGCTTGCCGAGCTCGACGGGCTCATCGGCCTGCGGGCGGTCAAGGCCGAGATCCACCGGCAGGTCGCCCTGCTCAAGGTCGAGGCCAAGCGCAAGGAGGCGGGCCTGAAGACGCCGGCCATCACCCGACACCTGGTCTTCGTCGGCAACCCGGGCACCGGCAAGACGACGGTGGCCCGCCTCGTCGGCGGGATCTATCGGGCCCTCGGCCTGCTCAGCAAGGGGCAGTTGATCGAGGTCGACCGCTCGGAACTTGTGGCCGGCTATCTCGGTCAGACCGCCATGAAGACGGCCGATGTCGTGAAATCAGCGGTTGGTGGGGTGCTCTTCATCGACGAGGCCTATTCACTCAGCGGCGATCAGTACGGCACCGAGGCGATCGACACGCTCGTCAAGGAGATGGAGGACAAGCGCGACGACCTCGTCGTCATCGTGGCGGGGTATCCCGTGCCGATGGAGATCTTCATCGCCCAGAACCCGGGTCTGGCGAGCCGCTTCCGGACGACCATCGACTTCGCCGACTACACCGACGACGAGCTCGTCGGGATCTTCCGCAAGCTCGCTGCCGATGCGGACTACGACGTGAGTGACGACGTCGAGCAGCACTTGCGCGCGATGCTGGCGCAGGTCCAGCGGGGTCCGACCTTCGGCAACGGGCGCTACTCCCGCAACACCCTGGAGGCGGCCATCGGGGCGCACGCGTGGCGCCTGCGGGAGGTCGAGGATCCGGACGTCCACGCCCTTCGCACCTTGGAGCCCGCAGACCTTTCGCCCGACGGCACTGAGCTCGACCTCGCCCATCCGCTGGTGGCGCAGGACGGTGAACAACCGGAGCATTCGGGAACAACGCCGGAGGAGGACGAGGTGCAGCCGTCATGAGTCAGGCCACTGCCGCGGCGCCTGCGCCGACCCCGAAGCCGGCCGCGACCCCGGCCCCTGTGCCGGGGGGCACGCCGGCACCGACCGCGCGCCCGGCCGAGGGGACCGATCTGGCCGCGGCCCGCGGCATACCGTCGGCGCTCACCCGCTGGCGCCTCATCGCGGCCCTGGGCGTGCTGGCCTTCACCGCGCTGACCGTCGCCCAACTCGTCCTCGGGATGAATGCTGCCTCCCGTGCTGCTGCCGACGCCGACCAGGTGATCCGCATCCAGGACCTCAAGGTGGACCTGCTCCGAGCCGACGCCCTGGCCACCAACGCCTTCCTCGTCGGCGGGTTGGAGCCGAACGCGCAGCGTGCCGCCTATGACGATGCGCTCGCCGGGGCCTCCACGGCGATCACCGCCGCCGCCGAGGCTCAGCCTGCCGACCAAGCCGCGCTGGCCGAATTGTCCTCTCTCGTGCTGCGATACGGCTCCGACATGGAGGTTGCGCGAGCCAACAACCGGCAGGGCCTCCCCGTCGGTGCCGCCTATCTGCGTGAGGCCAGCGCCGACTTGCGCGGCCGGGGGATGACGCTGGTCGAGTCCCTCCTGGATGCCAACACGGCCCGCGCGACGGCATCCCTCGACGACCAACACCCGCTGTGGGTCGCCATCCCCCCGATCCTCGCGCTCGTGCTGCTCGGGGTCGTCAACCAGTGGATGGCCCCCCGTTTCCGGCGCCGCGTCAACACCGGGATCGCCATCGCCGCCGTTGGAGTGCTCGCCCTCGGGATCGCGGCTGTCTCGGCCTCGGCGAGCCAAGCCGCGGAGAACGCGCGCCTCAGTTCGGGCGAGTATGCCGATCTGGTCGCTGCGGCGCAGGCGCGTGGCGCCGCGAACTCGGCCAAGTCCAACGAGAGCCTGCGACTGGTCGCGCGCGGCTCGGGCAAGACGTTCGAGGATGCCTGGGCCAAGGACGCGACCGCCGTCCGGGACACGATGCCGGGCGAGTCCGACGACGCGTGGAGCGCCTATGAGGCCAGTCACCGCGAGATCGTCCAGCTCGACGACAGTGGTGACTGGGACGGGGCCGTCAAGGTGGCCACGGACACCACCGCCGGCTCGACGGCGACTTTCACGGCCTTCGACGACGGCATCGCGACCGTCGTCAAGGACAAGGCCTCGACGGTCCGCGACACGCTCACCGGAGGCCGGGCGATGCCACTGATCACTGCACTGCTCACCCTCCTCGGAGGGCTGGGCGCCACCTATGCCCTCTGGCAAGGGATCGGTCGGCGACTCGAGGAGTACTCATGACCGCCACCACATTCCGTCAGCGGCTGATGGCCGGCGCCGTCGTCGCGGTCCTCGCCTCGGCGTTGACCGCCTGCAGCGGGACCATCCCCACCGTGGTGCCCGAGGCCTCGTCGGCGCCCTCGGCGTCGGCCAGTGCCTCGGCCTCGGCTGCGCCCGCCGCACCCACCTGCGACAACGCGACGCAGTCCTACGCCCCCACCGGCCCGCTGCCGACCGCGGAGGGCCTGCCCGAGGGCTCGACGATGGCGGCGATCCGAGCCCGTGGGCGGCTGATCGTCGGCGTCTCGGCCGACACCTACCTGCTGGGTGCCCGCAACCCGCTCACCGGGCAGATCGAGGGCTTCGACATCGACCTCGCCAAGCAGGTCGCCAAGGCGATCCTGGGCAACGAGAACGCAATTCAACTCGTCGTCATCACCGCTGCCGATCGGATCCCGGCGCTCCAGCAGAGCCGTGTCGACATCGTCGTCCGCAACATGACGATGAACTGTGCGCGCTGGCAGGACGTTGCCTTCTCGCAGGTCTACTACCAGTCCGGCCAGAAGTTGCTCGTCCGGCGCGGCAGCCCGATCAAGAGCCTGGACGAGACCTCGGGCGTCAAGGTGTGCGCACCCAAGGGCACGACGACCTACACCAACCTCACGCGTCTCGCGCCGAGCGCGGTGGCCGTCGGCGCTGACAACCACACCGGCTGTCTCGTGCTCTTCCAGCAGGGTGACGTGGACGCGATCACCGGCGACGACACGGTGCTCGCCGGGCTCGCCGCGCAGGACCCGTATGCCGTGGTGACCGACGCGCCCGCCGTCACCGAGGAGCCCTATGGCGTGGCCACCAACATCGCTGCCGTCGACCTCGTGCGCTTCGTCAACCAGGTCCTCGAGGCCATGCGGGCCGATGGACGGTGGACGGCGATGTACAACCGCTGGCTCGCCCCGACGCTCGGGACCGGCACCGGCCAGCCGACGCCGACCTACGGTCGCGGGTGAGCATCGTGCCGCGCGGCGCCGTTCTCTCGCCCCAAGCGCCGGGGCGCATGGGGCAGCAGTTGGACCCCGCGGTCGCCCAGACATATCTGGCTGATCTCGGTGAGTGGGTGCTCGCGCGCCGTGAGGAACTGGACCAGCTCGACCAGGCCGCCCTCGCCTCCGAACGGCGGGCCGAACTCACCGGTGACCTGACCCTGTCGATGGCGCTGTGGAAGGCCGTGAGCGATCGGCACGACCTGCTGCTCGCGACCTGGGACGGTGGCCGGGTCGGTCCGGCCGAGCGCGAGCGGCTCTCGGTGCTCATCTGGGGTCGCCTCGACGCCAGTCTCGACCCGGTGGCCCTGGACGCCGCCGGGCGTCACGGCGCCGGCGCGCTCGCGGTGTCCCTGCCCGAAGCCTGTCGCCTGTCCGACGCCCTCGCCGGGCAACTGCGGGTCCGACTGGCCCTCGACCCCGCCGCCGACGAGAACGCCCGCCGGATCAAGGCCCTGCGCGCGCAGCTGGAGCGACTCCGTGACCAAGTCGCTCTCGAGCCCAGTGTCAGCCGCGACGCGGCCGGCCGGCAACGCGACGAACTGGCAGCCCGCACCGACGACCTCGTCGCTCGCTTCGACCGGGGCGGCGACGTCGGCGGACTGCTCGGGCCGCTCGAGAACGACGCCGCCCGTCTCGAACGCGACCTCATCGTCGGTGGCGTGAAACGGCGTGAACTCGTCGACGACGTCCGCGACCTCACCGAGCGCCGGGACGCCCTCTCCGCCCGAGGCAAGGCCGTCGAATCCCTTGCGGCACAGGCAGTTGCCGCTGTGGACCCCTCCCCGAACTATGCCGTCCCCGATGTCGACGCGCTGGGACCGGTGCCGACGTCGGCGGGTGAGATCGCGGCATACCGAGGGAGGCTGGAGCGGGTGGGTCGCGCGATCGACATCGCCCAGGACGCGTATGCCGCGGCCCTCCACGAGCGCGACGACCTCCTCGCGGCGCTGGCCGCGTCCCGGACGATGGCCGGAGCCGCGGGGGTCGCATCGATGCCCGATGTCCTCTCGGCGGATCGGCTGGCGACCGACCTGCTCGAACGCTCGCCGTCACCGGTCCCGGTGGCCAAAGCGGCCGTGGACCTACATCGCGCATGGGTGGCGTGGTGGTCCTCCCCGGGTGGGGAGCGCACCGCTCGACGACTGGGATTGGGGAAGGACACAGCATGACTGCCTGCACGCAACCGGGGTGCACCGGGTCGATCGTCGACGGCTACTGCGATGTGTGCGGGTCGCCGGGCGGCAGCGGCAGCGGCAGCGGC
>ERZ795057.234-NODE-234-length-59766-cov-21.866557_pt1 | contig 59766 bp, 58 predicted proteins | sample MGYA00375141_ERZ795057 | MGnify/ENA primary metagenome ERZ795057 (study PRJEB30186, sample SAMN05720163) | activated sludge metagenome | isolation source: Anaerobic digester | place: Hong Kong | collected 2015-01-26 ...
GGTAGAATACATCTCCCTGTTGTGCGGCATTTCATGCAGGCAATGCAGGGTCTGATATTATGATCATACAGATATAAAAATTCAGTATCATGCTTCCCGGAGATCCCTTCAGATACGCTTTTCAGCAGTCTGTCTACTGTTCCGGTTTTTCGCGGGCTTCCATTGATAATCAGTATTTTCATATGTTTTCCCCTGATTTGAGTTTTATCGATTAAATATTCGATAAAACCAGCAGTTCGAATATTTAATCGAGAGTCAAGAATTATTACACTTTTTTTAAGAATTTTATTAAAAATGGTGGTTATCTGAAAAAGGGAGGTTAGAATCATGGGATAAATCACAAGGATGGTTATATGGCACTGAAGGTACATGAAATATTTTATTCTCTGCAGGGTGAAACTACAACTTCAGGATTTACCTCTGTATTTATCAGGCTGGCGGGATGTAATCTTGACTGCATCTGGTGTGATACTCCGCAGGCTAAATCCGGCGGTTATGACATGACTATTGATGAGATTATGGCAAAAGTGGAATCATTGGAGCCGTTCAATCATATCACCCTTACCGGCGGGGAGCCTCTTATACAGGAGGAGTCAATGGAGCTTTTGGACAGGCTCACTGACAACGGTTACGAGGTGCAGGTTGAAACAAACGGAAGTGTGCTTTTTGACAGTATGCCGCGGGGTGTAAGAATTATTGCAGATGTCAAAACCCCTTCCAGCGGGCAGGAGGGATCATTCAGAATAGAGAATATCAGGTTTCTTAAGAAGTACGATGAGGTAAAATTTGTAATCGGAATCATGGAGGATTATCAGTTCGCAAAGGACTTTATAAAAGCTCATCTTGCGGGAGTGGAATGCGTCATAAATTTTGCCCCTGCCACAAAACTTATGGAACCCTGGGCCCTGGCAAATCTCATCATTAAAGACAGGCTCAATGTGAGACTTAATGTGCAGCTCCATAAAATAGCAAAATTTCAGTGACAGAGGTTAAACCTCTTAATAAATTGTTGTTGAAGATAAAGAGGTATTTAAGAATATGTTGTAACACTTGGGAAATCAGGTGTTCAAAAGTTAAGATTGAAACAAAGCCATTGTGAACGTAGTGAAGCAATCTGTTTTGAATGGAATTTTTCCAGGGAACAGGAGTTATAGTAAACATAACAGATTGCCATGGCATTTAATGCCTCGCAGTGACAATGTTTGAATTCTATAACTATAAGCAAATAGCAAAGGAGCATAATCAATGGATTACGTCGGACATGTAATCAGGCCCCCTTCCGAGGCATACAGCATGATAATTCAGGTCACAGTTGGCTGTTCGCACAACATGTGTACCTTCTGCGGCGCATATAAAGATCTTAAGCCGAAGTTCTGGGTAAAGGACTGGGAAACAGTCAAGCGAGATATTGACGAGGCATCGAGTTACAGGTACGGATTCAAGCGGGCTTTTCTCGCTGACGGGGATGTGCTTATTCTCCCCACTGAGGATATTCTGCGTATTATGAATTATATAAAGCAGAAGAACCCTAATATCGAGAGCATCAATGTTTACGGCAACGCGAAAGCAATACTCCGTAAATCACCTGAAGACCTGAAAGCGCTGCATGAAGCAGGTTTAAGTGTAATATACCAGGGGATTGAGAGCGGGAATAAGGATGTACTGCGTAAAATCCGCAAAGGCGCTTTCCCTGATAAAATGAAAGAGGCCGCAGCAAAAGTTATCGATTCAGGAATTAAGCTTTCACAGACTGTTCTTCTCGGCATAGGGGGGAAGGAGATGTCATTCGAACATGCCCGGGACACAGGGCGTCTTCTTGGTGAGATGTCACCTGACTTCGCGTCAGCTCTTACGGTTATGATTCTTCCGAACACTCCGCTTTTCCAGGAGTACAGGGAGGGTAAGTTTGTTCTCCCGGATAAGTTTGAGCTTCTTAAAGAACTGCAGATAATAATAAAGAACATGAATGTCAGGAGGAAGTGCTACTTCACATCCAACCATGCATCGAATTATCTGCCGATTAAGGCTAATCTTCCTGAAGACCAGGTTGCCGTGCTTAAAATGATAGATAAAGTTGTGACTACAAAAAATGAGAGTATTCTAAGGCGCGAGGAGACAAGGGCGCTTTAGAGTGATTGTTTCTGCTTTTAATGATTTGTTTTTTATAAATATAAACCGGTTTTTTTAAGGAGGAATTTATGGATGATTCCATGGAGAAAGCTCTCAGGCAGATGGCAGAGGAACTGAAAGATAATCCCGGGCAGGATAAGCTGAAGCTTATTGAGAAAGTAAGCAGGGATTGTAATCTAACACCTGTGCAGACTGAATTTTTAACAGACAAGTATTTATTAAAAGCCTGATTTTTTTATCACATAACAGGGCCGGAGTGGGCGGTGCGTCATGCTGTTCATCCGGCTTTTTTATTTCCTTCAAGCCGTTAAAGGACTGCCTTGCCAGCTAAAAATAAATTTGACCGTGAATGATTCACTGAGTAATTATATATTATCCGCATAATCTTCCGGAGGCCGTATGGAAAAAAGATACCAGACACAGACTGTGCCCTCTTATGCACGGGGGAGCCATAAAGCTCAGAGGAGTGTACCGCCGCTCGTAGCGCTATCGGTTCTCTTCAATAATATATTCGGATATCTGGGTCTTTCTTTCGGCGGTATGGGTATGATATTTGCGATAGTTTTTACACCGATGATCGATTTCACATCACCCTTTTATTTCGGGGAGAGTGTTGTAAATACAACAGGGGTTGTAACAGAGGTCAATTCAACAAATGTTGAAGTTAATGAAAATGCGGTGTTGGAGTATAAATTTACATTTGAATATATGGGGAAAGCATACCGCGGGGTATCTTATTCAACTGAGCATAATTACACTGCTGATCAGAATGTGCCTGTTGAATTTGAGCCTGGTGATCCTTCAATCGCACGTATTGAGGATATGTCTCTTAAGCCGGTGGGCCTGTTTTTACTTTTTATCTATATCTTCCCTGCTATCGGTTTTACTTTTCTGTTTTTCTGTTTTAAGAAGGGGATACCGAAGATCCGGGCTATACAATACGGTGTGATGACGCGCGGAAAATTTATAAAAAAAGTTTCAACAGGCGGTTCGATAAACGATGAGCCTGTTATGAATCTCTATTTTTCATTTAAAGATGTCATGGGTAATGAATATACTGCAATCGGTACAACTCATAAGACTGCACTTGTTGAGGATGAGCCTGAGGAACGGATAATATATGATCCGGCAGATCCGTCAAATGCTGTGGTGGTTGATGCAATGCCGTCAAACGTGAGAAAATATTTATCAAATATACCCGGGTAAAACTACTCCTCTATAAGATCAACAATGGATGGCATGGTCGAAGCTATATCTTTCATGGCTGCAGTTACTTCTTCAATCCTTGACTTTACAGATTCGATGCTTTTATCTGTCTCGTCATCGCTCTTACCGCTGAGCTTTTTTTCTTCAAGGATATCAAGTGTTTCAAAAAAATCCATGAGATATATATTGAATCGCTCGCATGCCTCATTTACCATATTATAAATTCTTACAGTTTCAGGATTTTCAGATTCAACATATTTCATTTTAAGTCTGTAAGCAGGCTTCATTTAAGCTCCTCTTGTTAAAAAGTAATCGTCAGCCTCTCTCTATAGTGAAAGCGGAATATTTAATTTTCTTTATTTTTGTTTTATTCTTTAAAGTGAGATATAATAAATATACAAAAAGAATTAAAATTTGTTTAATATTTTTTAAAAATCATAAACTGTGTGTCAATAATAGTTGCGTCTTTTCCGGTTATTATATTCACTGCCGCCGTATATCAGGTGCAGTTTTTTATAAAACGCTCTGAAAAATAGCAGGAGTAAAAATGAAAAAAGTCTATGTAATAGGCCACAAAAATCCGGATACGGATTCCATTGTTTCATCAATTGCATATGCAGCTCTAAAGCAGGAACTTGGTGAAAAAAATGTATTCCCCGCCAGGGGAGGGAAAGTAAACCTCCAGACAGAATATATACTCAAAAGATTTAACGTCCCCCAGCCGGAGTTTGTCAGTGACCTTGTGCCCAGGGTAAAACATCATATGAGCGGGGAACCTGTAACTCTGCCGCACGGCACCCCTCTATGGGAGGCGATGCAGGTGCTTTCCAGCAACAGGTTCAGGATGATTCCATTAATCGGCGATGACAACAGGTATATGTCAACTCTTCACCATAATACTTTTGCTGAACATATACTGAAAAAAATAGATCCCCAGAAAAACAGCGTTATTTCAACATCAGTAAATCATCTTACAAAAACTTTGAGGGCGCAGCCTGTAGTTGTGAGGAATGAGAAGGAAGTGTTCAGCGCTCAGATAGTTGTTGCAGCGTCAGAAATCGGAACTCTCAGGGAGTTCATCGATCTGATGCCTGTTGATAATACCATTGTAATAGTGGGCGATAGAGAGGATATTCAGAGGTACGTCATAGAAAGAAAAGTCCGTGTGCTCGTTGTTTCTGCCGGAAGAATGATAAGCAAGGAGCTGAAGGAGCTTGCCTCTAAAAATAACGTATCAGTTCTCACTACGCCTTTCCATACAGCCGGGGCTTCATGGCTCGCGCTTCATTCAATGCCTGTCCGTTATGCGGGGGATGCCACACTAAAGCCTGTAGCTGCTGATGATTACATCAGAAATATCAGGGAGAGGTTTTCCGATTCTGTTTCCCGTTCTCTCCCTGTTGTTGATGAGGACATGAAGGTCATAGGTGTTCTTTCTCAGAGTGACCTTATGAAGGAGCCCAATGTGGGTGTAATACTTGTTGATCATAATGAACTGACGCAGGCCGTTGACGGGATTGAACAGCTTCGGATAGTTGAGATTATTGATCACCACAGGCTTGGTAATCCTCCAACCGGGTACCCGATCACTTTTATAAACAGGCCGGTTGGTTCAACATCGACAATTATTGCCAATCTTTACAGGGACTACATGATACCTGTAAAGAAAGAGATAGCTTCTATTCTCCTCGGGGGAATTCTTTCGGATACACTTATACTCAGGTCTGCTACAACTACTCGGATAGACATCGATACTGCTGAATATCTTTCACAGATAACAGATCTTGATATAGAGGAATTCGGCCGGGATTTAACTTCTGCGGCTTCAATGATCAGCAGCAAACCTGTTGAAGAGATAGTTAACATGGATATGAAGCTGTATAATGAAGGGGCATATTCATTCTCTGTAAGCCAGGTCGAAGTGAACTATCCGGATGAGATAATGGAAAGAGCCGGTTCTATCCTTGAACACCTTTCTGAAATTGCTGAACAGAAGTCACTCCTTTTTTCATCTCTCCTCGTGACAGATCTGAATCAGCTCAGCAGCTACCTTTTTATCCATGGGGATGATGAATTTGTGAGGAGAATTGAATATCCTAAATATGAGGATCACATCTATTTTCTGAAAGATGTTCTTTCCAGAAAAAAACAGCTCATGCCTTATATAGCGGATATAATAAGAAGGTTCTGATTTTTTTGTTATTATGTATGTATGACCCGGTATCTGCCGGGTTTTTTATTATTAACGGTTAATTTAAAATCCGTAAAAAATAATGATCTCTTCCCGGGGTTCTATTATTTTGAACTTAAACGTTCAGTAAGGGTAGTGTTCTTTGAAGACTAAATCACGTATATTATTATCTCTGAAAATACTTTCTGCTGCAGCTGTCTGTGTTGCTGCGGGATACTATATTTATGCCATGAAAGATATCCGGAGATCTATAGAGTGGACTTTTTCCGAGCGGGTTAATCTGGTCAGTACATATATTTCCATGGTTCAGCAGCAGGTTGACGGGATGGGCAGAACAATAGCGAAAAACTACAGGGCTGGTATAGCCACGGAGGTTTCCGGCGCAAGGTATTACAGAAAGCATGAAGTCTGGGGACTTTCCGGTCATGCAGAGGACGGAGGAGTAGAAATGCTTGCGGGAACATGTACAGGTGTCGGCAGTTTCCCTCTCCCCCCTTCTGTTAAAAGGGAATTAAGTGCTGTAATCTCAATTGATTCTCAGATTGAATCGATTTTAGCATATAATAAAAATGTGACATGGATATATTATACCTCCGCTGAAAAATTTCTCTATCTGGCGCCAAAGCTCAGGATAGAAGATTACCGTTTTTCGCTTTCAGAGTATGAGAGGCCCTTCTGGCATCAGGCTGTTCCGGAAAACAATCCCGGAATGAAGCAGATTATATCCGACCTCTACGAAGACAGTGTCGGGAAAGGACTTATGATAACAATTTCATCCCCGGTACTGGTGGACGGAAAATTTATCGGTGTGATGTCTCTTGATCTTGGCATTGAACTCCTCAGAAAGCTTTCCATGACGGGGTATATCCCCGGAGAGACAATCCTCTCTGATGAGAATGGTAAAATCGTAGCACGGATGGAAAATTTTTCAACAGACGAAATATATCCGTTAACCTCAGTGTCTGAAAGCTGGCAGGATGCCGGTGACGGTTTTTTCTGGATCAGGAGGGAGCTTGGAGGGGGGGAGCTTAATATGCTCCACCGGGTAAGAAAGATTGATTATTACGTCACTGCAGCCCGACGTTCTTTGTTTATCTGGAGTCTTTCCGGATTTATGATTGTCCTTTTAATCCTCATTTCCCGGGATATCAGAATCAGGCAGAGAGAGGAGTCTGCGCAGAGAGCAGGCGAAGACGCTTTGCGCAAGAGTGAAGAACGCTTCAATCTCGCCATGACTGCGGTTAATGACGGATTATGGGACTGGAACATATCGGACAATACTGTCTTTTTTGATAAGCGTTATTATACTCTGGCAGGATATGAGCCTGATGAATTTCCTCATAAGTTCAGTGAATGGACTGCAAGGGTTCATCCTGACGATATTGCAGGCGCTAATGCCGCGATTGAATCGCACCTGAAAGGAAGAATGCCGGTATTTGATATTGAATTCAGGTTCAGAAGAAAAGATGGAACATGGATGTGGATCCGGGGCCGGGGAAAAATAGTTGCCCGCGACAGTAACGGCAAAGTTTTGCGGATGATCGGAACGCATACTGATGTTACAGATCGCAGGGAAGCTGAAGATGAATTGATAATTTTCAAAGAGACTGTTGAAAACTCAACAGATGCCATCGGCATCTCAACACCTCAGGGGAGACATTATTATCAGAACAGGGCGTTTACTGAACTTTTCGGAGAAGCGGGCCCGAAACCTGTTGATACAATCTATGCAGACAGAGCGACAGGTGAAGATGTTTTTAAAACAATAATGGCAGGCGGTCAATGGGCTGGTGAAGTTAAAATGTATTCAAAGGATCGGGAGATACTTGACATAGATCTGAGGGCTTACGCCAACCGTAACAGCAGAGGCGTAATTACAGCCATTGTGGGGATACATACTGATATCACGGAAAAGAAACGTTCAGAAGCTGAAAGGATAAAACTGCAGGAGCAGCTTAACCAGTCGCAGAAGATGGAATCTGTGGGGCGCCTTGCAGGGGGTGTTGCCCATGATTTCAATAATATGCTCGGGGTTATTATCGGCCAGTCGGAGCTTGCCCTTATGAAGTGCGACCAGACCAGTCCGGTGTATCAGCGTCTAGTTGAAATTGAAAAGGCTGCGAAAAGATCAGCGGAACTCACGAGTCAGCTGCTGGCTTTTGCAAGGAAACAGACAGTTGCACCCAGAGTAATTGATCTGAATGAAACGATTACAGGAATGATTTCCATGCTGAGAAGACTGATTGGTGAAGAGATTGAACTAAGCTGGCATCCTGGAGCAGATTTGTGGACTGTACGTATTGATCCTTCTCAGGTTAACCAGATACTTGCAAATCTCTGTGTTAATTCAAGGGATGCCATTGCCGGTTCAGGAAGAATTTCCATAGAAACTGCAAATATAACTGTTGATGAGGATCATTATTCCGGTTATACCGAAGGGATTCCTGGTGATTATGTGATGATGATTATCAGCGATACGGGGGCCGGATTTTCAAGAGAGGTTTATGAGCATATCTTTGAGCCATTCTTCACTACAAAGGGTGCCGGGAAGGGGACAGGCCTGGGGCTTGCAATGGTTTACGGTATCATAAGACAGAATAACGGACATGTGTCAGTGGAGAGTGAGCAGGGTAGAGGTGCTTTGTTTAGAATATTTTTCCCCCGTGACCATGGAACTGTTATAAAGGATGAAACACTGGATGATGACAGCAGTTATGAAGGGAACAATGAGAAGATACTCCTTGTTGAAGATGAGCCTATGCTTCTTGAAATGAGCCGTACAATGCTTGAAGAACTCGGTTATTCAGTTGTTGCGGTTTCAACACCTGATGAAGCAATCCGCATTGCGAAAGAGGAGAGGGGGATAAAAATTCTGATTACAGATGTTATAATGCCTGGAATGAATGGTAAAGATCTGTCAGAAAAGATAGTTCTGGCGCAGCCGGCTATTAAAACTGTATATATGTCCGGCTATACATCAGATATAATCGGGCATCATGGTGTACTTGATGAAGGGGTAAACTTTATTCAGAAACCTTTTAAGATTACTGAGCTTGCTGCCAGCATTAAAAAGGTCCTTTCCTGAAAACCTGTCAGGTGGCGGTCTGCGGTATAATAAGTTTTAGACTATTGCAGCAATCCGCCATAACCGGATAGCGGGATGAATTGTATTATCCCGTCTTAGGAAGTATAGGTTTCGGACTGAGCGGCGTTGTGGGCCTTTCGGGATGATTTTTGATATTATCTGTTTCATGAGTACAATAAAGAAGATAGTGTTCAGAACCCAGTGTCTCCCGGAACGTATCTCCGCCCCTCACCCATGATTTCCACTGTTTCCACTGCCTTATTTCAGACTGGTTCAGAAAAGGTTCTTCACCTGAAGATGATGCGGTTCTATATTCCCATCTGCATGAATGGATCTCTCTCCCCCCAACTTTTACCAGAAGTTCCCTCTCTATAAGTTCAATCCCCAGGGATTCCCTGTTCCTGAAAAAAGGTGTCCCTTCGAATAGCTGGAATGAACTTGAAGTGAAAGCGTCAACATAACCGCTTACCCGTCCCGCGAAATCAAGGGTCTCCTGAAATCTGCTGCTGTTGGTCCCTGGAAGGCCGAATATCATCATGGCAAGATTGGAAATACCGGCTTCTGAGGATATACGCAGTACTTTTTCAATCACTTCAGGTTCTGTACCTTTACTGCATATATTAAGGAGTTCAGATGATCCGCTCTCAACGCCCCAGCTAATCCACCTGCACCCTGCGTCGAATGCGCACTGGAGAATTTCAGAAGTATAATCTCCTGTGGGCCGCCCCATAACATGGAAGCGGATGTTAAGGCCTGATTCTAAAATAGTTTTTGATATATTAAAAAGATCATCGGCGCCGATATACTGATCCGCGAAGTAGAACTGCGAAACTCCGGAAGTAACATGGTGGTATGCGAGCTTCTCTGTAAAAGCCAGGTAGTCAGATGTACGGTAACCGGCAAATGAGAAGTTATGGGAGCAGAAACTGCACCTCCTCCACCTGCATCCCCTGGAGAAGACAACGGGCAGAACCGGTTCAGGTGTAAGGTAATCTTTAAAATTACAGAAAGAGAAATCAGGCACAGGGAGTTCCCGCAATTCAATAGCCTGAGGCGATGGATTGTGAGTATTATTCCCGCCGTGCCTCACAGACAGTCCCCGTATCGATTCATGCTTTGCCCCGGACAGCAGATTGTATAGCCCCTCCTCACCCTCGCCACGGTAGAACAGACTGATAAATGGTGCCGCATCCATAAGCTCATCAATGTCAACAGCTGTTAATGCTGCACCCCCTGCAATAATTGTCACATCCGGAAATTCTTTTTTTATAATAGCTGCTATTGAAAGCATATGCACAAGCTGGTCAGGATACATTGCAGAAAGGGCTATTGTTTCATTTCCGGTAATATTGAGTTTATTAAGTATGAAACTCCTGTAGTAATCTGTCTTCTCGTTTGTCTCACCTGTATCAAGAAATTTTTTCAGTTCATGTTCAATTCTGCGGTATTCAGAATAGAAGAGTGACAGCTCTCCCATGTATGCTGTATACATTTCTCTTGAATAGAAGTCCCCGATTCCCCCCCTGAAAAAAGCAGGAGCAAGACTGACATGATCTCCCGATTCAAAAATACTATTCCAGAGAAGGATATTAAGGTCCATGACTGAAATGGAGCTGCCTGGGAGCCTTTTCTTAATATATGAATATAAAGAAGCAACACCAAGGGGGATATAAGTGGGGTGAGCTCCCGGTACAAAAATAAGCAGAGTTTTTTCCATAGCTGACAACGCCTGAAAGAAGATTACAATCCATATGGAGAGGATAGGAATTCCTTTGGTTTGACGCAGTCAAGTATTTTTGATCCCGGGATAACCTGTTTTGCAATCAGTTTTATTTTAAGTCAGGATGATTTAAATAAGCTACCAGCTGTAGTAATCAACATCGTGATAGTCTTTCAATACATCTGCCGCATCATAAGCGTGTTCCATTTTTATAAGAATATAATCAGTATTAAAAGTTGAAATCGTGAATATCGGTATTTTTTTCTCTGCAAGGGGTGCGGCAATGGAGCTTATAACCCCTGTTTCGCTGAACTCAAGTTGTTTATCCACTTTAAATATTTTCATGCTGCATTCATGGGGATAGGTTTCCGGGAGCCCTTCACCCGCGCAGATTACAGAATACTCATCTCCTGTATCTGTTATGCTGTAGAATCTTGTACGGTCAACCCAATCAGGGATCTCAGATCCCGATGGGAGTTTCACTATTGTATAATCACCCGGCAGTATGGTTAAAGGGAGTCTCATAAATTTTTCCAACTCTATATTTTTTATTCTGTCATATAAAAGGATTTAAATTTATTTTTCCACTCTTTTACATCAGGCGGGAGTGAATAATTACAGCAGATGTTGTCTAAATCCTTGACATACTGTGAGGCGGGTTTAGCTTTTATCAGGAGGCGCGATATGAGTGATAATAAAAGGGTGATTAAGCTTCAGGAGAATATTTATGCTGTTCGGGGGATATGGTTAGGCAGCCTCTCTTTCTTTAACACTTATTCGTACATACTCCTCTCTGAAAAAAATAACGAGATTCTTCTGATAGATACATGCGGCCCAGGCAGCGGGAAGTATATTAAAGAGGCAGTTGAATTGCTGGGGCACACTATGTCAGATGTCACAGGTATAGCTCTTACTCACTGGCATAAGGACCATACAGGGAGCCTGGCCGAGGTTGTTTCAATGTCAGGTACTTCAGGTAAACCTGTAAAAGTTTTTATTCATAAAGATGATTCCGGAATTTTGCTTTCACAGAAATTAAAGATTCTCACATCCCATCCCGTTCTGAAGATGAAGCTTCCCCACGGCCCGGGAAAACTCCCTGACAGGAAACTTTTCAATCTCGTGGAACTTAATCCTGAACCAGGAGATAATCCCCTTAATGACTACGATGTTGAATTCATTCATACGCCGGGTCACACTCCGGGTCATACATCGTATCTATACAGGGGGAGCATGGCTCTCTTCTCCGGGTGCGGGCTTTCCCTTTTCGGGAGAAATACAGTTGGAGTGGTGCCTGTTTTTCACAACAGGGAGAAACAGGTTGAATCAGCAAGGATGCTTGCTGAAATGGAGTATACCTGTCTTTATCCCGCCCACCTCAATGTGAGGAGAGATGAGATAAAAAGGGAAAACCGTGTTCCATTTACAGGGAAGATGAAGGTGGTTGACTGCATAACAGGTACGCTGCCGATATACCGTTATCCGAAGAACTGATGTTTAAAGATTTTTTCACTCCCTTGCGGCCGTTCGGAATGACATATTTAAAAAATATGCTCCGACAGAATTTTAATCCCGATAAAAAGAAGAATAATTCCACCTGCAATTTCAACCCTCTTCCCGAAAAGGTCTTTCAGTCTGCATCCCATTCGTACACCAACAAAGCTGAATGCAAAGGTAGTGAATCCGATAATAGCTGAAGGATAGAATATCTCAACACCAAGTAGTGATAGTGACAGGCCCACTGCAAGAGCATCTATGCTTGTTGCAACTGCAAGGATAAAGAGTTTTCTGTAATCCATGATGAAGTGTTCCACTGAGCAGGAGTCCTCACCCTCTTTCATTCCTCTGACTCCTTCAATGATCATTTTCACGCCGACATAAGTAAGGAGAATAAAGGCAATCCAGTGATCGTAGCTTTTAATGTAAGCAGCAAAAAAAGTGCCGCTATACCATCCCAGAACAGGCATGAAAGCCTGAAAGCCGCCGAATGCAAAAGCGATCATTGATGTATGTTTCAGCGGAACCCGTGAAGCTGAACAGCCGTATGAAATTGAAACTGCGAATGCGTCCATGGAGAGACCCACTGCTATCCCGAGAATTACTAAAAAAGACATAGAATCTCCAGAAATATTTATTCCAGGAAAACCATCTCTTTATCAGGGATAATTGTCCCTTCGGGGATATCCTTTTCTGATAAAGCGAAGAGAGGTGATATCTCAATGACATTTACACGGTCAGGAATTTTTATACCCCTGGATGTTAGCCATTTTCTGCAGAGCGAGTTCATAAGCCCCTGTGCGGTCTGAAGAGAATCCGCGCCCGAGGCATTTTTAACAGGGGCAAATTCCTCCTCTCTCCTGGTCTCCAGGATGATATTTTTTTCAGCAATGGGCAGTGCGTCAAATACAAATTTTTCGAATTTAAAACCGGTAATTTCATTTTGCTTGCCGTCAACAAAAGCGCTTATTTTTTTCTTTGCCACATGGAAAGGGAGGCTGGCTGAACCGGAACCTGTTACAGATGATATAAAATTGAGGCTGAAAAGATGAATAGCTGGATTTGCCGCGGAATAGAGGATGCCGCCATTATCATCCTTGGCGTATACTTTTTCCTCAGGCATGTCTGAGTATTCCACAATGCCGAGTTTACCCTCTTCAAACTGAACGAATATCCCTGTCTTCTCCTCGTGATATGCCTTCATCAGGGCTTTGCTTGATATCTCCGCATTTTCCGTTACATGAAATCCTATGAATAAAGGATCAATAATTTTTACAAGGGGATTGTCCACCTGGAAGTATGAGAGAGTTTCAATCCCCTGCTCCTGCAGAAGTTTCAGAGCGCCGGAAGTGCGCAGAGCAGTGAGGCTCCCGCCGTGGCCGTCGGGATTCATAAAAAGGGTGTTCTTGTCAGAGAGGATCAGTTTACCCTCAAGGTCAAGTGAGGGAATCATATTTTGAGGAAAGATATGTACATATTCCGGGGAGAGTCCGAAGAAATGTTTCTCCCTGAAAAAAGCCTCTGTTTCCTCATGGTTGTCCTTTGAAGTCATTATAAGGAAAGGGATCCTGACTCCATATTTTTTTTCAGATGCGCGGATCTTTTCCGCGTGAAAATGAAAGAGGGTTTTACCTGAAACCGGCCCCACAGGAAACTTTCCCTTTGGACCGTCAAAGCCCAGTCTTGATCCCTGCCCCCCTGCAACAAGGAACGCCGCTGTTTTCCCCTTCTTTATATGTGCTTCACCTGCAGCTTCGGCATTTCTGAATTTATCATCATACCCTGTCGAGGGAAGCTTTATATACGGCGCCGGAGAAAATTCCTTTACTGAACTGTCCCCGCTTTGTTTGTATATGGTTTCAAGAAGTTCAAAGTCTATACCTGAGAGTTCATCAAGGAGCGCCTTTCTTTCACTTTCAATCAGAGAGTCCCAGTATTTAAAGACATGCTCCTGTTTGCGGGAGTAAACTTTTCTGATTACTTCGTCGTATCCGCTGAATGAAACCATAGCCCCACCTCTTTAAGAAATAAAAGTTTTTTATATCTTTTGATCATTAATTCACAAAGCTTAAGAACTGTCATTACGAGGAGTGTCAACGAGGAAGTAATCTGATCAGGACTGTAAAAGTTCAGGCAGATTATTACATTGTTTACGATATTCAGATTGCTTCACTCCCTTCGGCCTTTCACAATGACAGAGCTGAAAACTATAATCAGCATCACCGGTATTAACAAAATAATAATAAAAGAGTTGTCCTGTAAAGGGGATTCTGCTTTTTATTTCATAATTGAAACATTTTTTCAGGAGCCTGCCATGCAGAAATCGATCGAAAAAGTAAATACACTTATTGAATCTCTTCCTTACATACGGGAGTTCAGCGGAAAGACGGTAGTTGTGAAGTACGGCGGGCACGCCATGACAGATGATGCACTGGCGCTTTCCTTTGCCAGGGATATGGCGCTCCTGAAGCTGGTCGGGATTAATCCTGTTGTTGTTCACGGCGGCGGTCCGCAGATAGGGTCACTCCTTGAAAAGCTCGGTATTAAAAGTGAATTTGTTGACGGGCTTCGTGTTACTGATGCAAACACAATGGAAATTGTGGAGATGGTCCTTGTGGGTAATGTCAACAAGGAGATCGTGAACAATATACATCTCGCCGGGGGAAAAGCTGTGGGTATATCCGGTAAGGATGCAGGTCTTATGAAAGCGCGTAAACTTTATCATGACGATAAAGGTGAAAAAAAGGATATAGGCCTTGTTGGAACAGTGGAAAAGGTTAATCCTGATATAATTGCTCTTCTTGAAAAAGATAAATTTATCCCTGTAATAGCCCCGATAGGCGCAGACAGCGATGGTAACACATATAATATAAATGCTGACACTGCTGCGGGAAAAATCGCAGAAGCTTTACAGGCTGAAAAACTGATACTGCTTACAGATATTGCGGGGGTAATGATCGGAGGAAAACTCGCTTCGACTCTGACGTCTGATGAAACAAAAGAATATATCGCAGGTGGAGAGATTAAAGGGGGGATGATCCCCAAGGTGAACTGCTGCATAGAGGCGCTTTATGGCGGAGTAAAAAAAGCACACATTATTGACGGAAGAGTTGAACATGCCGTTCTCCTTGAAATATTCACTGACGGAGGGGTTGGAACACAGTTTGTGAAATAAAAAGAAATCTATGCCAGATTTTTTAAAAAACCCTAATTTTTTTTATTTGACATTAAACTGAATATAAATAGATTTGCTCACGGAGAGTTGTCCGAGTGGTCGATGGAGGCGGTCTTGAAAACCGTTGGGTTAACAGCCCCAGGGGTTCGAATCCCTTACTCTCCGAATTTTTTTTCCAGAGAATCACCGTAAAGAGGAGAGGTGCCCGAGTGGCCGAAGGGGGTTGCCTGCTAAGCAATTGCATCTTTTAGGTGCCGGGGGTTCGAATCCCCCCTTCTCCGAATCGAGTAACCAATATGACCCTGAACCTGAAAAATATCAAGAACATCCGGCTTAAAGACTTCAACAGGGAAAACCTGGGTAAATTTTATAATAATTATATTAAAAACTTTGATCTGGTGAAACTTTCTTATTTCCCTTTTATCGGATGGTTTATACCGATGTATCTTAATAAAGATGAGTTTCAGAAATACCATGCAAAACAGGGGTTTATACTTGCCGTATATTTTTCGCTGGCTTGTATATTTCTTTTCTGCTTCAAAGTTTTTATCCCTGAAAGGGCTGACATCATACAGTTTGCAGTAGTAATGCTTATTTATATACACTATCTTGTTTATTTTGCCCTCTGTATACTTGGGACAATGATGATAAAGAAAGGCGAAAAAGGGGAGTTCCCGTATATTAATCAGTATGTAGCAAGGTTTACAGCAAAAATCGACATATAAATGCGTCTGTGGCTCAGCTGGATAGAGTAGCGGACTACGAATCCGTTGGTCGGGGGTTCGAATCCCTCCAGACGCGCATAAAAAAGCTCCTGAGAAATCAGGAGCTTTTTTATGCGCCGTACTGGCCCGGGTATTCACCCGGTACTCTTGAAGCACAGTTTTATTCAGAGAAGCTCTTAATCTCCACTGGTTTCAGCATCAGTTTCATTTTTACGGGTTTTGCTTCAGTGGTCTTTTTAACAGGATACCTGATTATTAGAGTAGCTTTATAGTCATTTCTCTCATAAAAACTGCTTATATAAACAATATATTCTCCATTTGTATTGCCGAGTTCAAAATTGTCTACAGCATAGTCCACTATGCCTCGTTCATGTACAAATTTGTCGCTTTTCTTTATATGTTTTTTATTTACGGTCATTTTTTCAGGGTCATAACTTTTATTGTCACCAATCATAATTCTGAAGAGAGCTTCGTTTCTTTTCAGATGGATAGTGCCTTCAGGTTTTCTTAGTAACACTGAAATCATCCCCGGTTCTGTAAGTTTAATTTTATACATAAGAGTATAAGGATCTTTTCGCGAGTTGGCTTTCTGCAATGTGATATCCTGCATAAATCTTTCGACATTCTGTTCCTCTCCTGCTGCAAAAGAAACAGTTAAAACTGATAAAAGTATCATTAAAGTAATTTTCCATGATCTGCCGGGCTTCTTTTTCATATTTCTCTCCTTTTTTATTATAATAACAATTCAGGTTTTCATGGATAATAGAAGATTATTGCTCTTTTTTCAACCATTTAATTTAAATTTGAAGAATTCAATTATGTGAAAGTTTTTTTAAACATTGCGGTAAATATAAAATTTCTTATATAAACATACGGTAGAAATGTGGTGAAATATATTGTATTGTTACTGAAGCTCTAAAAAAGAATTTTTTTTAAATTTTTAACCCTTTTGTGTTGATTTTTCAATTTTTTCGTTGCTATTTAATATTAGAGTTTTACATGTAAATAAGCTCCGAATTATTATGTCTCTGAGAATTGAAAGAAAACTACTGGTATGAGTCTGGAATATAAAACAAAAGGTAATAATCTTGTAATCTATCTGAAGGAATCCCTTGATATAGCTAATTCTGCCTATGTTGAAAGGAACATTTCCCAATTGATTACAGAGTATAATGATCACGATATTGTTCTGAATATGGACTCCGTTAAGTACATGAACAGCGCAGGCCTTGGCGTACTTATAATCCTCACAAAAGAGCTGGAAAAAAAAGAACGTATTTTAAAAATCAGCAACCTCAATTACACGTTAAGGAAGGTCATAAACATTCTTGACGCTGAAACTCTCGTCAATATATATGATGATGAGAGAGATGCCGTAATGGCATTAAATGCCTGATGTTAAAAAAACTAATATTTATAATACCATTTTATATTTTTCTATCCTGTTCAGGGAGAGATATCGCATATACTCCCTGTGAAGAGAAGTGTGAATACGCGCGTCGCGATTGTGTTGAGGATTGCGGCGGTTACGACAGGGCGGGCTTTTCGTTTAAAATAGGGGAGGAGGAGCCCTTCACCCCATTCTCCTGCACTGAGAGATGTGAAGAGAAAGCTGAACTCTGCAGAAGCAGGTGTTCGGCTGAAAAATAATGTATGATTTTCTATACTTTCCTCGACTGGTTTTTCATATTGTTTCATTCAGCATGGACACTGTTTAACATAACAGGCTGGGCATTCAGGCTCACAAGGAGAGTTCATCTTGTGACAATAGGACTTACCGCTTTCTCATGGTTTGTATGCGGATATTTTTACGGCTGGGGTTACTGTATCTGCACGGACTGGCACTGGCGCGTCAGGGAGATCCTTGGCAGGGAGAATAGTTCGTATTCATTTATCCACTACGCGATCCGAGAACTCACCGGGTTAAATCCCGATCCCCTGCTGATTGATATTCTTGTGCTCTCTGTTTTTCTCCTAACGGCGGTATTGAGTATTTTTTTAAATATACGGGACTTTAAAAGGAGTCAATGAAAAAGATACTTTTCATTGCCATCAATGCAAGGTATGTGCATTCCAACCTTGCTCTTCTCTATCTGAAAAAAACAGTTTCAGATCTGCAGTATGATTCAGCAATTCTGGAATTTTCAATTAATGAAAAAAATGAAAAAATTCTCGCGTCTATAATAGGCTGTAATCCCGATATTATCGCGCTCTCTGTTTATATATGGAATTCTTCTATTATAAAAACAATCCTCCCCGATCTGAAAAAAATAAACCCCTCTGTGAAGATTGTCTGTGGCGGGCCGGAGTTGAGTTATAATGCCGCGGAGTGGATAAATGATTTTCCGCAGATCGATTATATTATTACAGGGGGAGGGGAGGCTGGTTTCCGCGAACTTGCCCTGTTAGATTTTAATTCGTCTGAAAGAATTATAAGCAGAATAAACTTACCTTTCCGTGATGTACCCTTCCCCTATGATGACGCGGAGATGAAGAGGCTCTCGGGAAGATTTATCTATTACGAAAGCAGCCGGGGGTGCCCCTTCAGGTGTTCCTATTGTCTATCATCCCGCAGCGATCAGAATCTGGATTTCAGAAATCCTGATCAGGTTAAAGATGAACTGGATTTTTTTAAATTCCATAAGCCCCGGCTTGTGAAGTTTGTGGACCGGACCTTCAACAGCAGAAAAGATCATTACAGGGGGATCTGGGAATATATAGTCAGTAATTTTTCAGCCGGGGGTACACTCTTTCATTTTGAAATTTATCCTGAGCTTCTTGACAGTGAAGATATAGCTTTTCTTTCTACTGTTCCGGCCGGGCTTTTTCAGTTTGAAATGGGGATACAGTCACTGAAAAGTGAGACTCTTGCCGCAATAAACCGCAGTGTAAGAAAAAACGGCTGGATAGAAAATATAAAAGCCATAGCAGATAGAGGCAACATCCATCTGCATGTTGATCTCATTGCCGGGCTTCCGCATGAATCCTATTCCAACTTTAAAGAATCTTTTGATACTGTTCATGATATAGGGGCACATCATTTTCAGTGCGGATTCCTTAAAGTGCTTCCCGGCACAGAGATGATTGAACGGAGTGATGAATTCGGTCTTGAGTTTTCCCCAATCCCCCCGTACCAGGTGAGAAGTAACAGGTGGATCTCTTTTGATGAAATGCGGAGGCTCGAGAGGGTGGCAGAGCTTCTTGAGATATTTTATAATTCAGGAAGATTCAGGGAGACAGAGAGGTTTCTCACGGAAAAAACCGGCTCCTCATTCAGCTTTTATGAAAAGCTTGAGGAGCTCTACAGGGGAGACGTGGGGCTGAACTGCAGAGAGTGGCCTGGCGCTGCTGCTCTGCTCATGAAATACGCTGAAGAAACCGGGGTTACAGCTAAAAGTGTTCTTACTGATTATCTCAGGTGGGACTGGTGCAGCAGTATGAAGCTGCATCATTATCCGGCTGTAATCAGTTCAGATTACACAACAGAGATTAAACGGAAGGGTTATAACCGGCTTATTCAGTTTTCAGACAAAGGGATAATAAGTTTTCACGGCGTTCAATTCAGCCGGGATGAATTGAGGAGGGGGATTTTTTTTAAAGCAGAGAGTGATGAGTTTATATTTCGCATGAAAATATCCGGTTATCATCTGATTCTCCCTGATAAAAGAAATATAGAGTTTGATATTTAATGAAAAATAATATCCCTTGACATATAAATGAATATTGTATCCCTCTTTCAGTTAATAATTTTTAAAAAAGGGTATTTCCGGTTTAAATTTACAGGGACCGGAATGGTGATGATTAATGGCAAGAATGGATTCAGAGCAGAGAAAAAAACAGATACTTGAATGCGCTAAAAAGCTTTTTGCGAAAAAAGGGTATTACCAGACTCAGATATCCGATATTCAGCATGAAGCTGGCGTTGCAAGGGGCACCATATACCAGTATTTTAAAAACAAAGATGATATATTCAAAACACTGCTTGAGAATCTGCATAACGAAATGAAAGATGTTATTTCAAGCAAACCTGCAAATCTTGAAGAGGATTTCAGCAGCGGAGAAAAGGTCTTCAGATACAGGATAAAAAAGGCCTTTGCTCTCTTTGCCAATGATCCCGATTACTGCAATATTCTCCTTAGAGTCGGCCTTGGGCTCGGGGAAAGTTTTGACGGCATGTTGGGGCGCTTTGACAGGCAGATGGTTGAACTTATAAAGAGCTACCTGGTTTCAGGCATAAAACTTGGAAGGATTAAACCCGACCTTGACACTGAGCTTTTGTCAAATGTTATCGGAGGCGGTTTCATGAGGATGGCTTATTATTATGGTGTAACAGGGCGAGGAAGTAAAACAGAGGAGTTTGAACAGCTTACTGAAAATTTTGTAAATGCCTTTGCTTACGGAATTTTTCTGGAAAAACCTTGACATGGATTTATTCTGATATAAATATGAACTGACATGTCAGTTAAATGCTTGGGGTGGCATAAACTGATTTTTATAGTAATAAGTCTCTGCAATAATAAAGCAGAGGACACTTCTAATATAATTAGAGCTTTTAGATTATAGCATCACAGAGCTTAAAGTTTGCATCATCCTAATCCTGTTCAATGTTCATTCCGGTCAATAAGTGATCGGAGTGAACCCTTTTTTCATTCTTCTTTCATTTATCTGCTGTAAATATTTTACTTGTATATATGAATGCTGACTTTCAAATTGATCCTGAATAATTATAGCGGCTGACAATTGAATTTGTACATCAAATCGTCATTTCGAAGAAGCGTCAGCGACTGAGAAATCTCTTCGTTTTTTGCTATAGACATTTCAGAAATTAAATCTTTTTTTTCACATTTTTTTGCGGATTAAAGATAGATTTCTCACCCGAAGAACTGATGCGGGTTCGAAATGACCAGTTTTTAAACGTTTTAATACTTATAGCTTAATATTTCCCCGGAGTTTTATTGATGAAGAAAAAGAAGAGAAAGCTCTTTGCCGAGCTTATCCAGAAATATATTGGTGAAGGGTCAGAGCCTGCATGTCCCTATTTCGGGGAGTGCGGCGGATGCATGTTTCAGAATGTCCCTTATGAAAACCAGCTTCTGCTTAAAAAAGAATATCTCAATTCAGTGCTTGAAGGAATTGTTGAAGCTGATGAAATTCATCCTGCAACTCCATATATGTACAGGAACAGAATGGATATGGTTACGGCCTTTGGCAAGAAAGGTCTCCGCAGGCAGGGGGGGTACAGGCATGTGGTGGACATAGAATCCTGTGCAATAATGCAGAGCAGAACAAATGAACTATACGGCCAACTCCGCGGGCTGCTGGAGAAAATTCAGGATTATGATTATCTCAGGCATGAGGGGTACCTTCGTTATATTGTGCTACGGCAGGCGAGGTTTACAGGTGAAGTGATGGCCAATTTTGTTGTTGCATCTCCGGAAAACAGGCTGGGATTCGCTCTTATAGATATTCTTGAAGAGATCGATTCATCTTCAATACTGCTCAGTGACGGGCTTGCTGATCTCAGCATTGCTCCTGTGTTCCAGACAATCAAGAAAGGGTTTATCACAGAATGTTTTGACGGCATTGAGTATATGATTACACCGAATTCATTTTTTCAGTCCAATTCGGAAATTGCTCTCCAGATGTACAGAAAGATCCTTGCCCATGTAAAAGGGAACACTCTTGATCTCTATTCAGGGGTGGGGAGTATTTCTCTTTTTGTTGCCTCCGCTGCTGATAAGGTTACAGGTGTGGAGATTTCGGAAGAGTCAGTCTCAACTGCAGAGCAGAACCGTGAGCACAACGAGATTGATAATGTTGAGTTTGTATGCAGGGACGCTGCCGAGTTTGTGATTGAACATAAAGGTGAGTACCAGACGCTGATCCTTGATCCTCCAAGGAGCGGGATGCATCCGAAAATGATGTCTCATATACATGAAATGAACCCTGAAAGAATCATATACATGTCGTGCAATCCCTCCACTTTCAGAGATGATGCAAGACTTCTTGAAAATTATAAAATTGATTCTTTTGAGGCTTATGACATGTTTCCGCAGACTCCTCATATTGAAACTCTTGCAGTGCTTTCGAGGAAACAGTGATGTTTGAGCGCATAACAGACAGCGGACTCAGGAGGCGGATTAAACAGCATGTTATCGGGAAAGAGCATATATTTTTTGCTTCAGTACAGCCCGGTTTTGAAAAAACAATTTCGCGTGAGTTTCAAAGTATCGGCCTCAATGTAAACAGTGAGTTTATTGAAGGTGGAGTTGAATTTACAGGTACCCTTGATGACTGTTTTTCAGCCTGTATAAGTTCCCGCACAGCTTCCCGTATTATGATGAGGCTTGCATCATTCAGATCTCATGATTTTTATGAGCTTGAGCGTGCTATACGTTCATTCCCCTGGGAACTTTATCTGAACCCGGAAATTCCTGTGAATTTTAATATTACTTCGCGGAAATCTATGATCTACCATACCGGGAAACTTCAGGAGATTTTTGAGAAAGAGCTCCCTGCTGTATTCAGCTTCAGTAAAGATTCTTCAGCGGAAAATGAAGGTGCTGCCCGGCAGACACTGTTCATCAGGAACTTCAGGGATATATGCACTGTGAGTATTGATGCTTCCGGAGAATTTCTTTATAAGAGAGGGATGAAGCAGCTTACTGGCGCAGCGCCTTTACGTGAAACCCTGGCTGCCCTGATTCTCCTTGAAGCGGATATAGCCCGATACGACCTGCTCCTTGACCCTATGTGCGGTTCAGGCACATTCAGTATTGAAGCAGCATTAATCTTTTCAGGAACTCTCCCCAATGCGGAGCGGTTTTTCCCTTTCATGAACTGGCCCTCGTTCAAGGAGAGAAACTTCCTTTATCTTAAAAAAAACCTGATGGAGAAGCAAACACCGGAATATGTGCAAGAAAAAAAAATAGTCACTTCTGATATTGATCCTGAAGCAGTTAAAATTTCAGAGGCGAATATACCTGATATTTTAAAAGGGATAATAACTCCTGAAACTGCAGATTTTTTTTCACTGGCTCCGGAATTACTGAACGGCAAAAAGACACTGATAGTCCTTAATCCCCCTTACGGGAAGAGAATAAGAGAAACGGATATTTATTCATTTTATAAAAATATCGGGATTAAGCTTAAATCTGATTTTAAAAACTGCGGTTATGCGGTGATAGCTCCTGGAGTTGAAGCTGAGCAGGCTCTTGCTCTTGATTTTGACAGAAAGATTAAATTTATGAACGGCGGCATCATAGCTGCGGTTCTTTTCAAAGATATTTAAATTTTTCCTGAACTTACAAGCTTTACGAAATGCTCATATGATCTGTCATACGTTCTCTCCGCGCTTTCATTGAAAAAACATGCCGGGAGTTGCCGTGATTTACGATGATATGCAATACATTCGCAGCATATCCCTTTGCGTGAACAGGGCTCGTACGAGCAGTTGCAGTTTTCAAGGTTTTTATCTTTTCTGCATTCCATGAGGCGCTCCTAATCCTCTCTCTTCTTTTTAAATACAAAAAATTTGGATCCAAGAAAATTTACAGCAAGCCCGCCGACGATTCCGAGAAATGCTGCGAGAAGATAATACCTGTGGAAAAATTCTTTTGTATCGTAAAGGTAAACAGAGATTGTCCAGTTGAGAGCAAACCCCGCAAGGCTGACCACAAAGAATCGTATATACTGGTGAATAAGCCCATGCCCGCTCTTCGGGAAGTTGAATTTTCTATTAAGTAAAAAATTTGAAGTGAGTGCAAAAACAAATCCAATGGCTCTCGCTAAACGGAAAGGAATCTGCATCATATCATAAGAGATAAAAACAAAAGTGAGGTCAACTACCATACCTGATGCGCCGATCATGGAGAAGACAACAAATTCACTCAGTGTCCTGAATTTAAACCTGAAGAGCCTCCATATATGTATAAGGTAAAGGGCCTGCTGTTTCATTGTGAGTTTGCTTTCACCGTAAAGCCTCTCCTGAAACTGAATAGGTATTTCAGTTACCTTTTTCGGGGCAAGTTTTACAAGGAGTTCCAGGCCGATTTTAAATCCCAGTGGATTGAGGGGGACATTTTTTTCAAGGAGTGAGCTCCTGAATGCAAAAAAACCGGCCATTGGATCTTTCACTGACGTAAAGGGGCGCGCAATCATCCTTGAGACAAGAGCATTCAGAATACGGAAGATATTAAAATGCTCAGCTGAACCGCCTTTAACGAAACGGCTCCCTATTACAAATTCGTATCCCTCTTTTGCAATTTTATCAAGCATTGCAGGTATTTTTTCCGGAGGGTGACTCAGATCAGCATCCATAACGAGATATATATCACCTGTTGCAAGTTCAAAACCGGCAATTACAGCTGAGGAGAGCCCCTTCTCCTCTAACCTGATCTTCAGTTTAACAGGGTATTTTTTCTGCAATTCATCAACTTTTTTATCTATACCGTCCTGTGAATTATCATCAACAAATATTATTTCATATTTATATTGCGTATTTTTCAGGGAGCTGTCTATTCTTGATGTAAGTTCAGGTATATTGTCAGCTTCGCGGAAAGTCGGTACTATTATAGATATTTTGTTCATATTATCACTTAATTTAGTATTTTCCGGTTAATAAAATGTAATAGGCGGAATCATTACAATCATTTTTTTATCAATAGGATTGATCTTTTACTGTATATTATCTTAATAGCATCTTTATGTAATTGAATTGTCGTAAAATTAAAATCTTTCCTGCATGGGATACCCTGCGGGTGTTGAATGATTTAACAATTTTACCTGTTTTATGTCAGGTTTGCGGCAATTCTGATAATACGGATTAATTATATCTGATATGAGCGATAAAGAGAAATCAAAACATCAGCAGATTGACAGGCAGGTGAGCAGCTTCATTGAAGAGGTGGGCCTGTATTCTGAAGAGCATATAAATTATATTGATAAACTTAATCATGTACTTGATGAGATGAAAAACTCAGCCAACAGTGTTGAACGGAAAAATTACCCATCCTTTTACGAAACAGTTAAAAGCTTCGAACATTACCTCAAAGAAAAAAGAATAACACTTACTTCTCATGAAAATGAAAGGCTTTCGGTTATTGTCTCTTCGGGCCTGAATAATATGGCTAAAAAGAGAATGGCAGAAGACCTGATACATGCTGTTAAGGAGAGGCATGCCTCCGAAGTGGAGATGAAGATAAGTGAAGAAAGAAAAAAAAGCGAGATAGCAGAGCTTAAAAAGTCGAGATCGTTTATTGTTAACTGGTACAATCTTTTTAAATTTGCTCTTGAATACGGTACTATCACTCTTTTCTCCCACAGGCTGAAGGCTGAATGTTTCGACCGGCTGAGAGTAAACGCTAACACATGGTTTGCTGCTGTAAAACCGGAACTCAGGAAGTGCCTTGACCAATACTATTTTTATCTCAGTGTACTGGAGTATAATTCTCTGGCTGCTCTGTATGAAATGGGTGATGTGCTCCATAACGCAAAATCTGTTCCGAAAAATCTCTCCTACACATGGGAGGAGATTAATGATATTATGAACAGGATTACTTCTCTATACATCATTGTTGCAGTTAACGTAAAGTATATAGACTCAGGCCTGAAAAAAATTTTTAAAGACCAGAACCCGGGACACGGTTTCTGGGGATTTATCGGCCTGCTTACAGACAGGCCTATTGTAAACGGAAAGGCGGCAAGATACAGTTATGATGAGATGATAAGCGAGACTGTTAGAGGTGTGCTTTTCTCCTATTATACAACCTGTGCCGGGGTCACTGTGAAAACAATGTACCAGCTGATGTATCTTTCAGGTGAAGACGGTTTGCTGGACGGTCATGAAAAGCAGCTTACTGATGAGGCAAAAAAAGATCAGGCTGTAAGGGAGACCAGGGAACAGGGGGAATCCTCAAGGATATCAGCACGGCTTGGTGAAATTTCTGATCTCGCCGGTATATACAGAGAGGATGGGATCAATCTTGCTGTGAGGATTTTCGCTCTTGAAGCAAAAGGAAATCTGAACCAGTGGAACAGGGAGACCGAGTCAAGGCCCTTCTTTAGAATAATGAAGGTCTTTGAAGGGTTGAAAAAATACGTTGTTGAGTTAATCAAAGACAGCAATAATCTTATACTTGAATATGATGACAATTTTTATAAAAATTATTTTGAAAGCCAGCCGGATATAATGAAAGCTGTAATTGACTTCGCAGAGTTTGCTGATGAACTGCAGGGGAGCCGGGAAAAGGAGATCAGCGGACTGAGGCTGGATATCGATCTGGAGCGGAGTGCCTTTATTAAAAGAATACTCACCCCTGATATGGAATTGCCGAATATACCGGGCGCCCGTACTCTCAGGGAGACTCTGCTTGGTATGTCGGCAAGGTGTTATAATCTCTGTATGCGGTTCAATGACCTGATAAACAGGTATAATGCCGGGGTCAAAACCCAGTCATCTGATCTTACTAAAAACTACGATTTTTTTCTTAATGCGAAAGTTCAGCATTCAAAAATCAGAGGTTTTGAAATGCTTACAAACAGGAGGGATACTGTCCTTGCGGATGTTGTCAAAGCGGGTTGTGCAATCTCTCAGTTTATTTCAGAACAGCTGCTCCATCCGGGAATAAAGGCTATTCAGGATGAAGTCTCAAAACTCACGGTTGAAAATGCCGCACTTCCATCGGCAGACACAGAAAGCGGCCTTCCGGAAATAAAAGAAATTCCCGTTGCCGGAAAAACAGAGACCGGGGCTGATGCCGGTGATGTATACTCTGACAGAATAACAGGTCTGAAAAACTGGGCATATTTTGAAGATTTTATCCTCCCTGAAAATTATGACGATGCCCACCTTTTTAAGGGTGGAGTTAAAAGGCATCTATTCTGCATGGAGATTACCAACCTTACGGATATAAACAGAAAATCCGGTAATGATGCCGGGGATGATATATACAGAAAATTCTGCCACGTAGTTAAGGATATTCTTGAAAAGGAGAGGGGGGATAATATTGCTTTAAGAGGGCATGGCGGGATTGTTATAGGATATATTACCGATATGGAAGCTATTGATGCTGTTGAGATCGTACATACTGTTTTTCGAAAAATCAACAGTATGATTCTTACGGGTGAAATAAAAACTTTCCCTGAACCTGTAATTAGTGCCGGTGTTTATAGTGAATCTCCAGGTTCAAATGCGATTATGAATATGGATCTTGTGAAAAAGATTATGATACAGGGATCTGCCGGGGGTAAGGGAGCCGTTGCTTTCCTGAAGAATCCTGAGCAGATTATAACTGAAAAGGATCTTGACAGAAGGGGTTATCTGAAGGAGGGACTTATCTCAATTGTTACTTGAACCTGCAGGGAGATCGAATGACCGGAGATAGAATGATTGAATCTGCTGTCCCTGCTGAATTTGCAGGGCTGAGGCTTGATCTTTATCTTTCAAAGAGATTCAGCTACCTGAGCAGAACAGCCTGGCAGAGGGAGATCGAATCCGGCAGAGTACTTCTTAACGGACTGGTAATGTTTAATGTTAAAAAACATGTCAGTGAGGGTGACCGTGTTTTATACAATCCTCCATCCTTAGAAGAGCCGGAAGTTGATTTTAATTACTCCATAATTTTTGAAAATGATAATTATATTGTAGTTAATAAAACAGGAAACCTCCCTGTACATCCTGCCGGTATTTTTTTTAAGAACACTCTTGTAATCTCACTTGAAGAAAAGACAGGAATAAAGTTTTTCCCTGTACACAGGCTCGATCGCGAGACTTCCGGGGCAATACTTTTAGGTAAAAGCGCGGAGGCTGCATCTTCAGTCCAGAAAAAATTTTCCAATGTCAGCAAAGAGTATATAGCTGTAGTGAGAGGTGTGCCAGAGGGGAGTTTTTCTGTTGATGTCCCCATAGGGCCTGCGCGGAATTCACTGATAAAGAAAAAAAGAGAAGCCTATCCCGGTGCTGCGGAAACTGCTCTCACACATTTTGAACGGTTATCAACAGCCGGTGATTACTCACTTGTTAAAGCAGTACTCGTTACAGGGAGGATGCATCAGATCCGTGTTCACCTGAAGTATGCCGGGCACCCTATAGTGGGTGACAAGATGTACTCCGATGATGAGACAATATATCTTGATTATGTCGAGTCCGGGCTCACCCCTGAGATTATATCCCGCGCGGGATTTCACCGGTGTGCGCTTCATTCATCCGTTATTATTTTTTATGATAATTATGAAAAGAGTGAAATATCTGTAACAGCTCCTCTCCCGGAGGATATGAGTTCTCTTGTTGCTGATCTCAGTCTTTGAATAAAGGTTAAAAAATACAGTTCGGGTCGCTGAAGATTATTCATAAGAGTATAATCTTCATTTCCGGTGTTGAGGTAAATCAGGCGGAGAAAGTCGGATCTTTTTTAATGAGGATCTCCTTGATCTTTGATTCCCCTGCTGAAAAGTAGATTATATGTGATTCCATAAGTGAAAATTCATGCATCATAATAAAAAGCTCCTCGTCAATACTCGGGTCGAGGAGATCTATTTCACGAAGTTTTCTGTTTCCGATAAATATTGCTTTCATATTCTGTCCAGAGTTTAATTATACTTTCACTGTCCTATTATATTGGTATTTTGTCCAGTATTTTAACTGTTTTAAATTACTAATTCTTGCTGCTTTATCTTCTTTTATTATACAATCAAATTAATCATTTTTTTTACAGGATTTACGAGGTGACTGTTCATTCAGGGGACTCTTTTATCGCATGTGCTTAATTAGAGCTGAGCTTTTTATAGATACTGCATGAATAATCAGAAATATAATTATTATAACAGGAAGTTTTAATATTTTGTCCGGGTACATTAAAATGTCATTTACACTACACTTTAATTTTTGGTATTGACTTTTTAGAAAGCCTTAATGTAATTGAAGCAGTTTAACCTTTTTTGATTGTTAAATTTGAATATAAAATCTACTATAAAGAAGTAAGTATATCCCTATGAAAAAAATGAAGAAAATCCTACTGTATGCGGCAGTTCTATGTATGATGACAGGCGTTTTTAATGCCTTTGCGTATAAGTTTGATTTTACTACAGTAAGTGATGTGGTAAAGAACATTAAAAAAACTTATGGTGATCTTGAATCATACCAGGCAAATTTTTCCATCGTTTCAGAAAAGGATGGGAGAAAGTCTGTGCAGAGCGGAGTCCTGCGTTTTAAAGCATCTGACAGGCTCCTCATGGAATTCTATCAGCCGTCAAGACAGAAGATTGTATCTAACGGTGACATGATGTGGATTTATATCCCTTCAATGAATGTTGTTGCAGAACAGGACCTTATGTCCGAGTCCGGTCTCTTCTCCTCCGGATCACAGGCTGGCCTTAACAGGCTTTTCAATAAATACCATTACAGGTTCGCTTCAAAGGACGAGCCTGAAACCATGAAAGACGGCAGCAAAATGTACACTCTTATTCTTAAACAGAAGGAGAGCAGGAGCGGATACAGGACAATAACACTGTGGGTGACAGAAAATTATTTCATTCAGAAAGCTGAGGGTGTCACATCAACCGGCAAAAAAGTTGCGATCACCCTTTCTGATATAAAAACAAATGTTGATCTGCCGAACGGGATCTTTAAATTCGATATCCCCGCAACGGCAAGAGTAATAAAGAATCCGATGATATCTGAGGAGTAGTGAAAGTGGAAAGTATTGGAGAAAAACTTAAACAGACACGGGAATCGAAAAAGCTTTCATTAAAAGATGTTTCTCTTGAGACAAATCTTGCGCCGACATTTATAGAAGCTCTTGAACAGGAGGATTTTGATAAATTCCCCAGTGAAACATATATCCTGGGCTTCCTTAAAACATATTCCGAGTTTCTGAAAATTGACGCTGATGAGATGATACAGCTTTATAAAGGCTACAAGATCGGTGAATCTCAAACTCCTATTGAGGAGCTTACAAAACCCACAGTTTCCCCGGTAATAATGAATCTCAGATCCTATTTTGAACGTTACAGGAGTTTCATCTTTTTCGGCGGCATCGCACTTGCTTCTCTTCTGCTGATCTGGGGAATATGGAAAATAGGCGGCTCCGGGGTGGATATTGATGAATCGGATTCAGTTGTACAGATTAAGAAGGAGTATGAAGATAGTCAGAATTCCAGCATAAAGAATATTAAGAGCCTTCAGCTTGCCAATAATAAAGGATTTACCCTTGTTTATAAAGAGGAAGCGGTTCAGTTTCTTGTGGACAATAAAGAGGTGGTCTTTCTGCTTAAAGAGGTTTCAGATAACAGCGTTATTCTCTCTTTCTTAAATGAGGAGAAAGAGATTACCCTTAATCTTGATCAGCCAGTTACTGCTAATCTGAAAGAGTGTCCGCGTGAAATTATTATGACACTTAAAGGGCTTACAGAGAGCAGGGCGAAGATTATGGTTCAGCTGGGGCAGGCTCTTGTGGCTGAGACAACACAGGAAGAGGTTAACAGTAATGTTAAACCTGTTTTTGAAGGTGATAATACAAAGGTCATTGCCCAGAGCAGCAAAAGCCTTAAAATAGTATTTGAAGTAAGATTTATTCAGAAGTCTTTCATTGAGATCTATCTTGACGGGACAAGAAAACAGAGAGGATTCATGCCGGCAGGAACTCTTGAAAAATGGGAAGCTTCTGAAAACATTCAGGTAAAGATTGGCAATGCCGGAGGTATTAAAGCAACCATTAATGGCAAGGAATATGTTTTTGGAAGAGCAGGCCAGGTTGCCAACAAAACCATTACCTGGAAAAAGGATGTTACCAATCCTAACCTGTATCACATTGATGTGAAAGACTGGTGAGATGTGTTTTATTCGAAAGAGATATCGTTTTATATAATATCACTGGGTTGCTCAAAAAACCTGGTGGACTCCGAAAGAATTAACGGAGAGATGATGTCGGCAGGCTATAAACCTGCCGACAGTGCTGAAGAGGCGGGTATAATAATAATTAACACCTGCGGGTTTATAAGGCCGGCGAAAGAGGAGTCAATTGAAGTTATACTTGATGCTCTCTCGCTTAAGGAGGAGCACGGAGAGAGCCTTCAGCTTGTTGAAGAGGATCATTTCGCAAAAAAGATTGTGGTAACCGGATGTCTTTCAAAAAGATATTTTGAAGAGCTTTCCAGCGATATTCCTGAGATAGATTTTATTTACGGCATACCTGATGATGACTTTGTTCATAAATTTTCAGAAAGTTTTCATATACGGATAAAAAGTCCGATTCATGAAAGGAAAAGGTTGTACACAGGGCCTTCATTTTCATACATAAAAATTTCTGACGGATGTTCCAACAACTGCAGTTATTGCGCCATACCTTTAATCCGCGGGCCTCATATACCATTTTCACCTGATTTTATTCTTGAAGAGGCAGTGAATGCCGCAGCAGATGGCGCTCTTGAACTTAATATAATCGCGCAGGATATTGCTGCATACAACTGGGAAGGGTTGAGACTCCCGGGCCTTGTTGACAAAATTTCAAAAATTGAAAGTATTAAGTGGATTCGCCTTCTCTATTGCCATCCTGACCATCTTACTGATGATATTATTGAACTCATATCAGAAAACGAAAAAGTTGTTCCGTACATTGATATACCTTTTCAGCACGTGAACTCTGACATACTACGTTCTATGGGAAGGTCAGGAAGTCCCGCCAAGTATTATGATCTTGTGTCAAGGCTGAGGGAGAGAGTTCCGGGTATATGCATCCGTTCAACATTCATGCTCGGATATCCCGGCGAAAGGGAGAAGCATTTTCACGAACTTCTTTCATTTATACAGAAAGCAAGATTGGATAAAGTGGGCTGTTTTACATATTCACCTGAAGAGGATACCAAGGCTTCTTTTTTAAGAGACAGCATATCCCCTAAAGAGAAAGATAGAAGGGTGAGTGAACTGATGGCTCTTCAGATGGAGATTTCATCAGAAAAACTTGCTTCATATATCGGAACAGATGTTGAAGTTCTTGTTGAAGATAAAATTGATGATAAAACATACGTGGGTAGAACCAGGTATGATGCGCCGGAGGTGGATGGTGTTTTTTACTTGACCGCGGATGTAAACAGGATAAATAATATTGTCAGGGCGCGTGTGACCGATTCCGTAGAGTACGATCTTATTGGAGAAATAATTTGAAACTAACCGGTGATAAACTTAGTATTCCCAATATTTTTTCTTATCTGAGAATAATCCTGATTCCTGTTTTCATCTACCTTCTTGCAAAACGGTCGGCAGAGGCCTGGATGTGGGCTCTTATTGTTTTCTGCATTGCTTCTTTTACAGATTTCGTTGATGGATGGCTCGCAAGAAGACTAAAACAGGAATCGGAGTTCGGAAAGTTTATTGATCCCATTGCTGACAAGTTTCTGGTTATCTCTGCGCTCATTGCTATTATTGCTGTTGACCCGTACTTTGAAATATTTGACATCTGGATGATTGTTGTAATAGTTGCCAGGGATGTACTTATCACTGTCATGCGCTGGCTTGCAATAAAAAGAGGCCGCTCTCTCCATACAAGCAGATTCGGCAAGTTTAAAACCGCATTCCAGATGATGTCAATTGTCATTATTATTATGATTTATATGATAAAGAAGCTCGGCTTCTTTGAAACACATGTTTCAGTTCCCTACTGGATAATGCTTGCTGTTACTTTAATGACAGCGCTTTCAGGCCTACGTTATCTCTTTACAAACTGGCAGCTTTTTCTTCCTGAAAAAAAAGAGACAGGGGAGTAACACTTATGAACGTAAGGGAATTCTTTTTTACAGCTTTCTATTCAGGTTACTGCCCCAAGGCCCCGGGCACAGCGGGTACCCTGGTTGCCATGGCTATTTATATTGCAGAAAACCTGATATTTTCCGGGGTCAATCCTGACATTCTCAATATTGTAAACCTTCTGTTTGTTGCAGTTATAATATATCCATCAGTAAAAATATCAGATTATGCCGAGATTTTTTATAATTCAAAGGATCCGCAATCTGTCGTTCTTGATGAAGTGATCGGATACTGGATCAGTGTTTTATTCCTGCCGTTTTCTTTTTCTTATGCAATTCTTGCCTTTATTCTTTTCAGAATTTTTGATATAATCAAACCATTCCCTGCAAGGAGTCTTCAGTCATTAAGCGGCGGTCTCGGTATAATGATAGATGATATAATTGCGGGATTTTATGCCCTGATAGTTATGCATATTGCAGATTATTTTTTCAGTTACTATAATCTGATTCTACCCTGATATTTGATAATCGCTGAAACATTTGCAAGGAGATTGTAATGGTAAAGAAAATTCTTTCTATGATTATCCTTAACTTAGTTATTATTTATAACTTTTCCAATGCGGCAGACATTAAGAATGAGATTCAGCCGCAGACGTTCTCTGCTGAAGAAATAACTGTTTTTGAAAAAAAATTCAAAGAAATTGATACTTATATGAATTTTTTCAGAGAAAAGATGGTGGAACATGATGATATTATAAAGACATACACGGATGCGGAACGTTTGTTCAGAGATCTGAAAACATCACCCGACATAAGTGATATAAACCTTGCAAGAGAGCACCTTAATACAAAAATTGAAGTTCTCGAAAGCAAGGCAAAACAGAAAGTCTCCTATATCAAACGTATGGATTTCATGTATCAGACTATGATAGTTCTGGGCCTTGCTATTATAGTTTTTATGGTTATATATTCGATTTACATGTATGTCAGGAGAAAATAGAGAGCTTGGAAAGATCTTATCTCTTTAACACGGATAAAATTAAATATGTCAAAGGTGAAAAGCCCTGTGTTGATTGTATCCTTTGTGCTTTAATTGCCGGGGATACTGCTGTAACGAGCCTTACTGTTTACCGTGATGATAAATTTATGGTGGCAATGAACCTTTTCCCGTTTAATCCGGGACATCTGATGATTTTTCCTGTTCGTCATGTTACTAATATAGGAGAACTAACTGATGAAGAGGCCTCCGGAATGCACAGGCTTCTTGTTAAATCTGTGAAAATCCTTGATGAGGAGTTTTCCCCCTCAGGATACAATGTAGGGTATAATCTCGGTAACGGAAGCGGCGCAAGCATAGCTCATATCCACCAGCATGTTGTACCGAGGTATTCTAACGAAGTCGGCTTTCTTGATGTTCTTTCAGGAACACGGGTTATTGTGAGTGATCCTAAAACGGTTATGCTGAAACTCAGGGAGAGATTCGGTAGTGATGAAATGACTGTACGGCAGGAGTGAACAGTGACTGATGATATAAAACCGGGAAGCAAGTCTCTTAGTGAAGAGCTGAGAAAACTAAGGGCAGTCTGTATCTTTACTGGGGGAGCTGCGCATGATTATAATAATGCTCTTACCGCAGTAATGGGGAATATCTCCCTTGCAAAACTTGAGGCTGAAGATAACCAGGAATTAATGGAACTTCTGAAAGATGCGGAAAAAGCTGCCGGAAGAATAAAGAACATGACTGAAAGAGTTGCTCTCTTTGCCCGCGGAATCAGGGTGAACAAAAAAACAAGCAGTGTAGCAGAGATCGTAAAACGTGCGATCTCAACTGTCACCGGTGATTACCCCGGTACATTAAAGCTCGATATCAAAGATGATTTGCCGGAACTGGATCTGGACCCGGAACTTCTGTATGAAGCTATTATATGCATAATTGAGAATGCCCGTGAAGCGGCTCCTTCAGATGATGGTATTATTGAAGTTAACGTTTTAAGAGAAGATGTCAGAAATTCATCAAAGCTATACGGTGAAGGAGTTGCCGATGGTGACTATATAAAAGTAGCGGTGAAGGATAACGGCAGAGGTTTTAATCCTGATGATATCTCTGTTCTGTTCGACCCGTATTTTTCCACAAAAAAGGGGAGGGATGGCATTGGTCTGGCTCTTGCATATTCAATATTAAAAAGACATAGAGGTTTTATCACTGCGGCTCTCCCTCAGGGTGGAGGCTCTCTTTTTTCAATTTTTATACCGCTTTTTTAATCATTAAAAATTCAATTATATAATCAGAATTCCTCAAAGAAAATTATTATAATTATTTCAATTATTGAAATTCCCTTAAACCTGTATTATAGTATAGAGAACAATATAACTTCTCTGTTCCCCGGTTTTCAATCACCGTGGATAACTGGTTTTAAACAATCTGTTTATATCCGGATAAAATTATTATAGCGGAGTTCCTGAACAATGAAAAAAATTAGAGAATTTAAAGTAGTACCATATCTTCCTGAAAAACTTAAACCCCTTATGAAAATCGCAGAAAACCTCTGGTGGGTGTGGAATTTTGAGGCGATAGATCTTTTCAGAAGGATTGATGTTGATCTCTGGAGAGATTCAGGACATAACCCCATCAGCTTTCTCGGGTCACTGCCGCAGAAGGCTCTTGACGCGGCTGCAAATTCCGAAAGTTTTGTCGCACATATGCAGCGTGTTGAGGCGGAACTTGACAGGCACATGACACGCCCCACCTGGTATGATCAGAACAAAGGTGAACTGGAGAATGTCGCAATTGCATATTTTTCAGCAGAATTCGGCATTCATGAGTGTGTCCCTGTTTATTCAGGGGGCCTTGGTATTCTTGCCGGGGATCATCTTAAATCAGCATCTGAACTGGGAGTACCTCTCTACGGGATGGGGCTTCTCTACCGACTCGGTTATTTCAGGCAGTACCTCAACCTTGACGGATGGCAGCAGGAGCGTTATCCTGAAACAGATTTTTTTAATATACCTATAAGCCTTGTAAAAAATGAGGCCGGTGAACCTGTAGTTATCGGTGTAGAATACCCGGGGCGGACTGTCTATGCAAGAATATGGAAAGTACAGACGGGGAAGGTGATCCTGTTTCTGCTTGATACAAATATTGAACGTAACAAACCTGATGACAGAGCAATTACAGATCAGCTTTATGGCGGCGATTCTGAGATGAGGGTAAAGCAGGAGCTGATGCTTGGTATAGGAGGAGTGAGGGCCTTCAGGGCTATGGGTATCAATGTAACAGCCTATCACATGAATGAGGGGCACGCAGCCTTTCTTGCGGTTGAGAGGATCAGGATAGAGATGAAGGAGCACGGGATGTCCTTTGATGAAGCCCATTCCTTTGTAATAGCAACAAATGTTTTTACCACTCATACGCCGGTACCTGCAGGGAATGACAGGTTCACCCCTGAACTGATTGACAAGTACTTCTCGGATACTTATGCGGAATTCGGGATTGACGCGAAGAGATTTATGGCTCTCGGGCGGGAAAATCCCTTTGATGAAGAAGAGGAATTCTGTATGACAGTGCTTGCTGTAAAAACAGCTTTCGCGTGTAACGGTGTTTCAAAACTTCATGGTGATGTTTCACGAAAAATGTGGAACAGGATCTGGCCGAAACTTCCACCTCACGAAGTTCCCATCGGCCACATAACAAATGGTATACAGACACTCTCATGGACATCGGATGAAATGATGCGGCTTTTCCACAGGTATCTCGGACCGGGATGGATTGACAACCCTGCATCAAAAGATATCTGGAAAGGGATAGACAATATACCTGATTCTGAATTATGGCGATGCAGGGAGAGACTGAGGGAACGGCTTGTAAGTTTTGCACGAAAGCGCCTTCATGCGCAGCTTCTTGCCCGGGGAGTTCCACGTAAGCATGCAGCAGTGGCAAGCTCGGTACTTGATCCTGAAGCTCTTACTATAGGATTTGCGCGACGTTTTGCTACTTATAAAAGGGCGACTCTCCTGTTCAGGGATATTGACCGGCTCATTGCAATTCTTACATCAAATAAAAAACCTGTGCAGATTGTATTTTCCGGGAAAGCTCATCCCCGGGACAATAACGGCAAGGAATTCATCAAGGAGATTATCCATCTTTCCCGTGATGAAAGATTAAGGAAGAAGATCGTATTCCTCGAAGACTATGAGATAAACATAGCAAGATATATGGTGCAGGGGGTCGATGTCTGGCTTAATAATCCCATAAGGCCTAAAGAGGCGTCAGGAACAAGCGGAATGAAGGTTGTCCCGAATGGCGGACTTAATGTCAGTGTCCTTGACGGATGGTGGGATGAAGGTTATAACTCGAATAACGGCTGGGCTATAGGCAATGGTGAGGTCTACGATGACCAGGGGTACCAGGATGAAGTGGAGAGTCTTTCGATTTATAATCTTCTTGAGGAGGAGATAATTCCGCTATTCTATTCGCGGGGTGATGACGGCCTTCCGGAAGGGTGGCTCATAAAGATTCGTGAATCGATGAAGTCAATAATTCCGGAATTCAATACAAACAGGATGGTAAAAGATTACACGGAGAAGTACTATTTCTCTGCGCATAAAAATTATACAGGTTATCTTAAAGATAATTTTTCAATTTCAAAAAATATCTCGGAGTGGAAAGAAAGAGTCAAGAAAGTATGGAGTGATGCACGGGTAATTGATATGAACATGGAAGAGCATCAGGATGTAACTGTTGGTACAAGGATGAAGGTAACAGCAAGAATTAACCTGGGCAGGCTTAATCCTGAAGATGTCCTGGTGGAACTTTACTTCGGATCAGTGGATCAATTTGGTGACATAACTGACGGTGTGGCAGTACCAATGGAAAATATATCAGGAGAAGGTAAAGGGATATTCAGTTACTCGGGGCAGATGCTCTGTCTTCAGTCCGGACGTTTCGGTTACAGTATCAGGATTCTTCCGTTCAACAGAAATGCGTCACGGAAGTTTGATCCTGAGCTTCCATTTACCTGGGCATGATAATGTTTTGAAGCTGATGTGACTTAATCAGTGTAACTATGTCTCTTCAACCCTGTGAACATGAGTTACCTGATGAAAACTTAATTTTTTTTATTTTATCTGTTTGACTTATTTAAGAATGCTTTTATATTTGCGTGTATACATACCTTAAACAACGGCAGAATATCTGCCGTTTCTTCTTTGAGTGATATAAAAATTATTTTTATGTAAATTGAAATAGTTGCATTGATAGGCGGATGCCGTACGACATCATTAGTATGAAATTCCTTAGGGTGAATTATGCGTGAAGCAAAAAATATAAATACAGTTGAATGCAGTAAAAAGTATGTAGATAAGATCAGGGAATCGCTTATAAAAAAGAATCCTGATGAAAATAAAAATAATGAGGAGATAGAATTTCTCCTTAAGAGACTTTAACCGCCATTATTGTAACTGCGAATTTTTCCACAGCTGCAGGGAATGCCTGTAATAATCAAATGGCGGAGGAACAGACTCCATTTCTTTAACAATGATCTTCCTGACCCACCGCCGCTCTGCCTGTTCACAGATATCTTTTATATTCCGCCCGGTCAGATTTGCGGACTTAAGCCCCAGATGACCGCACTCATCCTCGGTTAGATGTTTAGCATAATTACTGAAGATTGCAGCACGCTCCTCAACATTGGGATAGGGGAATTTTATAATCTGATCAAACCTGCTTATGAGCGCGGGATCAAGATCGTTCTTCCTGTTAGTCGCACCGATAGTTACTGTTTTTTCAGCAGGGTCCATTCCGTCAAGTTTCCGCAGAAGGACGGAGAGAATTCTCCTTGTTGCTTCAAACATATTCTGGTCACGTGAACCGGCAAGAGAGTCTATTTCGTCGAGAAAAATCACAGCACCGCCCATCAGTTCGCACATGTCAAAAATTTCCGCCATGTTGCGCGATGACTCCCCGTACCATTTGGACATAATAGATTCTACCGGAACATAGATTAATGGTATGCTGCTTTCGTGAGCGATAATTCTTGCTGCAGTTGTTTTACCCACCCCGGGAGGCCCCTCGAAGAGAACTGCGCGGGGCATATTTGATTCAGGGCTTTTCCTTGTGAGGCGCATTACAGAATCATAAGCTTCGGGATTTTTAAGAGGCAGTATAACGGATTCCCGGATCTTTCTCTTCACCTCTGTGTAACCTGCAATATAGTCCCAATCAGGCGCGGTTCCGCTGCTGATTATTGAGGCTCCAAGTGATTTGAGTCTGCTCTCCGGATCAAATGCGTCCCCGCTGTTCAGTTTCCGGAAAATTTCAATTACAGAATTAATTTCCTCCATGGTAAGTTCCCCTTTCCTGGAGATTTCGGCATAGGAGTTTATAAGGCTGAAGAAATCTATTCTGAAATTGTCGGTAATATTATCAGTATTGAAAATATTGCTGTTCAGGGCCTGAAAAGAATAGTGACCTTTTTCAAAAGATACAATTCTGATATGTTCAATGTGGTTTTTAAGAACTTCAAGAGAATCGAAAAGCATAATATCTGTTAGAGGCTGAATCGGAAATTTTATTTTTGTATGTCCTTTCAGGTATTCAATTGTCATCTGGTGATCGGAATCAGAGAAATCATTGATTTTATTAAGCTCTGTCCGGATTATCTCCTTCATCCTTTCGAAGGGGATTGTATTACTTTGCATAAATTATTTCCTTTTAATGCTTCATAATATAAATCTGAGTTTTATCATTTTTCTGCTTTTTTCTATCATCTTTGTATAATCTTCATTCCAGTCAACGGTAACAATCACAAGGTAGATTATACCATTTTTTAATTTGTTAAGTTCAGTTTTCTGCCCTTCAGAATCTATATCCGCAATGGAATGAATATTTCTCTGGCAGATTATTCCTTTCTCATATTTTTTTATAAGGTTAAATCTGTGGTCTGTGTCATCTGTATAATACCACAGGTTTGGTGCGGCATTGGATACGTGCAGTATATTCTGTTTGTTGAAAGGTTCCTCGTCAATGCCCGGATTCCTGAATCCTATAAGTTCATCAAGAGGAAGCCCTGCCAGTGCATTATTAAATGATTCGGAACTGAATGATGCATTTATAAAAATACTGTCAGGGCGTGAAAAATTTATAATAAAAGAGAATGGTATTCTCCTTATTTCTGCAGTGTTTTCCTTAATATTTATCCTGTTCCCCGCCTGTTCTATAAATACTTCAACAAGCCGGGGCTGTGTGTCTTTTATACCTTTCCCACCACACCCTGCAATCATCATTGTGAGAAGAATTATTAACGGGAAATTTTTCATCATAAACCGCCGCCGATACCGAAAGGATTAAAACCTGTTCAACAGTGTTACTGTTTTGATTTAAACCGGCTGAAAATTAATGTTATGCTTTTCTTAATAATAAAATACAGGGACATGAATAAAACTATCCCTGCCGCAGCATAAATAACTGACTGAACACTGAATGATATACCGGGGACGAAATCGGAGTATGTCCCTCTGATTATATCCATATCTGATTTACTGATAAATAAAAAAAACTGTTTAATCCCGGATGCACTTGAAATCTGCTGGTGGGCATCACTCAGGAAATTAAAACGTTCAATATTTTCAGACATCAATTTACCTGTTGAAGCAAATTCTTTCACGCCTGACTGAATATGAAGCTGGACATATTCGGTCAGGGGCCTTCCGCTATCTGCTGCTGCGGCCTTGTATTTTTCTATTAATAGTTTCAGCTCATCTACATGGCCCCCGAGCCTCTGGATATACTGAACAATAAATGCAGGTATCTGCATAAAGACTACAGCACCTGCTGCAGCTATGGCCCTGTCTGCGATATGTTCTATAACAATAAAAGGAGCTATGAGAATCTTTTTAAGCATTTTATCCTCTGAGAATTATTTTACTGTATCAGAATCCATAACACATGTGGCCAGAATACCGCCACGCACGTTGTAAACTGTTTTTACAGAGAGATATTTAGGTGATAAGATCCTGTGCAGATCCTTATAAATTCTGTCAGTAACAGCCTCCTGGTAAATTCCCACGTTTCTGTATGACATGAAGTAATATTTAAGAGATTTCAGCTCTACGATTTTTTTATCGGGAATATAATCAATTTCAATTTTTGCGATATCCGGCAGACCTGAAAAGGGGCATACTGCGCTGAATTCGTCAGTCTCATATTTTATCTTCTGGGGATTGCCGGTGTAATCGATGCTTTCGAGAAATTCGCTGTGTATTGATTTCTCATCTTCGAAGCTGAATATTTTTCCCTCTGCAACAGGCATATAATTACCTCATATAACTTTAAATCAATTATAATAAAATCTGCTGATTACAGTCAAGAAAAAGAATTATACAGGGGGGAGCTTAAATCCTGAATGTCTTAAAAAGATAACCACTACTCATCAATTTTAAAAAGAGCTTTGCCGTCATCAGATACGTTAAACTCAGCTTCGCAGAACGGGCATATGTGATCTCCCTTTTCTTTTATTCTTACAAGTGAGCCGCATTTAAGGCATTCAATCACAAAAGGGTCAATTGGTTCATTTTCTATTAATTCAAAGTCATCGTTAAATTGCACCGGTTCGTCAAAATCAGTGAGTTCAGGTTCAGGGAGAGTGATGTTTCCGGCACCGGATTCACTTCCGGCAGCTTCATCAAAGCCGGGGAATTCTATCTTTCCTTCAACCGGTGTATCATTCTCTTCAATCCCCGATTCAATCATATCAAGAGCTTCAGAGATGTTATCTGCTATAGTAAAAATTCTGCTCAGGCCGAGTATGCGGAAAAGACCTGTTACTTCACTGTTGAGATTGCAGAAAACTGCAGTACCGTCTTTTGCGCTGAGTCTTTTATGGAGCATCAGGGCAGCTCCGATCCCCTCTGAGCTAATAAAACTCAGCTTTTTGAAATCGATAATTAAAAACTGTGTTTCATTTTCAATAAGTTTTCTGGTGTAATCTTCAAAATCGGGACCTGATTCACTGTTAAGCGGGCCCTCTATCTCAACAATAGCTGCTCTTCCGTGCTCAATCTCTTTATGATTAATGAAAAACATTTTAACCTCTTCCATGCACAGGGATTGCGTCTCTTATCTCTTTTCTTTTTGCTTTCCTGATGGCATCAATACTTATTACCGGGGCAATATATACTCTTCCCCCTTCCTGAAGGTCAAGTTCCGGTTTTACCGGTATCTCTTCATCGATGTCACCCAGGAGTTCTATTGTCACATATTCTTCATTTTCTGATGCTCTTTCCCCTGTAAGTTCAGGGAGAGTCTCTTCGTCAAATGACGACAGTGTAAAGAGTTCAGGCTCCTCTTCGATTATCCGTTCATCAAAAGGTTCATCCGGTATGCCGTCAAGATCATCATCGGCAAAATAGACTTCCGATGCGGGGATAATCGCATCACCATGCAGTTGCGGAACGACAGGTTTTTTTTCTGCCGAAAGCTTTCTTTCTGCGTGAGTTTGAGGGAACTCATATGCTCCGGTTCTCCTCTGGATTGAACGATATCTGAACATAACAATAACGGAAATTAAAAGTGAAACACAGAAAGCGGAGAGTAGAACCGCTGTAAGCATAATCCTGCCCCTGGCTATTGACTCTTTTACTGAACTGAATATCCGCTCTTTGCTTATAATAAAATTAACAGCGCCAACAGGTTTTCCGTTAATAAAAACGCCCTTAGTGAAAAGCCAGCCTGATGAATTTATACCTGAGTAGTAATATTTCTGAATCGGTTCTCTCTCATTCCTGCTGAATGGCACCTGTTTATTTATAATGTTATAATCTGAATGAAAGAGTTCTGTACTCCTTCTGGTTACAGGCTGAAGGATCATGTCGAGGTTATATGACATTTCATCATTGGCAATATTACCCATTAAACTCTTTTCAATAGTTGTGTTTGAATGAACAATGAGTTTACCGTCACTGAGTATAAAAAAAGCTTCATCAATAGTGTTCTCTTCAATTTTTTCATGAAAAAGAGTTTTCAGCGATGAGTAGTTTTTTGCTTTATAGCTCAGTTCTGCTACCCGCGCAAAAGCTTCAGCCAGCGTCATGGAGTAGTTAACTGTATATTTTTCAATCCGCTCTATCCCCTTCTTGCCGTCAACGTAAAGGTAGGTTAATGCGGCACCGGTGCCGATTATTGTTTCAGTAAGGAAAAGGAGCATGAAAATTCCCGCTGGGAAAATCCATTTCCTGAGTTTTTTTCTGTTTTTTTCAGTCATCTGTCAAATTTCCCGGATATATTATTCAATTATTAGTTTTTGGAATCCCATTATTCTTAATTATCGGCTTTTTGGTATTTTAGATTGATAAAAAAAGGGGTATAATATTGCATGAACAGCATGGTGTATGCTTTATGACTGTTAAAATCACAAGTCAGGAACTGCTGGAGGAGTGGGATTGGGAATCCGGTAAACCCACGGGGAGAAGTGTAACAAGAAGTGAATCGTACATGCAAGGGATCCCTCATGAGGGAGTTCATCTCTGGATTGTACGGGATATCCGGGGTTCAGCGGAAATTCTCTTTCAGCACAGGGCTAAGAACAAAGCTCTTTATCCCGATTGTCTTGATATTACTGTGGGGGGACATGTCCCCTTCGGGCTTACTCAGAATAAAATTCAGAAAGAGGCCATGGAGGAGATAGGCATATCTCCATCAGATTCTCAGCTTATTGATCTGGGGTATATGAGGTTTGAGGAGAAGACTGAAGATTACCATCACAGGGAATTTCAGCATGTTTATTTAATGAAGAATTCACTTCCTCTTGACCAATACAGATTTAATGATGGTGAGGTAATTGGACTCTTCTCTGTGCCTGCTGATTTTGTAGAAACACTTCTTGCGGTGGACAGCTCTCTTAGAGTTCAGGGCTTTGACGGTACATCATTAATTGAGAGAACCCTTTCCAGGGGGGATTTTCATCCGCTCCTCTTTTCTCCTGTAATGAAAAATTATATGAATATTGTTATTCAAGGTTCACGGGAACTTGTGAGTAACGGGACAGTCAGTCTTAGAATGCCGGGAAAATAAATCCGTACTATTGGTTTTGTTATGAAAGAGATATCATTTGAAGAATCACTTACATTAAAAGATCCACTTTATATTGATGTCCGGTCACCGGGTGAATTTGAAGAAGATCATATTATTGGAGCAGTAAATCTCCCTATTTTTGACAATGAAGAGCGGAAGGAGGTTGGTACGCTCTACAGGATGGCGGGGCGTGAAACGGCTGTTCTCAAAGGTACTGAGATTGGCGGAAGAAGAATCGGTGAGATAATTAACAGACTTTCAGAAATTAAAGGAAGAGATATTGTTATATACTGTGCCAGAGGCGGTATGAGATCAGGATCAGTAGCTGCATTAATTAATTCTCTCGGGATTGATGTCTACAGAATTAAAGAGGGTTATAAGGCTTACAGAAGATATGTATGTGACCGTCTGTCATCTATAAAGATCAAGCCTGAAATATTCATTCTTCAGGGCCTCACCGGTGCAGGGAAGACAGAAATTATTCGTATCATGGATAATTCAATCGATATTGAGGAGATGGCAGGACATAGAAGTTCTGTTTTCGGAGGAATCGGACTTAAACAGAAAAGTCAGAAGTTTTTTGAAACCCTGTTTCTAAGTAGAATTGATGAACTTGAACATGAACGCTATGTTATAATTGAAGGTGAATCAAGAAAAGTGGGGAATCTTCATATTCCTGATTATATATTTGCACAGATGAGAGGGGGGCATTTTATTTATATAGATACACCTCTTGAAAGAAGAATAAGTATAATCCGCGATGAATATAACTCTTTCCAGGAACATGAAAGAGTCGTGGAAAAAGTTAATTCTTTGAAAGGGAAACTGGGCAGTAAAAAAGCTGATATGCTGGTTGAACTATACAATTCCGGAAGAATTGATGAGTTTATTGAGATACTCCTGCTGGATTATTATGATCTCCTCTACTCGCACTCTCTAAATAAATATGAATATATTACAAGAATAAAGAATAATGAAACAGCTCAGGCTTCCGAAGAAATTAAAAAGTCTATAAATGAATATCTTGCAAAGATTCAATAAATCAACCTCTACAAATTATAATAATTGACATATCACAGTTGGGTTGATTATTATATAAATATAAAAACAGTTATAATATCTAAATCAGGGGAGACAGATAATACAGGACTGTGATTTTTTTATACAAAATCATATCAAAAGATTTTCTGTTTCCCGAATCGGGTATAACTGTCGGAATTACGCATAATACTGAATAAAACTATAATTGGGGGTATTTATGAAGAGACTTATTGCTGTATTTTTATTCTTATTTATGGTGGGCTGCGGCGGCGGAACACAGTATCAGGATGTGGATAAAGCAGAAGGTTCAATGGAGTGGGGTCCGAAAGAGATCAAAGCTACAACCGCTAAAATGGTTGGCTCACTATATACTTTTCTGAAAGAGGAATATAAAAAGCCGTCTTTTATCCAGGTGAAAAAGTTTCAGAACAGAACATCAGAGCATATTGACACTGACCTTATTGTAAGTGAAATCCAGACAAAACTTATCCAGAAGAGAATCAAGTTTATTGACGATTCGCTTGAAGCTGACGCACTGAAAGAGATGGAGAAAGGGATGACCGGTATGGTTGACCCTGATAGTGCGATTCCTGTCGGCGAACTTAAGTCACCGAACTTTTATCTGACTGGTGATATCAGAGAGAATGTCAGATACGTTAATGGCAAGAAAGTACAGTATCTGAAAGTGACTTTGAAGCTTATCAGCCTCAGAACAAATCAAACTGAATGGCAGGATCAGCATGAATTCCTGAAGTCAACCAAATCGGACAAGATCAGCTTCTAAGCTCCGCTGATAAACGGAGAAAATCATGAAAAAAATTAATATTTTTACAATAGTGTTGTTCGCCTCAATAACCCTGATCTCCTGTGCGGGAGGCAGGGATTATTATGAGGCGATGAAGGCTCCCGAGGAGAAATTCTACAATGGGGAATATAAAGAAGCTGCAAGGATGCTTCTTCCGGATGTGAATAAAGGGGGTAAAGATCAGCTCCTCTTCATGATGGAGTGCGGGCTTATGCTTCATACTGCGGGAGATTTTGAAACGAGCAACAAGGTCCTTCTTCCTGCGGGTAAACTTGCTCAGCTAATTCCGATAAGTATAACAAAAGAAGCGGCCTCCTTTCTTACAAACGATCGGAACTCCAATTACAGAGGGGAGGATTTTGAAAAGGTCCTGGTTCATGTCTATCTCGGGATAAACTTCCTTATGATGGAAAAATATGAAGAGGCCCGTGTTGAATTTCTTGCTGTTAATAACGAACTTTCCAAGATAAAAAGTGAAAACGGTGAAGCCAGGTATAAGCAGAATATTATGGCCAAGTATCTCACTGCTATTACTTTTGAAATTGTTGGTGAGATGAATAAGGATGAGAAGGACATTGAGTTTGCTTATATTGAATATAAGCAGATACATCAACTTGATCCTGATCTCGATATGGTTAAAGATGATCTTCTCCGGTTATCACGAAAGCTCGGTTATGATGATGATTATGCCGACTGGAGAAACAAATTCGGTAAAGGGTATAATGAAAGTGAGAATAACGGCGAGTTAATTACCATCTTTCAGGCCGGCCGTAGTGCTGTCAAACAGAGTCGCGGTTCATTGCTGAAAGATCCGGCAATGGAACCGATAATCAGGGTAACCATCAATACCGGAAATCTTACAGCCGGGGTAACTGTTGCTGCGGTTCTCATCACTTTGAAAAATGCAGAGAATCCCATCCCTAAATTTGTAAAAAGATCAAATAAAGTAACCAGGGTAAGGGTCACTGCGGGCGGAGAGTCTGTTAATACAGTTAAGCTTGAGGATATAGAGAATACTGCGGTTAAAAATCTTGAAGATGATTATGGCAGACTTTATAAAAGGGTTGCGGTTTCTATAGCTACTAAAGCAGTAGCGTCAATAGCAGCAGGTATTGCCGCAAAAAAAATAGCTGAGCAGAGCAAACAGCTTGGTCAGTTTGCAGGCTTAATCGGTACTGCTGTGGGCGCAGGAACCGGGGCGGCTTTATTTTCGCAGATGAAGCCTGATTTACGCTGCTGGCACACTCTCCCCGCTAATTTTCAGCTGGGCAGGATGTCCATCAGGCCCGGGAAATATAAAGCAAAATTTTCGCTTTCCGGGGGGGGCGGAAATATTGATCAAATTGAAAAAGAAGTTGAAATTAAAAAGGGTCAAAAGACACTGGTAAACCTGAGAACGCTTTATTAGGGTACAGGTTGAAAATAATGACGCAGAATTTTAAAAACAGAACGGGAGAAAGCAAATCTCCCGTTTTTTTTGACAGAGGTATACTGGATCACCTTATATATCCTGCCTGCATCATAACATCAAAGAGCATACTTGAATATGTAAACACCCCGTTTTTAGACCTCTTTGGTATCGATTCTGAAGAGAGAAAATTTGACTGGCCTAATGTATTTAATAGTGAACATAAAAAAAATGTGGCTCAGGCTTTTGTTAATGCCCTGAATGGGGCCTTTTCAAGCTGTGCCGTAGAGGTTAAAACTGCTGAGGGGAACGGAATTTCTGTGGAGCTCATGATGCAGCCGGTTGTAAATAAGTCTCTAATTACATCGGTTCTTGTGTTTATCAAGGTTCTGGAGGAAAAATCACAGAACGGGAATATTAAGAATTTAAATACTCCGGAAGCAGAAAGTAACACTGTTCATTATGAATTCTCCCCTCTCCCTCTTATACGATTCAACAGAGACCTGAAAATTGTAAGATGCAGCCGTTCTTTTGAGGGTACTCTCGGCTACACTCTTGAGGAGATGGCAAAAGATGAGTGGTGCGTCTTCGGAAGCATTTTTAAATATGATGTCGAACGGATAAAAAATAATATAATTGAGATACTGAAGGGGAATATACCCTTTAAGCGGATTGGAGAAATCAAGGTTAAGAGTAAAAGCGGGGATGAGAAAGTTGTTAACGTGATTATATACCCCGTAACCAGGGATAAGGAGCTTGCTGCCATTGATCTTATGATGGAAGACATTACCAGGATAAGAGAATTGAAGGAGAGGCTCAGTACAGCAAAGAGGCTTAATCTCATCAGCGATATCGGTAACGGTTTTATCCACTCAATAAATAATACAATCAATGTTATACTAAACCAGGCTCAATTACTGCAGATAATAACAGAAAAAGATTCAGTACGGCAGGGGCTTAAGCAGATAGAGAAATATGTTCATGAGGTTGTTGATCAGCTCCGGAGGATTAAGGGCTTTATAAACGAAAGAAGTGATAATGGAGATGAAAAGGAGGAATCCTTTGATTCGATTCTGAGTGATGCAATTGAGTTTGTGAGGATACACTTTAAAGTAGACGAGGAGAAAAGACGAAAAAATCTACTGCTTGATACCGGGTCTGGTTCAGATGTGATTCTGAAAACCGATACTTTCTTTTTCCGTGAGCTGCTTATCTGGGCAATTTTAAAAGTATCATCTTATGCTGAAAAGAAAGGGAAGATTGAAATTGAGCTTAAAAAAAATTCGTATCATTATATAAAAGTTTCAGTCAGGCGAGGCGGTGCAGCTGATACCTCCAATATCGTACCCTTTATGCTTAACGGTCTCTCCCCTTCAGAAATCCGTAATGCCGCTGAAAAACATAATCTCAGGATTCTTGAAGAGGAATCCGTAGATCTCTATTCAATAAAAATAATACTCCCGCAGAAGATGGTTATTGAAAAGGGTGCAAGCAGCGGCAGTGATAAGGATTACGCTATAGAAGAGAGAAACATCATGATTGTTGAAGATGAAAACGCTCTTCAGCTTATACTCGGTAATCTCTTTGAAAGAATGGGCAATACGGTCTACATCACTGATAACGGAACTGATGCTTTTGAGGAATTCAAAAAGAAGAATTATGATATTGTGATCACTGACTACGATGTCGCAGGTATGACCGGCATTGAACTTGCTGCAAGAATTAAGGAAATCAGTGAAGATACACTTATAATCCTTCTGTCAGGGTGGTCAATTGGAGATTTCAAAAGATATAACAGCTTTATAGATCTTTTCATGGCAAAGCCATTTAATATAGAAGACCTTATCAAAGGTATAATATCTACTGCTGCAGCGAAAAATTCCTGACATGGTATTAGAGCAGTTTGCTATAATTGTAAAAAAGCTATAGTTAATTCTCTCCCCGGTAAAAATCGCATTTGGCGGTTTATTGCAGCTATTATCCGGCAAACAGGAATATCCAGGCTCCTGTGAAAAATGTAATTGCATAATCATATAACCGGTTCAATCTAATATTGAGGTTTTCTATGAGATATATTGTGATTATATACCTGTGTATTATCTCTCTGCTTTTATCATGTTCATCACCGGGGAAATGGGGGTATAGAGCGGCCGAAAGAGCGGATGTAGATATTGTGGGGAACAGGGCAGGTCTTATCCGGACTGTCTATTGTGATATTTATATTGAGGAACCCGGCATAGAGCAGCACCGTAAAATTTATGAGTCTGATGTGTACAGGGGGAGCGGCAGCGGCATGCCCCTTGAGCCATGCTTTCAGTTTATAGTTTCAAATACCTGGAACAGGCCCCTGATTATAGAAAAGATTACGATTCGTTACGATAACGAAGATCATGGCCCCGAATTTTATGACTATATAAAAGATCCGGAATATGCGGAAAAAAGGTTTGCGGTAAATCTTAATAAAATGATGCAGTATCGAAGGCTTCTCACTGAGGATGAACTCATTGATGAGATTGATTATGATACTGAAACAGTTGAGTACAGATCTGATTTTATAGCACCTGGAGATAAAGTGCTTCTTTACAGGTTTTTCCCCGTTATCCCTCATAATAAAGGTGTGAAAATATATATATCGATAAAATATTTTAACATGAAAAAAATAATTGATTTTGATATAACACGTTTTGATTATACAGATGAATAGCGGAAAATTGCGGACAATTTTTAAACCCGGGAGTTTTACTTAAAATGAAGATAAATGAAAATGATATCCGGAAAGTTGCAAAGCTTGCACGTCTTGAACTGAGCGGCGAAGAGAGAGAGGAGTTCTCAAGGCAACTCAATGATATTATTGAGTATGTTGAAAAGATAAACGAACTGGACACCGCGGGTGTTAAACCCGCTGACCATATAGTTGAACTCTCCAATGTATTCCGGGAGGATGTTGTGCAGAAATCCATTGATACATCTGAGATTGAGAAGATGGCTCCTGTATTTAAAAACGGACATATTGTTGTCCCTCGTATTATTGAATAGGGTATTAGTGAAAAACAGAAGGCTTTTTATAGCTCTTCCGGTTGATGACCGTGCGCTGATTAAGCCTCTCGGCAGCATATACAGCGATCTTAATAAATACAGCAGCATCCTGAAATCTGTGAGCATCGAAAATCTTCATATAACCATGAAGTTCCTCGGTGATGTTGATGAGGATAAGATGTTAAAGATGGCGGACTTATTCAGCTCACTTGAAAATCCCGGAAGCATTGAATATACTATAAAAGGGGCAGGTTGCTTCCCTTCGCTCTCAGCTCCTTCAGTTATATGGGCAGGGATACAGTGTGATATGGGAATAATGTCTAAGCTTTACTCACTTGTTGAGGATTTCTGTGAGTCTTTCGGATTTGAAAGGGAGACACGAAGGTTTATACCTCATCTTACGGTTGCAAGAGTGAGAAGAGGGAAGGATATCCCTCCGGGGCTGAAAGAATTTATAAAGAGCAATAAAGAGAGAGTTTACGGAACATCTGTTTTTAACAGGCTTGTTCTTTTTGAATCTAAACTGGATAAAACCGGGCCTGAATATATAAGTTTAGCTGAAGTTCGTTTGGCCTGAAATAGATAATTTTAATGGAGAATAGTAATAATATGGCAATACTCCTTAACGCCCCGGAAAAGGTTGCTGATGAACATTTTATGATGAAGATAAAGATCCCCGGTGTTTCTTTTTTACCCGGTCAGTTTATCAATATTAAGACTTCCGAAGGAACTGATCCTCTACTGCGCCGGCCATTTTCGATTTTTGATGCTGATGGTGATACTGCAACAATTATTATACGTGTTATAGGGAAAGGAACGGAATTACTGAGCCGTATGGAACCGGGTGAGATTAATGTTGTCGGTCCAACCGGGAACGGGTTTACACTGGAAGAGAATAAAAACCTTCTGCTTGCCGGCGGCGGGGTAGGTAATGCCCCCCTTTATTTTTTAATGAAAGAGCTTAAGAAAAGAGGGAACAGGTTAACCTATATTTACTGTTCAAGAAGCGCGTCATACCTGTTCTATCCTGAAATGTATGAAAAACTTGCTGATGAATTTATTATAACTACAGATGACGGTTCTGCAGGAGTAAAGGGTTTTGCAACTGATGTTATGAAAGGAAAAATTTCGGCTGAAGGCTATGACAGAGTTTACTGCTGCGGTCCTGATCCTATGATGCAGAAAACGTCATCCCTTGCTCACAAAAACAGTCCTGTAGAAGTTTCAGTTGAAAACTATTTCGGCTGCGGTGTTGGTTTGTGCGTTGGATGCACCGTGGATACTGTTGACGGATATAAAAGGGCCTGCGTAGACGGGCCGGTATTTGACGGGAGAAAGATCCTCTGGGAGAATATGCCTCATTGAGGAGGCATATCTCACCTGCTTATCCTGAAATTATTCTGTCCTTCAGGCAGAATGCTTTCAGTTTTTGATTCATCGCCGCTCTCAACTGAGAGGTAGGGAGTCATTCAGGTGCCCAGACCGAATTCAGGCAGCACCCATTTACTCATAACTACGATAAAGAAAAAAATCAGAAAAAATCCGATCATTGCGAAAGTCAGCTCTCTATCTTCATTTCTTTCATTTTTATCCATAATTAACTCCTGAGTAAACTATGAATTAAAGTGAAAACTATTGTTACTTTGTTTTGTTATGATGTGATAATTTTTTGAGTGCTCTAACCGGGATGATGCTGGAGAAACAGATACCCTTGATTATGCCTTTGATTAAAAAAGGGGTCAGAGCCCCCTTTGCTATTTAAACAGATGAGAGAGGGCTTTGAATTCAGGCGTGCCTGCTTTTTCGATAAGCATGAAGGCTATTGTTTCTGTCGGATAAATAACAGCGCCTGCTTTAGAGAGAGCTTCCAATGCGGTATTCCAGTCATGTTTCCGGCGTGAAGCGACTCCGTCTGAAGCAATAATTACATTGTATTTCATATTAAGCAGGGTCAGAGCTGTCTGGAATACGCATATATGAGATTCAATTCCTGTTAATATTACAGTTTTTTTCCCGCTTTTAAGAACTTCATCTTTTATTGCCTCATCCTTTATACAGTTAAAAAACAGTTTTTCGAGATTGGGCGAATCAGGGCATAATGCAGAGAGTTCAGGGAGCGTTGAGCCTAGGCCTTTTCTGTACTGTTCAGTAACTATTACAGGGATATTTAATTCTCCTGCTGCTTTCAGAAGTATGGCGGAGTTTTTTTTCAGCATCTCCTGAATATTTTCTTTCATGGCGGCAAAAAGCCTTTCCTGTATGTCTATCATCATTATAAGTGAATCATCACGTTTAATTTCAAATCTGTCCATAATTGCCTCGTTATTTATTGAAGGAGTTCATTTCCGATACTGTTGATTATGGTATCTTTTTTCCCTTCTTTAATATTTTTCATTATTGTTTTTTTCTGCCCCCGGACTATGTTTTCATCCGGTGTTGTTGTTGCCATCGGGAGTATGGATTTCATTTCTGAGCAGATATTACATTCTTTATCAGGCACAAAAGCAGGTGAGAATACCTCGTCTATTGTAGATATACATTTAGGGCCAGGCAGCAGGCCTGAGTTGGCACAGACTTTCATTGTTACAAGCGGAGCATAAACAGGGAAGTCAAGAACAGGATCGTTTTTTAAGGCCTCTCTCATATAATCTCCCCAGACAGGTGCAGCGATACCTCCGGCAGCCTGGCCTATGCCAAGTGATAAACCGAGTTTATCGTAACCAATCCAAAGCCCTGTTGTAAGATTTGGAGTGAAGCCCAAAAACCAGGCATCCTTCCAGTTGTTGGTCGTTCCTGTCTTGCCTCCTACAGGCCGGCCTATTGAAGCGGCTCTTGCCGTTCCTGATGTAATAACGCTCTTCAACATGCTTATAAGTACCTGGGCTGTTTCAGGCTTTACAATCTGGATATCCCCTTTTTGGCGTTTTTCTTCAAGCAGTCTGTTTATTTCATCCTCTTTGTTCTCAATGATCTCCCCTTTTCTGTTTTTTATATGCCGTATAGAAAAAGGTATAACATCACGTCCTCCATTTGCCAATATAGCATAAGCGCGGGTTAATTCATAAGGGCTGACCTCTATTGAACCGAGTGCAATAGAGAGGTTCCGTGGTATTCGTGATTTTTTTTCATTATCATTCATTTTCAGGAGCTTTGCGTAATAGTTCATCACCATATCAATACCGATTGTGTCAGCTATCCTGATCGATATAACATTGATCGATTTTTCAAGAGCCCGTCGCAGCCGGACAAATCCGTAATATTCTCCTTCGTAGTTTTCCGGGAGCCAGTCTCCCCCTTCTGTATCAAGATAGACTATAGGTGAATCAAGAACACTGGTGGCAGCGGTAAATTTTCCGGATTCTATTGCGGCTGTATATAACAGCGGTTTAATGGATGATCCCGGCTGGCGCCTTGACTGCATTGTTCTGTTAAGCTGATTGATGGATGAGAACTCTCCGCCTCCGATCATTGCCTCAATATATCCGTTCTGCTGATTTATAGAGATGATGCATCCTTCAACTCTCTGCTGCTCCCTGTCATCACTGTAAGTTGTTTTATACTTGTCTATGAATTCAGAAACAGAAGATAACCCTGTAAGGAAATTTAATGCTTCAAGCTCTTCAATAACATTAGCTCTTAGGTGAGAATTCAGTTTTGCGGTTTCAGCAGAGCCTTTTTTCGCGATATCTTTAAAATTGGTCATATATGAGAGAAGGGCAATTTCATCAGAAAAATTGGTTATAAGAAATTCGTCATTTTTGAAAGAGAGGCTTCCTGATACAGAGCTCTGGCGGTCAAGCGCGGATTTAAGTATTTTTTGTCCGGCAATCTGTTTGTTAACATCAAGTGTTGTATAAACAGATAAGCCTTCGGAAAAGACCATCTCCTCTCCATAGCGTTTTACCAGATCGCGGCGGATATATTCTGTAAACCATGGGGCCTTGTCGATTCTTGAACTGAATGTTGTTATTGTTGGCGGAATATCTCCAATTTTATAAAGATAATCGGGCCAGAAATTTATAAAAGCATTTTCAGCCTCATCAACTGTTATATATCCCATCTCCACCATCTTGCCAAGCACAATCTTATGACGTGAAATTGATGATTTCGGGTGTTTTATCGGGGACAGAAGATTCGGTGCTGATGGTAGTGTTGCAAGGATCGCACACTCAGCGAGATTAAGCTCCCATACATTCTTCTGAAAATAAAGCTTTGAAGCTGATTGCACCCCGTATGCTCCGTGGCCTAAAAATATCTGATTAAGATAAAGTTTGAGAATTTCATCTTTAGAGAATTTTGCTTCTATCATCAGGGCTATACAGGCTTCCTTCGCTTTGCGGTAAAGGCTTCTCTCCCTGGATGTAAGGAGTATCTTCGCAAGCTGCTGGGTTATTGTACTCCCCCCCTGCTTTATCCCCCCGGCAAAGATGTTTACAAAAAATGCTCTCACAATTCCCCGCGGATTAACTCCCCAGTGCTCATAGAACTCATTATCTTCAATTGAAACAAAAGCATTAACAAGATGCCTGGGAATTTTTTCGAAAGGAACAATCTCCCTTTTTTCTTTGAAAAGTTCAGAGATAAGAATGTCATTTTTATCGTAAATCCGGGTTGTTATATCAGGCTGAAATGTTGTCAGGTTCTGAACTTTTTTGAAGTCTATGACAAGGATTATGATAAAGGCGATAATTATACCCGTAATAAGACCTATTATTGTTGTCCTGTAATTTCTGGCGAATTCAGGCAGGCCTGACAAAATGCTTTTAATAATTTCGATTATTGCATTCAGGACACTGTTCAGTCCTGTTGAATTAAAACCTGGTTTTAAATTAAACCTGTTGCTTTTTATGCTTAATTTATTTTTCCCCGGTCTGAAAGAGGGGAGACCCCCTCCGGTCCCTTTCCCGCTGCCAAATGATTTTCCGCCATATTTTCCCATTTAATGCCCTTGCCTGTTATATTAAAGCTCTGACCTTTAAACAATCTTTTCGGGGAAAATCCCCTGTGTAAATAGATAATTATTTTTAATAACATGCCTGTACAAATATTTTTTTTAAAAAAATAAAAAAATGCCAAATGAATAACAAATAGGTGATTTTTAAATATATTTTGATTTAAATATATTTAAATGTCTATAATCATCTATAATCGTCTTCCTGTGGAAAAATCTTTTAGCCGACGTTTAGTATGAAACGGGCAATTTAGAGTGCGATCAAGGATGATTGCATTTAAATTCAAGGAGGAATGAAATGATTATAAATCACAACGTAGCTGCTATTTTCTCCCATAGAACACTTAAGTTCCATGACTGGAGTCTCACAAAAGACATCGAAAAACTCTCTTCAGGTATGCGTATCAACAAAGCTGGTGACGACGCATCAGGTCTTGCAGTTTCTGAAAAAATGAGATCGCAGATACAGGGTTTAAGACAGGCGGAGAGAAATACTGAGGACGGTATGTCTCTTATTCAGACAGCTGAAGGTTATCTTACAGAAACACATGAAATTCTTCAGAGGATCAGGGTACTTGCAGTTCAGGCTGCAAACGGTACATACACAGATGAGGACAGACAGCTGATCCAGGTTGAAGTATCAGAACTGGTTGATGAGATCGACAGGATTGCATCACAGGCTGAATTCAACAAAATGAAGCTTCTTACAGGTTCTTTCGCAAGGCTTCATCCAACAGCATCAATGTGGTTCCATATGGGGCCCAATATGCACCAGAGAGAGAGGGTTTTCATTGAAACTATGACAACTGCTGCTCTTGGACTTCGTAACCCGACCGTACTTACATTTATTTCCCTTTCAACTCCCGGAAAGGCGAATTCACTGATCGGTCTTGCTGACGAAGCTCTTAGAATTATATCCAAGCAGAGAGCTGACCTCGGAGCTTACTACAACAGGCTCGAACATTCAGCCAAGGGTCTCATGAATGCTTATGAAAATGTTCAGGCTTCTGAAAGCCGTATCCGTGATACAGACATGGCTGAGCAGATGTCTTCTTTTACAAGGTATCAGATACTTACACAGGCTGCCACATCTATGCTTGCGCAGGCTAATGCCAAGTCGCAGACAGTATTGCAGCTCCTTAAATAGTAACCTGAGCCAACATCGCAGTACCACTCAAAACGCCGGACTCTCCCACCCGGCGTTTTTTGATTAATAAATCAGGGTCAGAGCATCAGGAAAGAGGAATAGGCTCTGACCCCAAGATAGCTGCCACTGGTATTTTCTGCCGGAGCAAAATTTTTTTGCTCTGACCCTCTTTTTTTTCAAAAACCAGCGATTGAGAAACGTATATAGATAAACGGATAAATACGGAGGGAGTATGCCGCGGCCATTGAGAAAAATTTTACAGAATGCAACTTATCATTGTTTTACAAGATGTCATGGGAAAAGGGAACTTCTCAAAAGCGCATATGGAAAAAGATATTTTATTGAAGCTGTCCGGATGTGCCAGGAAAAGTATAAATTTGATCTGATCGCTGCAGAAATTGTATCAAATCACATACATCTGGTGATAAAAACAGTAGAGGATGAAGAGACAATTTCACGGATAATGCAGTATATAAAGGCGAGAATTGCAGAAAAGTATAATCGGGGGAGAGGTGAAACAGGGCCATTCTGGAACGAAAGGTTTGGTTCAACAATTATAGAGGAATCTGACAATCCTGAAGATTACCTTTTATGGCTTTTATGGTATATTGGTTATAATCCCGTGCGTAAGGGTTTGTCCAATAATCCCAGGCTAAATGATATAGGATTTATAAACAATTATCTCAATGCGCAACACGAATCACCTGTTAAAATTACCGTTCATGATTTTTTTTACAGGCTCGGAACAACGTTTGATGACTGTGTAAGGAAGTTTCTGGAGTATGAAGAGGCGTACATTAAAAGACTGTCGATTTATTTTTAAAGGAGGAGTGGGGTCAGAGCCGGTTGCTTGTGTTTACCTGTACATAACAGTTTGATGTAACTTTTCTTTTTAAATTGACACAAAAAAATAAAAATATAAGAATCTTCATAACACTGACCTTTTTATCTTCAAAGAAACCCCTTAATTTACATATTGAGGAGAATATATATCTATGAGAATGGATCGTCTTACACTGAGGGCACAGGATGTTATTAATAATGCCCAGAATATAGCAACAGAAAACAACAGCCCTGAGATTCACCCTGAGCATCTGCTCAAGGCTCTTATTGATCAGGATGGAGGTATATTCACAGCTATTGCCGAAAAGCTTGGGGCTTCCTGCCGCGATATAAAAAACGAGCTTGATTTGTATATAAAATCAATGCCCCGTCAGGTGGGGGGCGGCCCCGGAGGGGGCGCTCTCTCCGCAAAAGGGCGTGATGTACTCAACGAGGCATGGAATCATGCTGTTAAGCTTGGAGATCAGTATCTCAGTACTGAGCACCTGATCCTCGCGCTCTCAGAGGTGGATTCATCTAAGGCTAAACAGATACTTAATTCATACGGGTTCAACCGTGAAAATATACTCCGTGTACTCATGGATCTTCGCGGGAGCAAAAAGGCTGATGATGAAAATGCAGAGGATAAGTATAATGCTCTGACCCGCTACAGCCGGGATCTCACTAACTACGCGAGACTCAACAAACTCGATCCTGTAATCGGACGAGACGAGGAGATCCGCCGTGTAATGCAGGTGCTTACACGGCGTACAAAGAATAATCCCGTGTTAATCGGTGAGCCCGGTGTGGGTAAAACAGCAATTGTTGAGGGACTTGCTCAGCGTATGGTTGCAGGTGACGTACCTGAGAACCTGAAAAACAAAAGGCTCATTGCCCTTGACATGGGGGCCATTATCGCGGGTGCGAAGTTCCGCGGTGAGTTTGAGGAGCGCCTTAAGGCAGTAATTGAGGAGGTGGAGGAATCCGCCGGTGAAATTATTCTCTTCATTGATGAGCTTCATACACTTATCGGGGCAGGAGCTGCTGAAGGCGGTATGGATGCGTCTAATATGCTAAAGCCCGCACTTGCACGGGGGGAGATGCGGACAATCGGCGCCACAACTCTTAACGAATATCAGAAATATATAGAAAAGGACAAGGCTCTGGAAAGGAGATTCCAGCCTGTTTATACAACTGAGCCATCTGTAGAGGATACAATTGCGATTCTCCGCGGTCTTAAAGAAAAGTATGAGGTTCACCACGGAGTGAGGATATCCGATTCAGCCTGTGTAGCTGCGGCTGTACTCTCCGACAGATATATAACCGCGCGTTTTCTACCTGATAAAGCTATAGACCTTGTGGATGAGGCTGCGTCAATCATCAAAATGGAGATCGACTCAATGCCTCTTGAGATTGACGAGATTGAGAGGCGTATCAGGCAGCTTATGATTGAGAGCGAGGCCCTCAAGAAGGAGAAGGACGCGGCTTCCAAAGAGCGTCTTGAAAAGATCATGAAAGAGCTTGCTGACCTTAATGAGCGTAAGAGCGTTCTCGTCGCGCAGTGGCAGCAGGAAAAGGAAATAATCAAGAAGATCAGCAACGTGAAGGAAGCCATTGAGCAGTACCGCGTAGAAGAACAGCGGGCGGAGCGTGAAGGGAACCTGAACCGTGTTGCTGAAATTCGTTATGGCAAGATTGTTGAGCTTGAAAAGCAGATTGATGAGCTGAATAAAAGCGCACGTGAAATCCAGGGTGAAACCTCTCTTCTTAAAGAGGAGGTGACAGACCAGGAGATCGCTGCAGTTGTGTCACGCTGGACAGGCATACCTGTGTCACGAATGCTTGAGGGGGAGAAGGAGAAACTCCTGCATATGGAGAAGCTGCTTGAAAAACGCGTCATAGGCCAGCACAGGGCTATTGAAGCTATATCAAATGCGGTGCGCAGATCCCGCTCCGGGATTCAGGACCCGGACAGGCCAATGGGTACATTTATATTTCTCGGGCCAACGGGTGTTGGTAAAACCGAGACGGCAAAGGCTGTGGCGGAGTTCCTCTTCAATGATGAGAAAGCCATAGTGCGCATTGATATGTCGGAATATATGGAGAAGCACGCTGTGGCGCGTCTCATCGGCGCTCCTCCCGGATATGTAGGCTACGAGGAGGGGGGCCAGCTTACAGAGGCCGTGCGGCGCAGGCCGTACAGCGTGATTCTCTTCGATGAGATAGAGAAGGCACACCATGATGTGTACAACATCTTTCTGCAGATTCTGGATGAGGGGAGGCTTACGGACTCCAAGGGTCGTGTAGTGGATTTTAAGAATACCCTTATCATCATGACTTCGAATATAGGGACCTCATACATCAGTGACCAGTCAATTCCTGAAACTGACAGGTATGCCGGAGTCGAGCAGGAACTTAAGATGTTCTTTAAGCCTGAGTTCCTTAACAGAATCGATGAGACAATAATATTCAACCCTCTTACAAAAGAGAATATTGCATCAATTGTAAAGAATCAGCTTGCAGATGTCGCGGTGCGTCTCAAGGAGCGCGGCATATCTCTTGAAATGACCCAGCGGTTCCTCGATTTTCTTGTGAAGGAGGGTTATGATCCGCAGTTCGGAGCGCGTCCTCTTAAACGTGCGATCCAGGCCCACATTCTTAATCCGCTATCAATGAAGCTTCTTTCGGGGGAGATGAAGGATAGCGGTACTCTGAAAATTGATATTAAAGGTGGAGAGGTTGTAATAGGGTAGTTTTTTTGAGAAATGGGGCTCTGACCCCGGAGTAAAAAAGGGGCTTTGAGAGATTAAAGTCCCTTTTTTTTTATTCATTGTTGTGGCAGGGGTCAGAGCCTGATATTTATATTGTTTCCCCTTTATCCGCTGATTTATGCTCTGACCCCTTAACTGATTTCAATTCCCTTCAGAATAATAAACATGCTGCCGATAATGTTCAGGGGAGGCCGTCCCTTTTTAAAAAGTTCTTGATAATGGGTTTTTATTCAGTTAGATTAATATATCTGAGT
>ERZ795057.235-NODE-235-length-59684-cov-9.683174_pt1 | contig 59684 bp, 44 predicted proteins | sample MGYA00375141_ERZ795057 | MGnify/ENA primary metagenome ERZ795057 (study PRJEB30186, sample SAMN05720163) | activated sludge metagenome | isolation source: Anaerobic digester | place: Hong Kong | collected 2015-01-26 ...
AGGATGTATGCCCTGAATGTGGAGAAACAGGGTTATCTTTTCTATTCCGTTCATTTCTTTATCGGGGATAAAGCGGGGATTGAGGAACCTTATCTGCGCGATGTGCTGCTGAAACCGCTGCAGAAGGATGAAGTAACCGTGCTGCGCAACATCTTTTTTGAAACGGACAGCGCCAGGCTTCTGCCGTCATCCATGGTTGAGCTGGAGCGACTGCTGCAGTTCCTTCAGCAAAACCCCGCCCTTTCAGTCGAAATCAGCGGCCATACCGACAGCACCGGGAGCGAGGCCCATAACCTTGACCTGAGCCGGCGTCGGGCAAAGGCGGTGTATGACTACCTGACCGCTCAGGGCATAAGCGAAAACCGCCTGACTTACAGAGGGTATGGCGCCATGCAGCCTGTTGCCGGCAATGAAACAGTTGAAGGAAGGGCTGCCAACCGCCGCACCGAGTTCAAAATTACCGGTGTGGATGGGGATGATTGAACCTCAGATACTGCAGGAACTGAAAACAGGGGTGTTGATGGAATAATTAATATAGGATTTTTGATAAACCGGATGAAAAATTAATAGTTTTTGATGCTTGCAGTAGTGAAATGAATCAGAAACCGGAGCATTAAGATTAACTTTGACTTTATAAAACAAAAAACCCGGCTTCATCACCAGCAAAAAACTGGGAGAGGAATTTCCGGGACTACCTGACAAAGATAATATATTTATGGATAATATTGAAATTATTGAAAGAATTATTTCGAAGGAAAGATTTGAGCCCTATCTGAAATACCATAAGAATGACCTCCTGAAAGCGGTATCACATTATAAAAGTAACATATTGATATCAGAATCATTTTATCCGTTGCTTGCTGTTTTGGAAATCGGTTTAAGAAATTCGATTGATTATCAATTGACCAGAAGATTTAATAATCGGGAATGGTACGAAGATAAGGATTTTGTCAAAATAGCGACCAGATTTCAAATTGACAGAATATCACAGGCAAGGACTAATATTTACTCGGAAAAGAAGGAAATTACTCCGGGAAAATTGATTTCGGAATTGTCATTTGGGTTCTGGACATCATTGTTTGATGTGAAATTTGAAATGTCTTTATGGAAATACCTGAGATTGGCATTTCCTTATTGCCCGAAAGCTATCAGAAAGAGAAAGACAATGAGTTCCAAACTTAACAGTATCAGAAAATTGAGAAACAGAGTCTTTCATCACGAGGCAATAACCTGGAATTTAAATGTATTGAATTTGTATAAGGACGAAATTATTCAAGGAATTGAATGGCTGAACAGGGATTTGCCTGAGTGGATAGCTGAATTAAATCATGTAGAGGAAGCCATTTCAAGATTCAAAAGGCAATTAGCAGACGATTAATTAATAATTACAGCCTGCAACTGGACGCTAAATTATCGGGTAAAGCAACAAATCATAAATAATTTGTCAATTTTTGTTTGCGGGAAGAAAATAGTAAGCATTCTGCTATTTAAAGTTTGCACAGCCCGGTTGGAAAAATTACCAAACAATTATAAATTTACCTGAAACTTAAGCCATGAAAAACTTCCCCCTTGCCGACCTCCTTGTTATTGTGCTGTTTGCCGCTGTGTTTCTGCTGTTAAATTATTTTGGTTTTGAAGAAATCCTGTCGGATTACATCCTGATTGTTGCACTGATTGCTTACTTCACCGGCAAGTTTGTGATGAAAATGCAGACCCGGAAAAATTCCCGTAATTAACAGATAAAATCGGGTTACGTGCAGGCCGGCAAATGTCGGGCATATTGAGCAGATTGGTAATTTTGCCGGGCATTCAGCTTTTTGTTATCTATGTTCCGTACCCTTTTCGTTCTGCTTATGCTGTTGATGCAGGCTCCATTGCTTTCGGGGCAGACCATCTATACAGCCGGAAGGGACGGCGCCTGGCAGTTTGGTTTTTCTTCCACGGGGAATGCAAACCGGTACAACAATCAGATCATCAATCAACTCGCGCTTGCCCACCGCAAAATTCCTGAAAAAACCGCCTTTACATTTTTTTATCGTTATAACATTGAGGTGCGCTACGGGCATGGGAGTATGCTGGAGGTCATGCTCACCTTTCATCCTTCCATGTGCAGCGGTGATGTTCAGATGCGCGGGTTTGACCTGTCACCTGTGCTTATACCGGCGCAGATGAAGTGCAGGATTGTACTTGAGCATCCGGTAAACGGAGTGATCCTGCAATCCGGCGATATGCCGCTGCGCACCGACTCCCTGCGTTTGCCGCGGGAAGTTATCTCTTTCCCCGACAGCCTCTGGCGTGAAGGATGTCTGGTGAAAGCAGATTTCATGCATTTCGGATTTGATGCCGAATCCTATGCCAGGGCTGAAAAGGAGTTGTTTTACATACGCGACTACGAAGCCGCTTCGGCCATGGCTGATACCCTCGAAAAGAGGATACGGGCGGCAAGGATTAACAGGCACACGGCCGCCGAAGCGTTTGCCATTTCAGTATATGCCGGTAAAACCGTCAGGCTGTTGCGAGAAGCCTCGTCCGTTAATTCGCTGATTCTGCCGGGAAAGGATCCCGTGGGCCTGGCGGAAAAACAGCGGATTGCAGCTTACAAGGCCGGAGAGCTGGATTCTTATCTGCTGCAACAGGGGGCAAAAGGACCTGGTGCGGGTAATTTATACAAAAACCTTGGATCCGGTTATGCGGGCCAGCTTGAGGACGCATTGCGCCTTTCGCAAAAGGTGGATTATTACAGCTCGCCGTTTTTCTACCGGCTTTTTGCCAACGGAATCAGCGCTTCGCATCTTTTCCGATTAAAGAAACTGGCCCGTGCGTATGCCGGTTCCCGTGGCATGCCTGATCCTGATTGGGGTCGCCTTTCACGTGAAATGATTTTCGCTTATCTGCTGAAATCAAATGAACTGATTGCCGATGACCGTTTTGCCGAGGCGGTGGACCTGCTTTCGGCCGGTGTGAAATTCTGCTCGGTAAATCCGGCAGCCGGCCTGCCAGACACCCTTACCCGCAGGCTGAAAGAAGCCAGAAGCGGGCTGACCGCGGCTTATACCCGGGTGGTGAAAAAAGCCCTGAAAAGCAACCTTCCGGTGATAGCGGAGAAATACCTGGCCGAAGCGGAACAATACGTGCTCAAATATAACCTTGACGACGGCGAGGCCACCGGTTTTACATCTTTGTATCAGCAAATGGCCGATATGTACCTTGTAAATGCAGGAAACCTGCTGCAAAAAGGGAATTACAACGGTGTACTTTCGGAGCTTGACAAAGCCGGGAATATCGCATCAACCCGGCAGGGGATTGTGTTGGGACACACCTATACTTCAGTACTGAAGAAAGCAGTAGATGGCCGGTTTGACGAAATGGCAGGGCTGACAAAGGTTTTGCTGCAAAAGGGCAATTATCAGCGGGCGGGCCAATCGCTGGATGAAGCCCTGGGTTTTGCCGGCAATTATCCGGTTTATCAGCCGGATATGACCCTGGTAGACAGTCTCCGGCGCATGATAGCCGGACAGACCTACCATGCCCTGCTTGCAGCCGCCTGGCAGGATAAACTGGATCGCAACAAGGAACAATTGATCCTGCACATGACCGAAGCAGCCCTTACCGCGCGCAATGCCGGGCTGGAGCATGTTGCCCTGTTTGATTCACTGGTTCAGGAGGGGGTAATTCCCTACCTGAACGGGCTTTATTCCACCGGAAGGCTGAAACTCTGGGCCGGGGAACCGGAAGAGGCTTTGGGTTATTCACAAAAGGCTTCACAACTGGCCGCTGTTATGGGTGTTGCCAATCTGCCGGCACTGAAAACGCAGCAGGACGAACTGGCGCGTCTGGCTGATGAGTCGCTTTGCAGCAGGATTCGCGGAGAACTGGAATCGCTGATCGGGGAGGCGTCGGCTTTGTTGCAGCAGAACAGGTTTGATCAGGCATCGGAAGTCATCATCGAAGCGCGCGAACTTATATACAGCCGTTCCTATTGCGGACTCAGCACACAACAACTGAACAGGGTGACCGAAAAGTACCGCCATCCGGTCCGCTGGAATGAAATGCACAGAACCGCCCTGCAGCAAATTGCGGAGGGAGATTATACGGAGGGGATCAGGAAACTCAACGAAGCGGAAGCTTTGTTTACGCACTACCGCCTGGATACCCTCGGATTGGTCAGTTCTGGCCTGTTCGAACTGGCCATGGCGACGGATGAGCTGAGGCTGATCGATTATACAACCGGCTATTACATCACCCGCGGCCATTACGACAAAGCGCTTCAGCTTACCGAAAGACTCAGGAGTTCAGGGATGGGTGAAGATGCGGCCCGCCCGCACCTTGAAAGTCTCGGAAGAGGGCTGGCATTGCGCGACCTTTCGGAAACCGGAGAGGTAGATGTCAAATTGATGCTGCGGATTTATACAGGTGGAAATAAATGGTACCGGCGTTTTGCGGAGGTCTATCGTTTTCATATCCTTAATCACTGAATACCGGCAATTAACAACCTGTTTCCGGTGAGCCGGATGGCCATGCCGGGATATTATTTTGCAGGTTCAGGGGTTTTTACTATGTTTGAAAATTCAAATACAGGAATACTGTGTTCCTGTATGAATGTTTAAATGGAACAAACCGATAAATCATAAATAATACCAACGATGAAACTTTTACTGATCAGTAACTCAACCAATCCCGGTGAGGAGTATCTTGGCTGGCCCAGGCAGGATATCAGCAACTTCCTGAAAGATACCGGCGTAAAGCGGATTTTATTTATTCCGTATGCCGGCGTAACCGTTACCTATAACGACTACGAAGCAAAGGTAAATGCTGTTTTTCAGCAGCTTGGTTATGAAATTTATTCCATCCACCATGAGCAGGACCCCATCCGTGCCGTGGTTGAAGCCGAGGCCATTGCCGTTGGCGGAGGCAATACGTTTCACCTGGTAAGGGAGATGCAGCGCACCGGTATCATGCAGGCCATCAGAGGCCGCGTGTTGGCCGGAATTCCTTATATGGGATGGAGCGCCGGCTCCAATGTGGCATGTCCCACCTTGCGTACAACCAACGATATGCCCATCGTAGAACCCGAAAGTTTCAACTGCATGGGACTGATCCCTTTCCAGATCAATCCGCATTACCTGGATGCACATCCTGCCGGACACGGAGGGGAGACCCGGGAGCAACGCATCGAAGAATTTATTGCCGCCAACCCGGGCGTTTACGTTGCAGGGCTTCGGGAAGCCACCTCGCTTCAATACGATAACGGCAATCTTAAACTGATTGGCCGCCATCCTATGCGTGTTTTCCGTTATGGAACCACTCCAAGGGAAATTCAACCCGGTTCAGAGGTCGGTTTCCTGATGTTGGATTAAGCTGAAGATTCAGACAAGAAGGGGCCCGGTGAAATTATTCGCCGGGCTTTTACTTTATATAATTGTTTGATATGTATTTCATTAGATTTTTTTGGTGATTGGTTTGGGTACCACCGGCCATTTTTGTATATTTGTTTAATCAAAAGAGCAAAACATTAATCACCATATAAATTTATCGTCATGAAATTTGAATTACCTCCGCTTCCATATGCACCGGAAGCCCTTGAACCTGTTATCAGTGCAAAAACAATCAGCTTTCATCACGGAAAGCACCACCAGGCTTATGTGAATAATCTGAATAACCTGATCGTGGGTACGCGCTTCGAGAATGCCACCCTTGAGGAAATCATCCGGGAATCGGATGGCGGAATTTTCAACAACGGCGCACAGGTCTGGAATCACACATTTTACTGGGAAGGTCTCGGCGGAAAAGGCGGCACACCTGCCGGCAAACTGCTTGAGAAAATCAACGCTTCTTTCGGAACATTTGAAAACTTTAAAGCGGTTTTTGCCGATGCAGCGGCCAAACTATTCGGTTCAGGATGGGCCTGGCTCGTTGAAGACCGGGAAGGGGCCCTGAAGATCGTGCAGACTTCCAATGCCGGCAATCCACTGCGCGATGGTCTGAAGCCGCTGTTCACCTGCGATGTATGGGAGCACGCCTACTACCTCGATTTCCAGAACAGGCGGCCTGATTATATCAGCGCCTTCTGGGACATTGTTAACTGGGACAAGGTTGCCGAAAGGCTTTAAACTTATAAAGCGGGGCAATCAAAAAGGTTGCCCCGTTTGTTACCATGCTTTATACCCGGCTTTTTCCAGCGTCTTAATCAGGTTCTCCTTTACTTCTTCCGAATCAACTTCTGCGGTCAGCTTTCTGTCGGGATCCGTAAGGTCCACTTCCCAGCGCGTCAATCCCTCAGTGGCGTCGAGTCCGGGTTTTATTGCGGCAATACATCCATTGCACTTAATGTTGGTCTTAAGTTCCAGTATGATCATTTAAACTAAATTTTACAAGGGTCAACAATCGCTGAGGCCGCAGTGTTCATCATAGCGGTCTATTTCTATAGTCACAAATTCAAACCCGGCGGCTTTCAGCGTGTCGCGTACCTGTTTCTTCAGTTCCGGATATCCTTCAGCCGGAAATCCGCGCTCTGTCACCACGTGCAGGGTATAAACATGGGTCATTCCGTCGATGGTCCAGGTGCGTATGTCGTGTATTTCGTTAATTCCCTGAATTTTCATTAGCTTTTCTTCCAGTTCGGGAATGTCGCTGTCGGCAGGGGAGGCCTGAAGGAAAATGCGCAGGGCTTCCCGGAGGTTTTTCAGCGCGTTATAGATTATAAACAGGGCAATCAATACGCCCATCAGCGGATCGAGCCAGAGCAGACCGGTAAACCGGATAACAACAGCCCCGATCAGCACGGCGGCCCAGCCCAGGGTATCTTCGAGCAGGTGCAGCCGAACTACCTTCTCGTTGATGGAATCTCCCTTGCTCAGTTTCAGGACTGCTGCGCCGTTAAAGATAATCCCGAGAATGGCCAGCCAGATCATTCCCTCTGCATGAACCGGTTCAGGGTTCAGGATCAGCGGAATGGCGCGGCTCAGCACAAATATGGATGCACCCAGCAGAAAAACGGCATTTACCAGCGCCGCCAGGACCGGAAACCTCTTGTATCCGTAAGTGTAGCGGCTGTCGGGTTTCCGGCGGGCGATGCGTTCGGTGTACCACGAGAGCCCAAGCGAAAAGGTATCGCCCAGATCATGCACCGCATCTGAAAGAATGGCCACTGAGTTCGTCAAGACACCCCCGATGATCTCGATAATGGTGAAGGAGGCATTCAGGAAAAATGCAACCGCGATGTTCTTCTGCGGATCCGGCGTATGGTTATGTTGATGGTTAGTCATGGGTGTTGCAGGAGTTCTGTTTCCGTAATCCTGATCAATCAATTGTTTTGCAATGAATTAATGTTTTGTTATCTGAGTCTCAGGCTGTTGAGTACCACCGATACCGAGCTGAACGCCATGGCGGCACTGGCAATCATGGGATTGAGCAGCAATCCCGTAAACGGGAAAAGCAGGCCGGCAGCAAGCGGAATCGCTATCACATTGTATCCGAAAGCCCAGAAAAGGTTTTCTTTGATGATCTTATTTGTTTTACGGGAGAGCAGTATGGTTTCGGCAACCTGCATCAGGTGATGCCCGGTAAGAGTGATGCCTGCGGCCTCCCGGCTGGCGTCCGTTCCGCCTCCCATGGCAATGCCTGCATCGGCCCGGGCCAGGGCAATCGTATCATTGATTCCGTCGCCGGCAACGGCCACTTTCCGGCCGCTGGCCTGCAGTTCACTGACGATGGCAGCTTTATCTTCAGGCGATGCCGTTGCCCTGAAACGGGTAATCCCGGCCAACCGGGCAATTTGCGCGGCGCTTGCCTGATTGTCGCCGGTCACCATGTAGGGTTCGATTCCGGCGCTGCGGAGCGCTTCAACCGCCTGAACGGCGTCATCACGAAGGGTGTCGCTGAGGGCGGCTATGGCGAGTATTTCAATTGAATCCGTTAACAAAACCAGCGAGGCGGCCTGTTTTTCATAATCGCTGAGTATGGTCAGAACCTCTTTATCCGGAACAATGCCAGCTTCTTTTAAAACAGCCGGGCTGCCGGCAAAATAGCGTTTGTTCCCGACTTTGCCGGTAATGCCCTTGCCGGGAAGGTCGGTAAATTCTTCAACCTCCGGAATGACGGCTGATTCCGTTGAAATTCCTCTTGCAACGGCTGCAGATAAAGGATGGGCGGACAAGGCCGTAAGGGCTGAGAATGTGCTGTTGATCTGATCCTGCGAACCATTCCCCGTGTAATGAACCTGAATCAGTTCAGGTTTCCCTTTGGTGAGTGTTCCGGTTTTATCAATTACAAGAATATCGGTTTTTCCGGCCGTTTCAATACTTCCTGCATCCCTGAAAAGAATTCCTTTTCCGGCGCCATGGCCGATTGCCGCAATCAGCGCTGTCGGCGTGGCCAGCCCGAGCGCGCAGGGGCAGGCGATAATCAGCACACTGATGGAAGTTACAATGGCATAGGTGAGCGGCTGATCCGGAATGATCAGGGCCCAGACTATGAAAGTGGCTATGCTGATAAGGATGACTGCAGGGACAAAAACGGCTGATATTTTATCTACCAGCAACTGAACCGGTGGTTTTGAGTTCTGCGCTTCGTCAACCATGGCGATGATGCGCGAAAGCGTCGTTTCTTTCCCGGTTTTCAGCGTGGTTACCTGAAGCACACTGTCTTTGTTAATCGTTCCGGCCAGCACCTTGTCGCCGGTTTTCCGGAAAACAGGGACAGGTTCTCCGCTCATCATACTCTCCTCAATCCAGGAACCTCCCGAAACAACGATGCCGTCAACCGGAATCACTGCCCCCGGTCTGATAAGCACGGTATCGCCCGGTAAAAGATGCCTGATGGCCACTTCTTCCTGATTGTTTCCTTTAAGCCGGATGGCTGTCTGAGGCTGAAGATGCATCAGCCTGCTGATGGCCGCCGAAGCTTTTCCCCGGCTTCGTTCTTCAAGAAACCGGCCCAGCAGAATCAGGGTGATGATAACCACTGCTGACTCGTAATAGACATAGGCGTTGATGCCGTCACCCGGAATAAAATCAGGGAAAAGGGTATTGATAAGACTCAGCACAAATGCCGCCGCTGTGCCGATGGCGACAAGGGTATCCATATTGGTCTTTCCCCGCACCCCAAGCCTGAATGCATTCAGGTAAAAACCCTGTCCGGAATAAAATATAACCGGAAGGCTTAGCGCAAGCAATAACCACTGTACCGGCGAAGATGGATGATGCCACAGCATGGAAATAACAAATACCGGCAACGAAAAAACTGCGGCTGTAACAAGCCTGCGCCTGAGCGTATTATGCCGTTTCAGTTCCAGTTGTTCAAAGGTCTCATCGTCATCGCCGGCGGAGATTACCAGGTCATATCCAATGGGTTTAAGGGCCGCCTGAAACTGGTCAAGGGTGACCTGCAAAGGATTAAACCGGATGTGGACGGTGGAAGTGGCATAATTTACCGAAGCCGAAAATACACCGTTGAGAGAAGTCAGCATACTTTCTACGCTGGCTGCGCATGCGGCGCAGCTCATCCCGCTCACGGGTAAAGTAATGTCAGTATAAACAGGTTTCATGATGCTGATTAGAGACTGCTAATTTAGAACATTTCTAAATATAAGCCTGAATGGCTGTGTTTCTCATGTTGATAAAAAAAATTATAATCTTTTGTCCTAATTTGAATATTTGTTTAGAATTAATTTATTTTTGAACCTGTTAACAAAATCAGTCAGGTACTTATGATGATAGTTAAAGACTAACATGAGCTGCAGGCTGATCGTCACTTCCTGTTTTTTTAACTAAAAGTAAAACAACGTATTATGAGGAAAATTTTACTGTTTGCGACATTGTTTTTAATGACCGTGGGGCTGATGGCCCAGCAGGTGTTGTTTGAAGACTTTTCAGAAGGGGAAATGCCTCCGCAGGGCTGGACCATTGATGCCCAGACTTCCAACTGGTCAGTTAGTTCCACTCCCAACGCCGGTGGTTCATCTCCGGAAGGACAAATGTCATGGTCGCCCCAGTTCAATACCACCACCAGGCTGATTTCACCTTCACTTGATCTTACTGGTAACACAAAGGTGCTGTTGCAATTCAGGCAGATGATCGATCATTATAGCGGCAGCTATCAGATAGGCGTTGCCACCCGTTCTAACGGTGGTGCCTGGGCTGTGGCCTGGTCGCGGACCATCAGTTCGAGCGTAAGCGCAGAGCAGGTTTCAGTAGTGATAGAGGATGTCAATGTTAACAGCGCCGGTTTTCAGTTCTGCATCTATTTCAGCGGAAGCAGTTATAATCTGAACGACTGGTTTATTGACGACATCAGCCTGATTATTCCAGCCAATACCGATGCTGCCGTTACCCATATCAATGTGCCGACTTATTTTACGGGCCCCATGGATGTCGCCACTACGGTCACCAACCTGGGTTTGTCGCCGCTGACCAGCCTGAAGTTGAACTGGCAGGTAGATGATCTGGAAGTGCACACCGCTACGCTCGATGCGCTGAATGCGGCGCTTGGCGAGACTATCCCCTTTACATTTACCGATCAGCTTGAATTAAGCGCTGGCATATATAATCTCAGGATCTGGGTGAGTGAGGTCAATGGCGCCACTGGACCCGACGACATTGCAGCCAATGATACCCTGGCAAAAACGATCAGAATACCAACCCAGACACTTCCCAGGAAGCCTTTCTTCGAGGAATTTACCAGCAGCACCTGCGGGCCCTGCGCATCCTTCAACAATGGAGTGCTTAATCCGTTCGTGAATCAGCACGGAGAAGAAATCGTGCTGGTGAAATACCAGATGAACTGGCCCGGCTCGGGAGATCCTTATTACACAGAGGAAGGCGGAAGCCGGCGCAATTATTACGGTGTAAATGCAGTACCCATGTTATTCGTTGATGGAAAGAATGTAGCCACTTCTTCACCGGGTGTGAATACCGCCTTTAACAATTCCATTGCCAATCCTGCATTTGTCACCATTTCTGGTCAATATACCGTTACGGGAACGGAAGTGGGTATTCATGCTGAAATAACCAGCTTCACCGATATTGACAATGCAACCCTGCATGTGGTGATTTTTGAAGGTGTGACAACCGGAAACAAGAGAACCAATGGTGAAACTGAATTTCACCATGTAATGATGCGTTTGTTGCCCGATGGTAACGGCAGTCTGTCGACATTACAGACGGGGGTGCCGGTTCAGATCAATCACCAGATTGATATGACGGGTACACATGTTGAAGAAATGGAAGATCTGTTTGTAGCCATATTCCTTCAGGATAATGTCACAAAAGAAGTGTTTCAGGCTGAATATGCCACCCTCACCGGTGCGCTGATTGTAACCGAACCGGCCAACAATGCTGCGGGTGTGCAGGTTGATGAACCACTCACCGTTACATTCAGTCAGCCGGTAAGATTGCCGGGCGGAGAAGAACTTACCGCGGCAAATGCACTGACTGTTTTTTCACTTGAACGGACGGATAATTCAAAAACTCCTGTTGAGTTCACCGCAGAAGTCAGTGCAGACAAGACCACTGTGACACTGACGCCTGTTGCGCCGCTTGCCGAAAGCGCTCAATACACACTGACTGTGCTGCCTCTTGAGAATTACAGTGGAATGGCTACGCAAACCTGTGTTACTTACTTTACCACTGAAACAACGACTGGTACGGCCATAAATGATGCATCTGCTTTAAGGGCTTTCCCCAATCCGGCAGCGGCATATACTGAAATTTCGGGATTGGCTGCCTGTGGCCGGATCTACGATATCACCCTTACAGATCTCATGGGAAAAGACATACGGAAGTATGCAATACCTGCCGCTGAATGTGATTTGGTCAGGTTGTCGCTGCAGGCCCTGCAGGAAGGTTGTTATCTTATCAGAATCAGGACTGAAAAGGTAAACCAGTCGCTGCGGGTTGTTGTGCTGAAATGATGCGGAAATGCCGGCAAGTTTAAAAATTTGCCGGCATTTTATTGATTTTAATGTTTTTTAAAAACAATAATGTATATATTTAGAACCTTAAAGAGGGAGTTTGTCTTGTTTTCTTAAATTAAACAAAATCAACACATTATGAAAAAATCATTACTTTTATTGGCCGGAGTTTTCCTGTCATCTTTTCTTTCTGCCCAGGTATTGTTCGAAGAGCACTTCAGCGGGACGACTTTTCCTCCCGCGGGATGGATGGTGTTCGGTAATATGCAGAACTGGACTACATCGCAGACAAACAATGCGAGTGGTACCGCTCCGGAAATGCGGGTAAAGGGAACCCCTTCATTTACCGGAAACCAGCGCATCATTGGTCCTCAGATCAACACAACCGGCTACACTTCAGTTATCATCAGGCTGAAGCATATGTTTGATCATGCTGACGGCAACTCCAGTCCGATTACCCTGGGTGTTGACACCCGTTCAAATAACGGAGCATGGAATTCCGTGTGGTCAACCAATGCCACCGCTGATATTGCCGCACAAACACTCACGATTGCTGTAAGCAATGCCAATGTCGGGGCTGCAAGTTTTCAGTTCAGCATTTATGTGAACGGCTCAAGCGCTAATATGAAAGACTGGTATATTGATGATGTGGAAGTACTGGTGCCCCTGGAGCGCGATGCCGCGATGTCGATGATTGATGTGCCGGCATTGTTCGTGGGGAACAAGGCCGTCAAAGGAGCTTTTGCAAATCTTGGACAGGAAGCCGTCACATCGGCTGAAGTTAGCTGGCAGGCTAATGACGGAGAGATATTCACCACTGTTTATACCGGTCTGAATGTTGTTACCGGAGGGTTGTATAACTTTGAATGTGCCGATTCGCTGATTCTGCCTACCGGAGTTTACGATCTGAAAGTATGGGTTGCCAATGTCAACGGACTTGGCGATGACCTGAATACCGCCAATGATACCATGGTAAAATCTATTTCCATTCCGACGGCGCTTATTCCTTACCGTCCCTTATTCGAAGAGTTTACCAGTTCAACCTGCGGACCGTGCGCTTCATTTAACAATGGGGTGTTTAATCCTTTCATTCAGCAGAATGGGGATAATCTTACGCTGATTAAATATCAGATGAACTGGCCCGGCAGCGGCGATCCCTATTATACTGCGGAAGGCGGAGTTCGTCGCACTTATTACGGGGTGAATGCCGTTCCCGATCTGTATGTTGACGGAAAGAAAACAGGAACTTCTGCGGCTGCTGTTAATGCTGCATTCAACGCCACTTATGGAACCTACACTTATGTTGACATAGTTTCTACCCACGAAATTCAGGGAAATAATGTGATCATAGATGCCAATATTGTTCCTTATGCCAATTATCCGAATGTTAAGATTCACATGGCGATTATCGAAGAGGTAACTACGCAAAATGTTGCAACCAATGGCGAAACCGAGTTTCATCATGTGATGATGAAAATGGTTCCTGATGCCAATGGCACAACTGCCAACCTGGTATCCGGTGAAACGCTTAACCTGAAGCACACAGTTGATATGTCAACCACCAATGTGGAGGAAATGGATGACCTGATGCTGGCCATTTTTATTCAGGATAATTCAGATAAAGGGATCTATCATTCGAATTACTCTCTCGGGATTGGCGCAACAACCACAATTAATATTGATGACAATGCCGTCAATATTCCTGTTAACCAGACCTTTATAATTGATTACAGTCAGCCGGTACGCATGATCGGCGGACAGGCCATTACCAACAGTAATGTTGCCCAGCTGATCAATTTCCGTGAAGGAGAGGCTACAGGGGCACCGGTAGGATTTACCGCCACCATTAACACCGCCAAAACCCAGATAACCGTGGTTCCGGATCCGAGCCTCAAGTATGATCAACGCTACTATTTTAAAGTTAATGCGGTTGAGAATATGACCGGGGTAGCTACGCTGCCGGTGACCCGTAACTTTACAACCCTGCTTAATGTTGGTATTCCGGTAAATGAAGTTGTGAAACACAACATTTATCCCAATCCGGCAAACAATACCCTTTACATCAGTGATGTTACGGGAATTGAACGTGCTGAAGTTATCAGTGTAGTAGGTAATGTTGTGATGTCGGTCAACAACTTCGGAACCTCGCGCGGCGAGGCCGGAATCGACATCAGCAACCTGCCTTCCGGCTTGTATTTTATTCGTCTGCGTGGCAGCAACAAGGATATTACCACCAGGTTTATTGTTTCGCGGTAAGCAAAGGTGACAGATTGATAAAAACCGGAGGGGTTACTGACCTTTCCGGTTTTTTTTTGATTGACGGATAAGGTTTCAGAGTCCCGCACTTTTCATCGCATTTCTGATCAGCGGGATTTTTCTCAGAAAAAACAATGAGGCCAGAAGACATAACAACCCTGAAATCAGCAGGGTATTCTGCACCCCTGCTGTTTCTGCCACCGAGCCCAGGGTAAGGCTGCCCAGGGGGGTGATTCCCATAAATGACATGCTGTAAAGGGCTACAACCCGGCCCCGCATCCGGTCATCAACCATGGTCTGCAGCAGGGTGTTGCTGGAAGCAAACTCCACAACCATTCCAAATCCGGCGACCAGCAGCAAACCCATGGAAAGCCAGAAACTGGTTGAATGTGAGAATGCTGCCAGGCCAATACCGAACATGGTTGCTGAAATATATACGATACGGGGTATTTCCGACAATCCTTTGCGTGAAGCCAGAAAGAATGCACCGGTCAGCGCACCCGCCCCGATGGCGCCTGTCAGTAATCCAAGGGTCTGGGCATCGCCACCCAATACCTCGCGGGCAAATACCGGCATAAACACCTGATAGGGCAGGCCTGTAAAGCTGGTGGTGATCACCATCAGCAGCAACACCCTGATCGGACGGTTGCCCCATGCGTATTTCAATCCGGAGAGCAGATCACTGAAGATGGATTTTCCGGAAGCGACTACTGCAGTAGCCTTAACGTTCATCGCCAGCAAGGTCCCGATAACCGCCAGAAAGCTGAATCCGTTTACCAGGAAGCAGAGTCCTTCGCCCCCCAGAGCGATCAGCAGTCCGCCTACGGGGGGGCCTATGAAACGCGCAGTATTGAACAGGGTGGAATTCAGGGCAATGGCATTGGGTAAGTCTTTCTTTTCCGTGACCATCTCAACCAGAAAAGCATGCCTGTATGGAGTGTCGAAAGCAATTGAGATTCCGTTCAGTATGGCTGCAGCGAGGATATGCCAGATTTCAACGGTTCCTGAGAAAATCAGAACGGAAACAGAAAAGGCGACCAGCATGGAAACGGATTGCGTAATAATCAGGATTTTTCGCCGGTTGGTGCGGTCGGCGTAGACGCCGGCGACCGGAGTCAGCAGCAGGGCTGGTATCTGTCCGGCAAAACCGACGGCTCCCAGCATAAACGCTGAATCAGTCAGCCTGTAAACCAGCCATCCCAGGGCAATATTCTGAATCCAGGTGCCCGGAAGTGAAATCAGTTGCCCGAAAAAATAATAGCGGTAGTTCCGGTGCCGCAGCGACCTGAAAGCAAAACCCGGGCGGTTGAGATAACTGGATATATCGGTAAACCGGTTCAAAAGCTGACTTTTTACGGCAAAACTAAGCAAAACAATCCGTGCATGCGCACAAGAAACTGACATATTAATCCATTACTTACAGCGTAAAGCGATGTAGTGATTTTCCGGTTCATGTGCAGATTTAAACAGGTTGGCAGCTTTTTAATGGCATTCAACTGATATTTGTTTTTCAGGGAAATATGACTGTTTACTTTTGCTTCGTTAACCTAACCAAAACGATTATGAAAACGATACATCTCGCGCTGCTCGCAGTAATACTTATTTCTGGCCCGCGTCTGTTTGCCCAGGGCCGGGATTTTGAAGAAACTTCTCCGGCAAAGACCATCTTTGGCGATCAGCCTGCATCCCTTGGAGGATATATTTCTTTTGGTATGGGCAATGCAGCCCTGAAAGGACATAATGCCTTTGCCGGCCAGATGCGACTTGCCGCACGCATCAACCACAGTTTGTCAATAGGCGTCGCGGGCACGGGTTTTACCGATATGATCGGTGGATTGAACTATGACCGGCAGGAGACCATTCCCGGGGGCTATTATATTGAAGGCGGTTATGGTGGATTGTTGCTGGAGCCCGTATTTGCCCCTGACTTTCCGGTTCATCTTTCATTTCCGATGCTTTTCGGGGCCGGTGGGGTGGCATTGACCGAGGATCGCAGCATTTATGACTGGGAAGACTGGGAATATGACAATGAACGGTTTGCCATCGAAGCAGCACCGTTTCTGATTCTTGAACCGGGTGTTGAAATGGAGATAAATATGTCAAGATTTCTGCGCCTTGGCCTGATGGTCAGTTACCGTTTTACAACCGCTGTAAGGCTGGATGCCGGGCGCGAATACCTTGTTAACGGATTTCATGCCGGCGCATTGCTCAAGCTGGGCGTATTCTGAATTAAAACCTGTAAGCTATGTTACAATATGTTCTAAACAGGCCCGAGATAAGATATCACGAGACATATTCCTATGAGGGAAAGGTATGCTCCAAAAGGCGCAGCACAATATACCGGCAGGTCTTACGTCGCGTGGGTCATAACAAAAGCGGGATTTTGCTCGAACTTACCCCCGGTGAGAAATTAAGGAATTCGGTGCTGGCAAATATCAACATCTTTGATGCGACGCTATCCGACTATCTGCCCAGACTTTTTAACCTGATCAGCATTGAAACCGGCTTTGGAAGAGACAGTAAAAAACAGAGACTGCCCTGGGAAGATTGTTCTTTTGATGCCATTATCTGTGTCGACGCTTTCAGCGCCTTTCAGGATCCGGGTCTTTGTCTGGGCGAACTTCGGCGCGTGCTTCAACCCGGAGGCAGGCTGGTACTTGCCGATCAGTGGTTCAGACAGCCCAATCCTTTGACTGATAATCTTCTGTCGTCCTATGCCGAAGGTTACCCCAATCGCATCTATCAGTTCAACACCGTTGCCAATCTGCTCAGGGATGCGGGTTTTTCAACGGTAACATTAGAATCTGCCGGATCGAACAACTATATTTGTACTGCCATTGTCTCCTGAATCCAATCCATGATGCAGCCTGCACACCACCCAGAACTGGTTGATCCGTTCAATCAATATCCGTTAAGCCTTGGAAGGGGATTTTGGTTCAATCCCGTTAATGATGAGAAGTATTACATCAATAACGGTATTCCGGTATTTCTTCCTGAGGAGCAGATGAGCGGGAATAACCTGAAGTACTCGCGTTTTTACGACCGCATCAGCAGGTTTTACCGTGTTTCATCTGTTTTTTACAGCTGGCTGAAAGGCAGTTCTGAAAAGAAGATTAAAATGAAATATCTGGAACAGCTGCAGGTAAAGCCCGGAGATAAAGTGCTCGAAGTTGCCGTAGGCTCAGCCGACAACCTGCTGTATCTTCCCCGGAATGCCTCTTACTCAGGCCTTGATATTTCATTCGGGATGCTGACCATGGCCAAAAGGCATTTGCGGAAATGGGATATTCAGGCAGGCCTCTATCAGGGAGAAGCGGAACATCTTCCATTCGCTGAGCATTCTTTTGATGTGGTATTTCATGTCGGGGGTATCAGCCTTTTCAATAACAGCCAGCGGGCCATTCATGAAATGATCAGGGTGGCAAAGCCGGGCGGTCAGGTAATGATTGTTGATGACAATGAAGTCACACAGGTAAGGTCTTACCATAAAAACCCGTTTTCGCCGGCAACCGCTACCCTGACAGACGAAGATCAGTCGGCTCCGGTTAAACTTTTGCCCAACGGAATGCGAAACATAGAGGTCAGGTATTACTTTGATTCCATGCTTTATTGCCTTACTTTCAGAAAGCCTGATCAAATCAGAAAACCAGCGTTGAAATCTGCTGCGGATGCTGTGCGTTAAGCATATCTTCAACAGGGTATTTTCCGGGGCGGTTTATTAAATCAGCCCATTTTCATTGTTTTTTTACCAGCGTTCTGATAATTGTTACATTGATTCCGGCAGAGGGAATTATTGGTTCAAAATGTTTTACGATATTTGATTTTTGGTTTTAACCCGTGCCTGTCATGATCCTGAATCCCATACTGAAGATAATCCGCGACCTGGAAGCCATAAATGAGGACCGGGATTTTATCAGGTTTCGGGAGCTCAGGATAAGAAGCGTGCTGATTACCATTACACTGGCCGCCATTTTTGTGCTTGCACTGGGCGTGCTGCTCGACCACATCAATAAATCACCGGCAGGGAACGCCCTGTTTCTGGTAAGGGCAGGCACTGCGTTGCTGTTGATTTTCAATCTTTTTTTTGCACTATACACTCCATATCTTCATAAGGTCAAATGGCTGACCTATTCTTCCTTTTATATCTGGACATTAAGTGCTACGCTTATATCATCTCTTACGGGAGGTTTTGATTCATACCTGTGGGGAGGGATAGCGCTCGTGGTGATCGTTTGGCTGTCATTTGTGCCCTTCAGGTACCTGAGACTGATTCTCCATGCAGTGATATTTTTGTTGATTTATATTTCCGGTTTGTGGTTGATCGGGGGGGAGCTCCCTGCCTATCCGGTCCTTTTGGGGTCGGGTATTTATCTGATCGGCGCGCTGGCTACCGGTGTTGTGATCGCGTTTGTGAACAACCGGGGCGCAGCTGCGAATTATGCCTGCTCAACCGCCCTCAGGATCAGTGATAACAGATACCGGATACTGACAGAAAACATGCAGGATGTTGTATGGACGCTTGACCTCAGGCGGCGGCAATTCACCTGGATAAGCCCCTCCGTTGAGAAGTTGCGGGGGTTTACGTCCGAAGAAGTGATGCGTATGCGGCTGGAAGATTCGTTTACCAAAGAAAGTGCCGAAAAGGTGAAGAAATTGATCGATAAGGTTGTCAGTGATTTTAAGCAAGGTAAAGATGATATTTCTTTTTCTGTCGGAGAACTGGAGCAGACATGCCGCGATGGATCTACGGTTTGGATTGAGGTTGCAGCAACCTTAATAACCGATGAAAACGGGGAACTTACTGAGATGCTGGGCGTTTCCAGAAACATCAGTGCAAGGCGTAAAGCTGAAATGGCACTGCGTGATTCAGAAGAAAAATACCGCAATCTGGTCAGTCAGGCTAAAGACGGCATATTCATCACCCAGGATGGTGTTTTTAAATATGTAAATCCGGCTTTTTGTGAGATTACCGAATATACAGTGCAGGAACTGCTCGGGAAAAACTTTTCTGAGCTGATTGCCCCTGAGGAGCAGGAAGCCCTTACTAAACTTCATACGCGAAGGATGGCAGGTGAAAGGGTGCCATCGATATACGCTACCATCGGAATCTCGAAATCCGGCCGCAGGGTCAATCTTGAGTTCAACAGCAGTACTATCGAATACGAAGGCCGTCCGGCTTCGTATGTTATCATGCGTGATGTTTCAAGTCAGGTGGAAGCTGCCAGGCAGTTGCGCGAGAGTGAAGAGAAGTACCGTTCGCTGATCGAAAGGGCCAACGACGGCATTGTGATTCTTCAGGATGGGGAAGTGAAATTTATCAACCAGATGATGGCCAATATCCTGGGGTATGAAGTAAATGAAATATTGAATACGCCGTTTGTCAATTATATTGCAGAACATGAGCGGCGCAAGATTATTGATATTTACCGGCGAAGACAAGCGGGCGAGGGCGTTCCTCCGATTTATGAGTCGGTATTGGTTCAGAAGGATGGAACATTCAAACCGGTAGAGTTTAACAATGGAATCATCACATACAATGGAAGGATTGCCACTCAGACTTATATCCGTGATATTACCGAACGGAAAGCAGCCCAGCAGGCGTTGATAGAAAGTGAGCAACGCTATGCACTGGCAGTTGAAGGGGTAAATGAAGGAATTTTCGACTGGAATCTCGAATCAGGCAAGGTTTATTTCTCAAATCATTATAAGGCTATCCTGGGCCTTGAACCGGATGAAATGCGCGACGAGCTTTCCGAATGGGAAAACCGTATTCACCCGGATGACCGGGAAAGGGTGTTGAAAGCCAACCGGGATTTTATCGATGGGAAAGTGCCGGTTTATAATCCTGAATACCGTCTGTTGCACAGTTCCGGAGAGTACCGCTGGATTCTGGCCAGGGGCGTTTGCTTGCGCGATGACAACGGCAAAGCATACCGTATGGCTGGGTCGCACATGGATATCAGCGACCGGCGGAAAGCGGAAGAATTGCTCCGCGAAAGTGAAGCCAGGTACCGGAGTATCTTTAACACCGCCGGAGATGCCATTTTTCTGATAGATAAGGAAAACGGTAAAATCGTTGACGTAAACCAGTCAGCAGTCCGTATTTATGGCTATTCAACCGAGGAGTTGCTGCAGATGCACATCGACCAGCTTGCCTCCGAACCTGACGATACCATTAAAATTCTCGACCGGCTCAACCGCTTCCATTTTGTGCCGATGCGCAAGTCGCGCCGCAAAGATGGTCAGACTGTCCTGGTGGAGATATCAGCCAGCTATTTTGAAATGGAAGGTGAACCGTTCATTATCGCGATCGTTCATGATATTACACAGCGTAAGCGTTCAGAAGAAGAGCTGAGACGGGTTAACGAGCGGCTTACCCTCCACTTCAGGGAAACCCCGCTTGCCTACATTGAATGGAATGAAAAAATGGAAGTCACGGACTGGAATCCTGCCGCAGAAAAGATTTTTGGCTATTCAAAAGAGGAAGTGCTTGGCGAACATGCCTTCAACCTGATTGTTCCTGAGCATATTCATAAGGAGATTCAACAGCTGTCAATGGAAATATTGCAGCAATCGGGGGGGCAACGAAGTACCAACGAAAATCTGACAAAGGAAGGGCACACCATTATCTGCAATTGGTACAATACGCCGCTGAAAAATGAATCCGGCAATGTTATCGGACTGGCCTCGCTGGTACAGGATATTACCGAACAAAAGAAACTTGAAGCAGAACTTGAAAAGTATGTAACCGTACTTGAAAAGAGTTATTCCGAGTCAAGAATAAAAGTCCAGTCCTATTCACTTGAACTGGAAACCCGTAAAAATGAGTTGCTCAGGCTGCAGAAAGAGAACCTGCAGTCGCAGTTTGAAACCCTCAGGAGTCAGGTAAACCCGCACTTTCTGTTTAACAGCCTGAATGTGCTTACATCGCTTATTAAGGTGGAGCCTGATCTGGCCGAGCAGTTTACCCTGCGTCTGTCGATGGTATATCGTTATGTGCTTGAGAATAAGGATAAAGATCTCGTGACCCTTGAAACAGAGCTTGACTTTCTGAATGCTTATACATTCCTGCTGGATATCAGGTTCGCAGGAAAAATGAAGGTCAGTGTCAGCCTGGAGGATAAAAAGCTGCAGCAAAAGGTGGTACCGCTGGCGTTGCAGTTGCTGATCGAAAATGCCATCAAGCACAATACTTTCTCGAAGAAGCAGCCATTGCTGATAGATATTTACAGCGAGGGCGATTATCTGGTGGTAGAGAATAATCTTCAGGTACGGGAGGTTTATGTGCAGTCAACCGGCGTAGGCCTCAACAACATTGCCAGCCGTTATGCATTCTTTACCGATCGGAAAATGTCCTCGGGAGAGGAAGATAAGAAGTTTGTGGTAAAAATTCCGTTGCTTTGAATTAGTTGTAAGACTTAAAGGATTTTTCAACAGGCATCATGCCCTGACCAATAAAATAAACCCAATATGAAAGTTGTAATCATTGAAGACGAGGAACTGGCTGCCCGCAGGCTCGAGGGTATGATCATGGATTGTGACAGCTCCGTTGAAGTAATTGCCAGACTGGAATCGGTGGAAGATTCAGTGGAATGGTTCCGGAATCACCCTTGTCCGGATCTGATCTTTCTGGATATTCATCTTGAAGATGATCTGAGTTTTGCCATTTTTGAGAAAGTAAAAGTTGACGCGCCGGTCATCTTTACCACCGCCTATGACGAGTATGCAATCAGGGCGTTTAAGCTCCGCAGTATAGATTATTTGCTTAAACCCATTGTTCAGGAGGAACTGGCACGCAGTCTCGATAAATTCAGGGAGTTCAGCCGCCCGAATCCGCAACCCGACATCGAGGCGCTGTTCAGGATGTTTACAGGCGGCGGTGAAGAGAATTACAAGGAGCGGTTCTCGATTACTGTCGGCCAGAAAATAAAAAGCTACAGCATTGCTGAAATCTCGTGGTTCTATTCTGAGGCAGGCATCACTTTTATGGTTGTGAACGATAACCATCAGTATCCCGTCGATTTCAGCCTTGATGAGCTTACTACCATGTTAAATCCCAAAGAGTTTTTCAGGATCAACCGCCAGTTCCTGGTTAAAATAAATTCGGTAAGGAACATACATATCTATCCCAAAGGCAGGCTGAAGCTCGAACTCTTGCCGGCATCCGCCAAGGAGATTTTTGTCAGCCGCGATAAAGTCACTAAATTTAAAGAATGGTTAGGTTAGTTTTTTAAGTGCAGTAAAGGGTTTAATTCGCTGCAGAATAGTTATATAGTTAAGCAGTAATACCTTTCGGAATGCTTACAGAGGAACAACGGCAACTTCTCCTTCAGGAACCTGAGCAAAATGTTTCATTGCTGTATATGGCTGAAGAATATCCGTTACTGGAGGTGATGGAGCAGGCAGGTATGCTGATGTGCCGCTTTCAATCAGATGAGGAGTGGTGCCATTTCAGCCATAATGCAGATGCCGGCTTTATCGCAGATTTTTTCAGCAAACATCCCAAAAGGCAATTCATCGCGGTTTCGGACAGTCATCTTTTTGATTGGATCAGTAAGACCTATGGGGTAGCCTGGTTCATCAGTTGTTACAGACTTTTCCTGAATGTGCCAGTACTTCCGGAACCGGCTGCAGTTATTGATCAGCTAAGGCCCGGTGATCTGCGCTATGTGTATGACAATTCAAAATACCAGCAATTTCTTAATATGGATTATCTGGCTAAGCGCCTGGAGTTGGGTGGCGGATGTTGCATCAGGGATCAGCAATCACCGGTTGCATGGATAATGACTCATGATGACGGCTCCGTTGGTATGCTGCATGTGCTTGATGCATACAGGGGAAGAGGGTTTGCGCGTAAGCTGGTAAGTGCTATGTCGCGAAAAGTGCATCAGAAAGGCAGGCTGGTTTTTGCTCATATTGAGCCTTCCAATATCGCTTCGCTGAAGTTGTTCGGGAGTATGGGTTTTATTGTCAGAAACAGGCTTGCCTGGGCCAGGGTGTCAAAGCCTTAAATTCAGCGGTTATTCTGCCCGGTGTTTCCAGCGTTTGTGCGACCATAGCCAATAAGCCGGTTTGCTGCGGATGTCTGCTTCAAGCAGTGTTGCATATTTCCGGAGGATATCCTGCTCATTTTGATCATCGCCGGGAAGGGAAACAAGCCGGAATGTAACATCATAATATCCAGGCTTTATTCTGCTTATTGACTGATAAATCACTGCTGATTTTGTGGCCATGGCAAGCCTGGCTCCTCCGTTGAAGAAAAAGCTGGGCTGATTCAGAAAGTTAAAGCGGTATTCCGGATTCTTATGCGAAGGGGATTGATCCCCGATAAAGAAATAGAGTGCCGGGAAATCTTTTTTACTGAGAATGAATCTGCCGGCTTGTTGCATGGGCAATAACTTCAAGCCAAAATGCCTGCGAATCCGTGCCATAAGATACTCTGTAGTCTTGCTGCTCAGCGGTTTATATAATGTATAGGCGCTGAAGCTGAAGAACAGGGGTGTCATAATCCCCCACTCCCAATTGCCCCAGTGCCCGCCAAGCACGAGGATATTCAATTCTTTCCGGTGCAGATCCCTGATAAGTTCAGGATTTGTAAGATTATACCTTTTCCTGACTTCTTCAGGTTTCATTGCCTGACTCCTGATTACTTCTGCAAAAACCCTGAAGAAATGCCTGTAGAACTGATGGGCAACTTCTTTGATCTCATGGTAGTTTTTTTCGGGAAAAGCCCGGGAAAGATTCTGAATAATAACAGGATACCTGTAACGGATGACTTTTTCGGCAATGTAACTGATTGCATCAGCTTTTAAGTAAAGGAGTTTCAGCGGCAGGTAAGCAGTAAGTTTCAGCAGGCCATACAATAATGCACCTATATATTTATTCAGGAAATCCATTTTGCAGGTTTACCATTTTTTGGAATGTCAAAAGTACAAATAATGCGGATGATTTTTCTTATTACCTGTGAGTCGCATTCTTTGTATGCATCAAGCGGGATGGGTAAGTGTTAAAAATATGTAAAATTCTCTTGTTTGTATAAATAAATAATTGTTTATCTGTCAATAGTTTGTATCTTGTCGGAGAATACTTATACTATGAAGAAAAACAGGCCTATATCGGCTCAAAGACAAAAAACAATTCAGGCAATCACCCCTCAGATAGCGGCAAGCTGTGGTTCAGTGAAGGGTAAACACGCGATAGTTCTTGACGGAGGCAAAACGACGATCTTTATTTCTGATAAAAGCCGGGAAGCTGAAATTATCGAAAGATATAATCAGAGGCGAAAAAAGTAATTTAGCCACTCAATCATCAATCAGGCTCAGGAGCCTTTTACACATCGGCAGGCCTAGCATCCTCCTCCTGCCTTGATCACTTTTGGTGCGCCCGGGATTTGCGGGCCCGGACTTCCGGTTTTAGGCATTCCTCCTGTGGATTCACTTCTGAAAAACCTGGCATAATCCCAGCGGGCTTTCTCGGTGTGTGATGCTGCAAACCCCGGTTTATAGTTATTCTGAATGGAACTTTTGAAAAATGCCAGATTGTTGGAGACCGCCCGGATGTTTTTAAAGCCTTTTGCAGTCAGTAAATGCATCGCCATCATCGACTCTGATTCAAAATCAGCGATCAGAATGAGACTTTGCTCATTTTTGAGGAGCTGCAGGTTGTCATGATCCAGCAGGCCGGCGAGGGGGATGCGGATTGTCTTTCCGAATCCACTGATTCCGTTATCAGTATTCTCTCCGAGTTTCACCAGGGTGTATTGTTTAATCGTTCCATCATCCATCATGGATTTCAGTTCTTCAGGAAGGATCATTTTCCCTTTTTCCGATATTACCTGCTGCACCTCATCGGATGACAAGGTATAGGAAGGCGCTTTCCACCATTGAAATACCATGATCAGTATCAGTAATCCGAAAAATGCCATTAAGGCGTAATTCAGCATCTTGTCGTTTGCTCTTTCCATAATTTTTTTCTTAAGCAGTGCTCAGACTTTACGCATTATGTTTTTTATTGCTTACCGGATTGTCTTCGCCGGGTAACTCATCAGCAGCCACCTTTGCCCGCTGCGGGTGGCTGAATGTTTATCAGAGTCCTTACCGGTTGTGCGGCGGAGGGAGTTTTGCGGGAAGCTTCCCCTTCTCTGAATGCTTTTGCAGCCCGTTCGACAAAGCGTCTTTCAAATTGTTCTTTTTCACTGTATTTGCCTGAGGCGGGAATTTCCTGCTCCGCAAAGAATCCGGTAAAGAAATTATTGAGACCGCCTTTCAGCACTCGGATATTATCCAATCCTGCCCTTCGCAGAAACATCCATGCCTGGTCGGCGCTCGTTGAGCCATGGCTGTAAAGCAGGATTTCTTTGCCGGTGTTTTTGAGCCTCCGCCTGTTCTCGCGGCTCTGAATATTGTCGAGCGGGATATTGATGGCCCCCGGCAGTCTGAATTGCCTGAAAGCTTCAGCCGGTCTTACATCCACAATTACGAGGTCGTTTTCGTCGGGATGCAGTATTTTATAAGCTAATTCTTCGGGTTGCATATAGCGGTCACCGGATACAACCTCCACGAGCAAACTTTCCGGATCCGATTCATACCATTTGGCTTTGGGCTGATCGGGAAGGATTAAGATCAGCAGCGCCAGTCCACTCATAAATGCAAAAGGAAGCACATAGGATGAATGGAACAGCCCTTTCTCAGATTGAATGCCATTTACTTTGTCTTCAATTTTGCGTGTGATGATAAACGCTGCCAGTGCTATAACCACCAGCAAAAACAGGAATAAATCACGGGGCAGGCCCAGGGAATCAAACACGAAGATGCTACCCAGCGCCGAGCCGTTGTATAAAGGCTCAAATGTATTGTAAAAAGCGCCGAAGAAGAAGATTCCTCCCATCATGCCGAGGATAAACAACATGGCGTCTATTTTTCCGATAATGGCTGCAACCATGCTTGTTCCCGGGCAGAAGCCTCCCAGGATAAATCCAAACCCCATAATAACCCCGCCAACAATAGCTGACCATAGGAAAGTCGGATTTATATAAAGCAGGTCATAGTTTACCCATCCCATGTAATTAAACAGCAGGAGTCCGATTGCCGCGGTGATGGCAGCGGTAAAGAAAACCCTCAGTACGACAAAATCGTATCCATAAAAAACACCGGCCAGTTTTCGTGAAGTGGAAAAGCCCCCCTGTTCAAGTACATAACCGAAGCCCAGTCCGATCACGAAGGCGAAAAACAAGCTCAGATCCGGATTAATAAATCCCTGTGGTATCAATGGTGCCATAGTTCCTCCCTGTTAGCTGATCCAAAGTTTTCTGAAAAAATAGGCAATGACGTATCCGGTACCGAAGATGGCGATCATCGTCAGAAATCCGGCTGAAGAGAGGGTAGCCATACCGCTGAGCGCCGCTCCGCTGGTACATCCTCTTCCGAACTGGCTGCCCAGTCCGAAGAGAAATCCTCCGGCCGCAGCCATAATAAGACGTGTCCTGTTCGAAATCCTTGGTCCCTTATCAATCTTAAGGCCTGCACGTCCCGACATAAATCCCGAGAAAAAAGCACCTCCGAGCACGCCCAGGGTCAGGTAAACCAACCAGTTTTTCATTGGCCTGCCATCTCCGGTCGCAAAAAATGAGGCATAAAACGGATGCTTCTGGGCATATTCCGGCGAAACGCGTCCAATGCTTTCAATTACCACGCTTTTGGCTGCTCCGCTGGCACCAAGCCCGCGGCCGGTGATAAAGAATGATGCCAGCAATACCATTCCCAGCAGAAAGCCAGCCAGGTATGGATTCATGTAAGGTTTGGGTTTTTGTTCCATGTCTTTGAATATTAAGCGCATCCGCCCTGCGTCTGCTTTACTACAACCTTTTTTTCTTCTTTTATTCCGTCACCGGCACTACCTGATTTAAAGGGAAAATCATTTTTTTGCAGGTCAGTCCACTGTCGGGGTGTGTTTTTATCATTTTTTCCAAACAGATCGTACATAAAACCATTCGCGCCATAAATCACCGAGTAAGCTTCATAGCCCATCATGCGCAGCCAGGCCACCGCATGAGCGCTGTGATGACCGTTGAAACAATAAACTGCTACCGGTTTGCCGGGAGATAAAAATTTCAGATCCGCCTCTGTAGAGAGGGAGGCTTTGGGGATAAAGTTCAGTGCCCCGGCCGGATGCATATTGTTTCCGAACCAGTCTGCAGGCACATAGGCTACAACGTCATATTTTTCAGGCGCTTTTTCAATATCGGAATAGTTGATAAGGAATGTAGCCTGTGTAGTATCGAGCAGCGCCTTAGCCCGCAAGCGTGCAATCTGAAATCCGTTCATTCCTCCGGTTGCGATCTCCGGCATTCCGCCTTTGATGGCTGGTTGATTCAGGGTTTCCATGGTCAGGTTGCCGGGAAAGGTGGCGGTTGCCTGGTCCCAGCCTGTTATTGCGAACCGGGTATTCCATCCGCTCATGCCAAAACGCACCGAATAGGTGTTGCTGCAGCCAAGAATTCGCATAATCCCGTTTACATAGGCAGATAACTGCCCCCGGTTGCATAAAAAAACCACACGTTCAAAATAAGGTGCATCAATACGGTTTTCAAAATAATCGATCACGTTTTCAGGCCTGACATTCACGGCCCCTTCAATATGCCCCTCATTAAACTGATCAGCCTCCCGGAGATCAATTAGGTGGATGTTCCGGTTGAGCATCGTATAAAGTTCAGCGGCAGTCATAATGGCCGGGGCTGCTTCACTGTTAATGTAGTCCCCTTTCTTTTTCAGATAATCATAGAGTACCTGCGATTCATTGACGGTTTTTGCAGGTTCAGCGGTTATACCCGGTTCTTTCCTGGAGCACCCTGTATTAAGAAAGAGTGTTGTCAGAAAAATGCTGATCAGCAATATTTTATTCTTCAGATTCATCTTCCGGTCAGATTTTAGGGTTTTCATCATGTTCGTTTTCCGGCTTCCCGATCGGTTGATCCTGATCTTTCTGATCTTCTTCTTCCAGGTCTTCCCAGCCGGTAATCATGGCCTTCAGGTTTGAAGTGATGGTGTGTCCTGTGGTAATCAGGTAAAGATGCACCAGTACAAAAGCCAGCAGCACAAACGCGCCCGCCGTGTGAACCAGCGCGATAATTTCCAGGTTGTCGATATTGATAATGGCAATACTATCGCCCTGAGGATAGCGATAGAACATGAAAAGCAGCCCGGAAACTACCATAATGGGAATGAACAGGACTTTAAGCCCGAGATAGACCAGCCGCTGCAATGGGTTCAGTTTACTGATCAGCGTCTTTTTGGTAGGGTGGGGGGCATTGCGGAAAATACCGAAAAGGTAGAATTCCGCCTGCGCTTTGAGATTTTTCGTTGTTGGTATGTACTGCTTCCATTCACCGGTAGTGACATGCCAGAAAATGGCGAATACAATCAGGATGATAAATCCCCATGCTGCGTAATTGTGGATTTTAACAGCTGTTTCAAAGCCGAAAAAATCGTAGGAGCTGTGAATCTCGAATCCGGTAAATGCCAGGACAAAGATCAGCAAGGCCTGGTTCCAGTGCCAGAACCGCTCAAAACCCTTGTAAACGTAAACTCTGTTATTCTTGCTCATTGCTGACGGTATTAATGGCTTTGTATGGTATTATGTTTGCGTGATGAAAGAGCCCTGATCGCTGAGTGGACCACAATGCCCAGGAATGAAAGTATTAACAACAGCTGACCGGCAAGATCAAGGGTGCGGTTGCGGTCGCGGCCGGGCATGTAAAAATCGGTGAGGCCGGCCAGGCGCCCGTTATCCCGGGTGTGGCATTCCTTGCAGGTAACTGCTTCGGCAGCCGGGCTAACCATGTGGTTTACCGGCATGAACATCTCGGTTTTAATAAACGAATGTTTTCCACTGTAAGGCAGGGGGATGTAGGCCATACCTTCTTCAATGGATCGCTCCCAGTCAAGATCCAGCCAAAGGGCTCCCTTGCCCTTATCCTTATCCCAGAGCTTGGCTTGAATAATTGTCAGGTTTTCCGCATCGTAAGGCTGCCTTCCGCGGTGAACTTTTACAGGGATGATTTTACTGTCGCGATCGCGGTACTCTCCAAATAATGTATTGATTTTCAATATATTCTGACTTGTGTCAACCTTGTCTGTCAACAGGTGATGGTCGGCCGTTCCATTAAACCAAAGGTATTCCGGTTTAACCATCTTATCCCAAACGAAGTCTCCCTTTATAGAGGTATAAACGATGTTGCCGTCTTCATCCAGCACTTCAAACTCTTTACCATCCTTTTTTCTGGTTGCTGTGGCCCAATCCCAGTACATTTTGGTGGCATTTACTTTGGCATAAACCGGAATGTGGCAGGTCTGGCAGGCTACTTTGATTGAATGTTCATTCAGGATATTTTGCTGATGGGGCGTTTCCGTATGGCAATCCTCGCAATTCAGGCGCTGGGTGTTCGAAGAGGATACTGCATAATATCTTCCTTTCATTTTATGATTCTCGGCCGTATGGCAGTCCACGCAATTCATGTTTAGTCCGTCAACAGCCATATGTACGTCCACATCACGACCTCCGGTAAGTAATCCAAGCTCAAGATCACCATGTTTGACATTGTTGCCGCCGCCACCACCAAAGTGACAGGTGCCGCAGCCCGCACTTTTCGGTTGACCTACGCTTGCGACTATGGCTTTGAAATCCGGACCTTCTGGCCCCATTTTGGGATATCCCGCTGCTCCGCTGGCTTTTTCATAGGTTCCGGTATTGTCATGACAAACAACACAGTCGATGTTGTAGGGATTTGAAAAATCAAAGGATTTGTCATTCCATCCGTAACCGGCATGACACTTCATGCAACTGCCTTCGTTCGACTGCACGCCGGTGCAGAAGTTATTTACCAGGTTCTTCTTGCCAAGATATGTTACACCCCTTCCGGGAATAAACGCTTCGCGTTCCCAGGTAAAGTGGGCGCTGTTCATCAGCTCTTCACCCCGCTCAGTGTGACAGGAGAGGCAGGCTGCCGTAATTTCATGCGGGTTGGTAAAATTTTTCTGCAGAATTTCAAACTTGCTGTGATCCACACCAGGTTTCCGTTTGACCGCATATTTAGCCCTGAGTGCATTCAGCAGTTCATGGTCAGGCTCCGGTTCCCTGAGCACCAGTGTTACGATCAGTAGTGGCGCCACAATGGCCAGAAAAAATGTAATCGGTTTGGTGTAGCTTTTCATTGCCTTGCTGTTATTAAACTTCCGTTATCGGGAGTATGGTCAGTTTCATAAAGAAATTTATTCGTCGGTAATATCCGGGATAATTAGAAATATTGATATTTCTATGGCAAATATAGAATAAAATAAATGTATCCTGTTCAACCTGAGGCAATTTAGAGCAATTTCTAAATAGCGTTCTAAACTATTGATTCATTGACTTATATACATTGTTTTATTGATTTGAAAATCAGCGCAAAGTTATCTGGTAAATCAGATCCGCGTGAAAACCCGCCAGGGCCGTCCATCGCATCAGTGATAATGAATTTTCAAAAAAGGAAATGACCTGCGCAAATCAACCTCTTAAACTGAAAAATAGGCTTGTTCTGTTGCATGCTGCTTTGAGAAGATTTCTACTGCAAACTTATTGACGGATTGCAGGGAAATATTATACAATATTTTATATTTGCCGCAACAATGGTTGATTTGTTCATTGTTGCGATTTGGCAATGTCATGATTAACCTGTCTTGCAGTTCCGATGGTTAAAGGTTGAGTGAGATCAGTAGTAATTGCAATTGGGGTCAGTAGGGTGTTCTTATGTAAGTGATTAATTATCAAATTATATTTAATTATTAAAGACTTCAAATTATGATCAGATTTTCTAAATCCAGTATCCTGTTGCTGTTCCTGTCAATAGGCATGATTCCGGTTTATTCACAGTCGAGGGGTGTAACAACCATTGATTCGCTTGATGTTAAATATCTGAACTGGTACAATCGCAGCCCTGTGGTTGATAAAGTTCAGGGTGCAGCCACCGACCAGGCCTATCGTGAATTTCTCAGGGACAAATCTCCGCGTAAGAAAGTTGTAGTGGCTGTAATTGACGGAGGTGTTGACATCTATCACCCTGAACTTGAGGGGAAAATCTGGACGAATAAGAAAGAAATTGCCGGGAATGGCCTGGATGATGATAACAATGGGTATGTGGATGATATTCACGGATGGAATTTTATCGGCAACAGCAAAGGGGAGCATCTGCTTTATGAAAACATGGAATTTGTCAGGATTTTCAAGAAGCTTAATCCACGGTTCAGCGGGGTAAAGGATGAAAATGGACTGTCGGCCGAAGAAAAGCGGCTTTACGCAGTGTATTTGAGAAGTAAAACGAAATACGAGGAGGAGCTCAGGAAGCATACCCAACGTAAGAAGGACCTTGATAATTTTGAAGAGTATGTAAACCACTTTGAGGAGGTGCTGAGGAAGCATCTGCGCAAGCAGGAGATTACTGTGGAAGATGTGAAATCGGTAAAAACAAAGTCTGAAATGGTAAGCGCGGCAAAGGAAGCCCTGCTGGATCTTTACAATAAAGGATTTACCAGGAAAGATCTTGCTGATATGCAAAAGCGCAGCAATGATTTTCTAAATTACTATCTGAATCTTGATTTTAATCCAAGGGCGCAGGTGGAAGATGACCCGGAAGATCCCGGCGATATTCATTATGGGAATAATGATGTTAAGGGGCCGCGTTCATTTCATGGCACTTTTGTGGCCGGAGTGATTGCTGCCGCAAGAGGCAACGGAGCGGGTACTGACGGGGTTGCTGATCATGTGGAAATTATGACGCTCAGGGTTGTACCCGACGGGGACGAAAGGGATAAAGATGTGGCATTGGCCATCCGGTATGCGGTTGACAATGGCGCCGATATCATCAATATGAGTTTTGGCAAGTATTTTTCCATTACACGGGGTATCCTTGATGATGCGGTCCGTTATGCGGGAGATCATAATGTATTAATGATTCATTCAGCGGGCAATGAAGCCGATAATCTCGACCTGACCGAACATTATCCGTCGGCAATTCTTGCCGATGGTTCAAGAGTACCGAACTGGATCACGGTAGGAGCTACTTCCAATATCCTGAACAAAGAGTTTTGCGGTATATTTTCCAATTACGGAGCCGAAAATGTGGATTTATTTGCTCCCGGAGTGAATATCATCTCGCTTGCCCCGGAGAATAAGTATGAAATGGGGGATGGCACCAGCTTTTCAGGCCCGGTTGTAAGCGGCGTTGCAGCCCTGGTATGGTCGTATTATCCTGAACTCACCGCCTTACAGCTGAAAGATATATTGCTTGAAAGCAGTACGAAATATCCCAAAGCTAAAGTTTACAGCCCTGAAATAAAGTCACCGAAAAGAAAGAAAGTAAAATTTGCCACCCTTTCCAGAACCGGCGGAATAGTGAATGCTTATAACGCCCTGCTGGCTGCCGGGAAAGCGCTGCCCGTGAATTAAACGAATTTTATCACTGTTGTCCGGGGAAAAGCATGTGATTACCTTCGGTGAACTTACTCGATAGTCCCGATAGCTATCGGGATCGGGATCGGTTCTTCGCTAACGCTCAGAAAGATTGCAATTTGCATGTGTTTTTTAAGGAGTGGGCTTGGTGGCGGCGAAGCCGCCACCAAGCCCACTCCTTTGAATCCTAAAACATTGTTTTTCTGAGCGTAAAATCGTGGAGCGAAGAACCGACCAAAGGGAGCTCACCGGAGGTAATCCCTAAGTTCATTATCCGGTTTTTTCCGGACAACAATGGAATTTTATATTAAAATAAATCCCTGCATCCGGAATTTAAGGATGCAGGGATTTATTCTGAAAGGGTGCTACCCTGCATTGGTTTTCATAAAGCCGATCCCGCGTTTTATCAGCGTATCCGAACCGGCGGCAAATTCATGCACATCCTCCAGTGTCAGTGTTTTAATCATATTTTCATGCCGTTCCGCTTTCGGCACCTGACTGAGCCGGAGATTGTGGTTGCGGATGGCCTTTTCGAGTACTTTTCTTACAAATCGCCCGTTCCCGAAATATTGATTGCGGTTAGCCGAATGATAGCTGAAATAAGCCTGCAGGTGTGCCAATGCTTCCGCATTCGCCGTAAGTTTGTTCTTCATCAGCATGATGCCGGCGATTTCCATAAGTTCTGAGGCTGAATAATCGGTAAATACAAGGTGGTTATCGAACCTTGACCTCAGCCCGGGATTTGAATCCAGGAAACTCTCCATTTCTTTGGGATAACCGGCAACAATCAGCGAAAACTCACCCCTGCGGTCTTCCATCTGTTTAATGATCACTTCCACCGCTTCGTGTCCGAAATCGTTGGCGTTTCCGTTAACCAATGAGTAAGCTTCGTCAATAAACAAAACACCTCCTATGGCTGCTTCTATCTTTGCCAGGGTTTTCGGAGCGGTTTCCCCGACTACGGCACCAACCAGGTCTTCACGGCTGCATTCAACCAGGTGCCCGCGCTCCAGCAGGCCGAGTGCTTTATATATTTTGGCCATAATGCGTGCCACGGTCGTTTTGCCTGTACCCGGATTTCCCGTAAAAATATTGTTAAGCGAAAATGCACTCACCAGGTCCATGTCCATTTCACGGTAATACTTTGCCAGTTTTGCGAGTTCGCTGATCTCGGTTTTGACACTTTCCAGGCCCGTCATATCCTTAAGCTCATTCAGCATGTTTTCAAGCAGCACCTCATCGGTTTTCATCTGAACGCTTTTGCTGCCTTTTTTTCTGAACAGGCCTTCAATATCACAAGGAAGGATGGTGCAAAGGTCTTCCTTCGAAAGGTTTTCCCTTCGGGCTTTGATAACCCTGATGCCGAGGTTTAACTGCGCTTCTTCGAGCATCGATTTCACTACCCTGGCATTGCCGAATGCGCGCGTACGGCCTCTGTACTGTTCTTCCAGGTATTTATACATCATGTCAGAAACCTCTTCCGAAAAATTCAGTTTCTTTTGAACCGCTGTTCTGCGGGCAATTTCCATAAGTTCTTCGGGCGTGTAATCAGGAAACTCATAAATGTATTTGAAACGGGAGGGCAGTCCGGGGTTGAAATTGAGAAACCCTTCCATTTCTTTCGGATAACCGCACACGATGACTGCGATATCACCCGGTCCGTCCGACATTTCGGTGAGCAGGGTTTCAATCACCTCCCGGCCGTAATCCTTATTGTCGTCTGATTTTACGGCCAGTGAATAAGCTTCATCGATCAGCAGGATGCCTCCCCTGGCTTTTTCAATCACTTCGCGGGTTATCGGAGCGGTTTCCCCGATGTACCTTCCTACCAGGTTGGCCCGGCTGGCCTCGTAAACGGTGTCTTTGGAGAGTAAACCCAGATGCTTGTATATTTTTCCCAACATCCTGGCTATGGTCGTTTTCCCGGTTCCCGGGTTGCCGGTAAAAACCGCGTGCAGGTTAATGGATTTCATGGGTTCAATGCCCATGGTGTCGCGCAGTTTCAGATACCTGATGTAGTCGGCATAGTCGTGAAGCCGCTGTTTGATGCCTTCAAGTCCGACCAGGTTGTCCAACTCCCTGAAGATTTCATCTTCATTCATCAGTTCATCACCGGAAGTTTCCACTGATAGAGGGCTTTCACCCCAGGTTATGGTATATGCGAGTTTCTCCTTGTCTACCGAATCAGCAACTTTGAAGTTGGCAATCGCCACCATCCTGCCCATAAAAATAACTTCAACCGTGTAATTTCCTTCTTCCCAGTTGACATTGACCGGGTCACCGCAGCCGGCTTCTATGAAAAATTCATGATTGGGGTGGTTGGGTTTAACATCGGTAACAGCAACCACATGGTGCACCAGTTGGCGCATGTCGTTGTAAAAATTGAAAAAGAATTCCGATTTCCAGGTTTTGTGAGGCAGCTTATTCCTGATTTCGAGTTCGGCCCATATAAAACGGGTAGCAATCCGCTGAAACTGCCTGTAATAGGATCTTTCGTATCTCTTTGGTTCTGGTTTGTCGCCGTCTTCAAACAATTTCAGCCCGAAGATATCAAAGCAGGGATTAGCGCCCTCCTCCAAAGATCCGGTATCCTCCAGGTAAAATGTAGTATCCGCGATTTTTACATTGTCAATCCATGCTTCGATGATATAGCTTCCGGGAATCCAGTCTTCCTCATCAATGGGTTCAAGGGTATATACACAACTAATGATGTTTTCCGCTTTGTCTGCCTTGAGGGTAATGTTGGTCGATTCTATGATCTCCCTGTCCTGATCGTAGGGATTTCTCCAGCAGAAAAGCTCCAGCTCAGATTCCCATGATTCTTCATCAAATTTCTTGTTATATAATGAAATTTCGGCTGTCACAGCAGATAGCTCCGAAATGTCAAAAACACTTCTGAACCTGCGCTCAGGGCAGTTTGATGAATCGTTGATGTTGAATATCCTGAAATCCTTTAACTTATAATTATCGTGATCCATAGTTTTTTTATCTGACACCGGTTTCGATCCGGATAATTTGAACATTAAGGACAGTAAAATTACAAATGTTTTTAAACGGGATAGGGCTGAAGGAAGTTTATATAAATAAAAAACACCGGTAAATAAATGAATTTACAGGTGCTTTGATGTGATGGTTGTGATCCGGGCGGGATTCGAACCCACGACCCGCAGCTTAGAAGGCTGCTGCTCTATCCAGCTGAGCTACCGGACCGGGTGCAAAACGGAAGAATAATCAGGAATAATTCCTCCCGGCTTTTGCGGTTGCAAAGGTAAACAAATTTTATTTAGCCTCAATTCCGCACACAAAAACTGACTTTCATTGCCACTCGTAACTTTTTTTACTTTTTTTTGAAAAATTACCTGTTACTTTTAGATAAAACTGCCATAAACAAATGAATTAATTCACGGATAGCTTTAATTTAGCAGACCTTGGAGCACTGCTATTAACTTAGGCACTATGAGAGAACTACTTTTTACAGATTTTTCCAGTTCTTCAGGAGGAAAGATTTACAATTGGGCCGGAAAAACCATCCTGATTGCTGAAGATACCGATTGCAGTTTTCTTTATCTGAAGACAGTCCTCAGAAATACGGCCGCCTCAATTCTATGGGCATCCACCGGTCAGGAGGCGATTAACCTTGTTCGTGAGCATAAGGAAATTGACGTAATCCTGATGGATATCAATATGCCCGGGATCAGCGGATTTGAGGCAACGGTGGGTATTCACAGCATCCGGCCGTCAATTCCGGTAATCGCCCAGACTGCTTATGTACATGATAATGAAGTTGAACTTTGCTATGCCTCCGGGTGTATCGATTACATTCCCAAACCGATTGATAAAAACCTGCTGCTTGAAAAGCTGAGCGTTTTTCTGGGAGCCGGTGTTCCCAAACCCCAAAAGGAAATCTCCGGTTAAAGGTGATAAAATAGACTCTTCTTTCAGGAAAGCGGACTTGGTCCGCTTTTTTTTTGTGCCGGCTTTATACTGATAAACAAGGAAACTTACTTGTCGTGGATAGGGGAGGATTCAACGCATTGCCGGCTTATGCAACTACCTGCCAAGCAGGAAGAGAAGCGGGAATTCCAGCCTTTCCCTCCAGTCATTTTCCGAGTGACCGGCTCCGGGGAATTTCTTCGTAACCCATAAGGGCGCCATATAGCCCTTCTCCCTCATGATGCTGTCCGCTATCAATTGAAAAGGTTCATACAGTGCATCCAGGGTTTCGGTGCCATAATCAAAATAGATTCTGTTGTTTCCCGGGTAGGGCAGGTGGTTATGCAGGTAATGGAGCAGCGCCTCCGGGACCGGATTATTTTCGGTGCTGAAGATGCCCGGCCAGTGCGTTGAAAGGCAGGCAGCGCCTCCGAAAATCTCAGGATATTCGCAAATGGCATACATCGAAATTAGCCCGCCCATGCTCGAACCGGCGATACAGGTGCCTTCAGGGCCTTTTATTGTAGCGTAGGTTGAGTCAATAAATGGTTTGAGTTCTGTGACTACAAATTTCAGGTAGTTGTCCGAAATAATATCTTTTTCGAACAAGGGCGGCAATCCGGCACTGCGGGATACCTTTTTCAGGGTGTCGATTTCTTCCTGTTTCAGATATTCCCAGGCTTTCTGCGGAAAGTATTCCATGTGTCGTAAAGGCGTATTCCATATCGCCACCACAATGCACTCCCTGATGCTTTTGCCGCCCATCAGCTTCCCCATGGTTTCATCCACCCCCCATTCCTGCTTGTTCCATGTAAGGTTTGCGTCAAAAAGCATCTGACCGTCGTGCATATACAGCACGGCATATTCTTTTCCGGTACTGTAACCATCGGGCAGCCATACATCAACGTTTCTCGGCGAAACAAATGCCGAAGGGAATTGCTCATGCCGGATAACCTGGCCGAAGCTCAGTTCCGGAAGCTGGGCCCTGAGCTGAACAGCCGTAAAGGTCAGGACGAGGATAAGAATCTTTTTCATAATACCGGCGATTGGATTATTATTAAGACTGTTTATTTTCACAGCAGCAGGTTATTGGTCTGTTCCGAATGCTTCAATGGCAGGCAGGGCTTTATTACTGAAATCGTACAGAGCCATATTCTCCCAGGATGATCCGTTGGATGCCTGCGGGCCTTTGAAGGCAACCCACTCCGCGCCCCAGTAGCAAAAACCGGCAAGTCCGTTGGCGGAAAAAGAAATCCGGCTGATCTCTTTCATGAATGCCAGCTGCCCGGCTTCGGAAGCCGGATAATCAGGATGAATCTGATCGTTGCTGCCAATGATGTTGTTGGTCCAGTCATTCCAGCCAAGCGTAAAAGGATAGGCTGTTTCAGCGATGACGACCGGTTTCAGAAAACGGGTGTTCAGATTTTTCAGCGCGGGCCCCAGGGTGGTGAGGTCTTTGCCGTGCCAGAAAGGGTAATAAGAAACCGCAGTAATATCATAATCAATGCTTTGCAGGTTGGAAAACAACCACTCCGCCTGATCGGGGCCGGCAATATGCAGCATAATTTTACAGTTTTTGTCATGATCGCGCACCGCCTTAACCCCTGAGGCCAGCAGGGCTTTAAGATTCACCAGGTTGGTGTATTTTCCGGTGGGCCAGAGCATGCCGGCATTGATTTCATTGCCTATCTGGATATAGTCCGGTTTTATTCCGTTAATGATGCCGGCCGTGTAACGGTAAACACTGTCGGTGAGTGCAGCCAGGTCCAGATTCTGCCAGGCTTCCGGGGTTTGCTGGTGCCCGGGGTCGGCCCAGGTATCGGAATAATGCACCGTCAGCCATACTTTCAACCCTTTGTTCCTGACCTTTTCGGCAAATGCCTTCACTTCACCGTACCCGGAGCGGCCGCCGGCGGGTGTATGCCAGAGCCGGATCCTGACGGTATTCATGCCTGCATTTTTCAGGGTAGTCAGCATATCTTCTTCTTGTCCTGTATGGTTGTAAAACACTATGCCTGCATCTTCAATTTCAGGAAGAAACGACAAGTCTGCGGCTTTCAGTTTCAATGCTTCCGGCTGGGGTTCCGGATCCGGCGATTTTTCGGAACAGGCTGCAGGTAAAAGCCACAGAAAAGCTGAGGATAATAAGGTTATAAGCAGATTGCGGGAAACTGACATACGCATGGATTAAGCAGAATTATTGGTAGTTGATTGCAAAGATAGTATAAATCGCAGTGGCTCAGGCAAGACCGGAAGTGTAATAAGGCTGCTGATCATCAACCGGGCCTCCTTTTGATTTCTATATGGTTACCCTTAAAATATTGACTTTCCCGCGATTTCTGCCTGGGGATCATGCATGCTGGTATTGCCATTATGCTACGATACTCATTCCGGCCGGCATGTGCTGAAGAATGCTGGTCTACCAATAAAAATTATATCTCAGGTTTACCTGAAAGGTTTGTGAACTGAACCGGTAAGCTTTATTGACATCTCCGGCCAGAAAGTCCAGCAAATAATTGCAATTGAACTGAATACTGCTTTTCGGGCCGGTTCTGAGCGAAATATTTACATTGCCGGCTCCGCCAAAAAGCGTTCCCGGAATGTTCCGGCCGAATCTATCGGTAAATAACTTATAATCAATATCTTTATTTTCCGTGACATTAAAGGTGAACATCGGGCCCAATCCGAATCCATACTGTAAACGACTGCTTTTGATGTTGTATTTTATCAATACCGGAGTCTGAATGGAGGTGAGTTTAAGATCCGGATTGACGGAGAATACTTTTATATAGTTATCGCTGACATAATAAGCTTCCCTGTTGTTCACATAATACCATTTCTTCCCGAGGATGATTATTTCCGAAATATTTTGATTCTGCGATTTAAGGGTAGTCTGATTTAACCTGGATATCTGCAGACATGTTTCAAGCGTGATATTTTCACTGTTCGGGAACAGATTCTGTATCTGCAGCGCGGCCCCGGCATTCATTACAGGGGTATAATCCGAGATCAGTCCGGAACCGAACTTCAGTTTTTTTATGCCATATCCCGCGTAAACAGACGGCTGAAGTTTCAATTTTTTATACCTGCGTTCAAAAACAGTGCATGCTTCATCAGTACATACCAGATCGTGATATTTATTGGCAAGTTTTATCATCGGTTTCGGCCTCAGCGGTGTCTGGGTAATATCATCCCTGATTTCCGGACAATCTGCCAGCAGGTAAAGCAGTTTTCCTTTGTATTTCGGAATATTGTAATAAGTCCCGCTGTCGTTATGGATAATTTTTTCAGGCTCTGATAATTCAATCAATCCATCACGTTCTGTCTCCAAAAAATAACGTGAGGCATCGCCGGATTCCAGAAAATAGACAGAAGCTTTACCTTTTATCAGAAATTCGAGAAAGCGTTCAACAGGTTCTCCATGATCATTGATTTTTCTCGAAACAAAGTATTTTCCATCTTCAAACCTGTATCCGCTGATCTCATGGGGATTGAACTTTTCAACGGGATGATCATCCGACCTTCTGAAATGGCATATTTGTGACGATGTTTTGCTGCCTCTGTATTGTAAATAGCCGAAAATGGTGTCATTTGATCCGGTAATAACGTACCCCTTGCGAAATCGCTCCTGTGCATGCGCCTCAATTGTCAGTATAAATGATAGCATTGTCAGTGCCAGAAAACCTGAATATTTCATGAATGTTTATATTATACTTTGATTAATATAAAATCAACCTTGCCGGAATAGCGCCAAATTTAAGATTATAATCTTATATTTGAGATATGTTCTGGTCTTTTATGCAGCGCTCTTAAATTCTGGTTTGCCTGGCAGTATGTGTCAATGACCGCCCGGAAATGTAAAAGGTGAATTTCACTTCGGGGTCAGCCTGATCGTTTACCGGTCATTATTGGTCCGGATTGCTGCTTATCCTGAATGAAGCCGGTTTATAGCCTTCATCAAGGTGATCGGCCGGGATGGTGGTTGTATTCCCGTCGCGTAAAGCCCTGTAGTGGGGCGACATGATTTCAATGCCCCTTTCGTTGAATACATCCTGAATGTGCCGGTGAAGATCGGAATGAATGGCAGTTGTCCGGTTCACTTCCTTGATATAAGCGTTAATCTGGTAGGAAACATAAAAATCTTCAAGCCCGGTTTGCAGGACAAAAGGCGTGGGTGCCTGCATGATTCCGGTTGTGCGCAGGGCAGCATCAATCAAAGCCTGGTGCACATCTTTCCAGGGGGCGTCATAACCAATGGTAACGGTAGAATGAATGATCAGCCCGTCATTTTTGGCGGGAGCCGAATAATTAATGGTATTTCCCGAAAGTACTGAAGCATTGGGAATGGTGATTTCCTCCATTTTAGGAGTGCGCAGGCGGGTAACCAGCAGGGTTTTTTCAATCACATCCCCTGTCATTTCTCCGATCCTGATGCGGTCACCGGTTTTAAACGGGCGCATATAGGTTATCACAATCCCTGCTATAATGTTGGCGATTGCTGAAGATGACCCCAGGGAGAACAATACGCCGATAAAAACGGATACGCCTTTGAAAATGCCAGAGTCCGAACCGGGCAGGTATGGAAAGATCATGACAAACATAAAGGCATAGAGCAGAAATTTCACAATGCTGAAGGTCGGCATGGCCCAGTCGGCATGAAATCCGCTGATTTTCAGTTTTTCCGAATCAATTTCGGAGAAAATATACCTGACAAAGCGGATGAAATAGCGCATAATCACTACAATGACGGCAATGCTGAAAAAATTGGGGATATAATTCCAGACGGCATTCACAACGCCCCTGAACGGCATCCAGATCAGGGCAAAAAGACTGTCGGCCCATCCGCGCGTAAATGGGAAAATACTGAATATCAGTGGTATATTGAGGTAAAGTATCAGGGCGATCAGGAACCACTTCAAGACCTTCAGGATAAAATAGATAAGGCTCAATTCCTGTTCGGCAGAGAGAAAAGTATAGTCTTTGTAGGCCAGGTTTTTCAGCCAGACGTCTTTTTTACCGGCAATATAAGTTTCTGCCCTGGTGTGTAATCTGGTCATCAGTATTATCAGAAACCATACTCCGGCAATAACGAGCAATACCAGACCAAAACGACCAAGCAGCCTGCCAAGGCTGGCGTCCTTGCGGGCAGCTTCAATGGCAGAGCGGATGATGCCGGTATACTCTTCCGCAAGTTGCTGCCTTGTTTTGTTGTAAATCATGGCATCAAGGTCAGTAATGCTCATAATTACCACATCGCGGCATACAATATCGGTTGTGTAATCAGATTCTGAGCTGCGGATAGAGTCAAGTACCAGAAAATCGTCTTTATAGAGCGTCTTTATTCTTGCTGAGATATCTTTTGCCCGCTCTTCCGGGCGTGTAGCCCCGCTTCGGGAATAGATACTGAAGAGTGTATCTGTTTTCAGGATAACCGGGTAGCGTCCGGCGCTTTGTCTCAGCTGCATGGCCTGCGCTGAAAGCCGGTCAATCCTGATACTGTCCTGAGCCTCCAGTTTTTTGATTTCAGCCATCAGTTCATTCTTTTTCTGCACATCTCCGGAGGCGAGCAGCGACAACTGATCTGTCAGAATAGCCTTTCGAACCGAGTCGGCCACCCGGTTTTTTTCAAATTGTGACAGCTGGTCCTGAAGCGCTGAAAGCCGGGATGAAGTGAGGGAGTCGGTCTGGGATTTGCCTGAATAGGATATGATAATAAGCAGCAGGGTAATGTAATGGCGTATTTTCATAAAATCTGATTTTCTCGCTGGCTAAATATAGTGAAAAGCCTGAACGCTTCAGGATTTTTTCGGAAAATTCAGTAAGAAGGTTACTGATTCGGGCCGGAATAGCCTGGTTTCCGCGTATAAAGAAAACCGGAAATTGCATCCATCAGTTCTTCTTTGAGAAAGGGCTTAAACAGGAAGTCATCAAAGCCCGCCTCTCTGACCTGTGGTTGCCTGTCTTTTTCAATATAGGCGCTTTGGGCAATCACCGGCAGATCAGGACGTAACTCCTTGATGCGTTTGGTGGCTTCTAACCCGTCCATTACCGGCATTCTGATGTCCATCAGCACCAGGTGAACCTCCCGGTTATCGCGGCAGTAATCAACGGCCTGGCTGCCGTTAACGGCTGAAACCAGATTGACACCGGTGTCTGCAAGCAAATCTTCAATATACTTATAATTCAGGATCTCATCTTCTGCCACAAGGATAGTGATTCCGTTGAGTGAAACATGCGCAGGCCGCTGTTTGGCAATTTTATCTTTCGGGAACAAAGTATCTGCCTTTATATAGGGCAGGGTAACCCTGAACTCAGCTCCTTGCCCCGGTTCAGATTCAAGACTGATTTTTCCATTCATCAGATTCAGATTACTCTGGCATATGGCAAGGCCCAGGCCTGCTCCTTCATAAAATTTCGATATTGAAGGTTCTGCTTTCCTGAAGCGCTTGAAAATATCAGTATGAAACTTCCGGTCAATTCCGATTCCGGTATCTTTAACAAAGAATTCGATCAAGTTGTCCTTCAGTATATAACCGAAGTGAACCTGTCCTTTTTCGGTAAATTTTAAGGCATTCCCCACAAGGTTGTTTAAGATCTGTTTCAATTTATACTCATCGGTATAAATATTATCAGTATGATCGGAAAGCCCGCAACTTATCCTTAAATCCACCTCTTCTTTTACCATCGGATGCCAATGCCTGAATACGTCCATCAGCAACGAGTTCAGCCTGACTGCTTTATTGTTCACGGTGACATTTCCGGTTTCAATCAGGCTGATATCCAGAACCTGATTTACCAGGTCGAGCAGACGGTTTGCACTTTGTGATATGTAGGTAAGGTACTCCTTTTTCTGATCCTCCGTGGTATGCTCTTCACTCAACAGGGAAGTAAAGCCCATTATACCGTTCATCGGCGTTCTGATTTCATGCGAGATGTTCTGGAGAAACGCTGTTTTAAGCTGGTCACTTTCTACCGCTTGTTTCTCGGCATTTCTCAGTTTAATCAAATGCTTCCTCAGAATATGGAAAAAAAGGATGGCCGTCAGAATCACATAAAACCATCCTTTAAAGGTCTGAACCCTGGTCAGGTAGTCGTGATCCGTGATCATGGAACCTATCAGCCGGTCAGAAAAAAGAATCCATAGCAAACCCAGGAGTAAGTATATAAAGGTAAATTTGTATTCAAACCTGATCTTTTTCATAAAGCTCTGCCTGGGTTTAAATATCAAACAATCCTGATATCAGGAAAGTTTAGCGGGATATATGGTTATAAATGTACGATATTAAGCAAACAAAGTAAAGCACCGGCAGAAAAAAAACCTGCAGCGGCTGACTGCAGGTTTCGGTTTTCGGACAGGAATGACTAAATCTCTGTCAGTACAAAGTCAGCTTCAAGCACATCCCTGGAATTCCCGCCTGTAAAAACCTTGAAATCACCCGGTTCCGCGACAAAATCGAGGTCATAATTGTAAAACTTCAGATCCTCAATATCTATGGTAAACTTAACTTCTTTTGTCTCTCCCTTTTTCAGGAATATTTTCTGAAAGCCTTTCAGTTCTTTCACCGGGCGGGTGGTGGTACCGACCATATCGCGGATATAGAGCTGAACGACTTCCTTGCCATCGTATTTCCCGGTGTTGGTGACCTTAACGCTGACGTCGATGGACTCACCCGGTTTCATGGTATGATTACTCAGTTTAAGGTCGCTGTATGAAAATGAAGTATAGCTTAATCCATAGCCAAATGGATAAAGCGGTTCATTCGGTACATCCAGATAATTGGTAAGGAATTTGGTGAACCATTGGCCTTCGGGTAAGGGGCGGCCGGTGTTTTTATGGTTGTAAAAAACAGGGATCTGCCCGGTATTTCTCGGAAAAGAAGCGGTAAGCTTACCGGATGGCACCACATCTCCGAAGAGAACGTCGGCCACGGCTGCACCGGCTTCGCTTCCCCCGAACCATACATTGAGGATGGCAGGTACATTTTCCTGCTCCCAGGTGATGGCCAGCGGGCGCCCGGTAAACAGAACCATTACCACCGGTTTGCCTGTTTTCAGCAGCGCCTTGAGCAGTTCCCGCTGGTTCGCCGGCAGCTCGATATTGGTGATGCTTGAGCATTCGCCGCTCGATTCGGATGCTTCACCCAGAATGGCTACCACTACCTCTGATTTTTCAGCAGCCTTAACGGCTTCGGCAATCATGATTTCAGCGGGGCGGCTGTCCCACCCGGTTGGTTTTCCGAACATTCCGATACGCGATTCGAGCAGGGAATCGGCAACAACGTTTGTTCCACGGGCCAGCGTAACCAGTTCGGGTTTGCCGGTTACCATTCCGATGCCATCCAAAACTGAAATGGCTTTTTCGAAATCTCCGGCGACGGTCCAGGTGCCGCACATGTTCAGCCGGTTATCAGCCAGGGGGCCAATCAGCGCGATTTTCGCATCTTTGCGCAGGGGCAGGATATTGCCTTCGTTTTTAAGTAATACAAAACTTTCTGAAGCTGTTCTCCGGGCAGCCATGCGGTTGGCATCGGTATAGATTTCGGTTTCGGCGCGTTTTGAGTCGCAATAACGGTAGGGGTCGTCAAAAAGTCCGAGTTTATATTTGGCTTCCAGTATCCTGCGGCAGGCAGTATTGATTTGTTCTTCCGAAATTTTGCCTTCGCTGAGCGATTTCTGAAGGGTCAGCAGGAAACCTTCACTTACCATATCCATATCCATTCCGGCTTTAAGGGCCATCGCTGTCACTGTCTGAAGATCGCCCACGCCATGTGCCGTCATTTCATAGATACCGGTGTAATCGGTGACGATAAACCCGTTGAACCCCCATTGATCGCGGAGTACATTCTGCATCAGCCATTTATTTCCCGTAGCGGGAATGCCGTCAACCTCGTTAAAGGCAGCCATTACGCTTCCGGCGCCGGCGTCAACACCTGCTTTATATGGCAGAAAGTACTCATTGTACATACGCTGCCGGCTCATATCCACCGTGTTGTAGTCGCGGCCGGCTTCACCGGCGCCGTAAAGGGCAAAATGCTTCACAGTGGCCATAATGGTATTGTTGGCCGTTAAGTCCGTGCCCTGGTAGCCGCGCACCATGGCTTTGGCTACTTCGCCACCCAGGAAGGGGTCTTCTCCGCTGCCTTCTGCAACGCGGCCCCAACGGGGATCGCGGCTCAGGTCAACCATGGGGGAGAAAGTCCAGCAAATGCCGTCGGCACTGGCTTCGATGGCGGCAATGCGCGCGCTCTGTTCAATAAGATCCATGTCCCAGGAACAGGAAAGTCCCAGCGGAATCGGGAAAACAGACTTATAACCATGAATCACATCCATCCCGAAAATCAGGGGGATCTTCAACCTGCTCTCTTCAACGGCCACCTTCTGTACATTCCGGATTCTTTCAACGGATCTGATATTGAACAATCCACCCACTTTTCCTTCTCTTATTTTTCTTCCGATGTCAGAGCTGGATGTTTGCCCGGTGGTAAAATCTCCGGCACTGGGCAGATTTAACTGACCAATCTTTTCGTCCAGGGTCATTTTTGCCATCAGTTCACTGATGAATTTATTCATTTTTACCTGATCCGGCAACGGTTGCGCGCTTACGTTGAGGAATGAAGCCATCAGGATAAAGGCAAAAAGGATGCTGTTTCTTTTCATACTTGATTTTCGTCTCTTGTTATTATTTTTCTTGATTTGATTCCAGGTAAGGACTGGTAAATCCCAGTTTCTTAAGTCCGTGAAGGATCTCGGGACAACTCATGAACAGGTCCCAGATCAGGCCGGAGCGGTAATTCTCAATCATCACGATGATAGGCCCCTGATCGATGGCAAGATGTGATTTTGCATACCAGTTTTCACTTTCATTAAAGGCATCCACAAAGCCATACTCACTCCATATTTTATCTCCAAGGTTGTAATAGAAATGACGCAAGGCCTGCATCGAGTATTCAGGCGTGTAAGGAAAAGCTGAAAGCGCAGCCGTTGGGGTAATCACTCCGAGATCATTATCGGGGGAATGCGCATTGTAACCTTCATGGTTATCGCTGGCAGTCAGTCCCCAGCAATTTTCTCCGTAGCCCTTGAAATTTTTCGGGTTGCTGATGCAGTATGCGCGGTTGATCAGGGTGTGGTTACGGTTTTGCATCCAGTAGTCGGCATACCGGTCTTTCAGGCCTTTAGGACTTAATCCAAGAAAGGAATAATGGGAGAAAAACAACGGACCGCCGTAATCGAAGCCCAGCGGGAGTTCTATCCCGAAAAACGATTTACCGTTTTTGAAGAAATTGCTCTGCGCCCAACCGCGGTGGTAAACCGCCGGGCTTACCGGGTAGCGTTCGGAAGATGCTGCCAGTATATAAGTTATCAGGCATTCGTTGAAACCCCTGAGGGGAAAATTCATGGCCCAGCCATTGTTCGGGCTCCAGTGCCAGTAAAGTACTTCTTCGCCGCCTTTGGTAAACCAGTTCCATTCGATCTCGCTCCACAACCAGTTAATGCGGTTTCGTAATTCTGATTCAAGCGGGCTTTTAGCATCAAAATACTGCCTTGCCGTAAGCAATCCCTGGAAAAGAAATGCGTTTTCCACCAGGTCAGCGCCATCGTCCTTGCGGCTGAATGGAATGGTTTTTCCTGTATTGCCGTGCAGCCAATGAGGGAAAACCCCGTGATAGGAGTCGGCTTTGGCCAGGAATTTCACCATTTTCAGCAGGTGACGGGCAGCGGTGTCGCGGGTAATCCACCCCCGGTGCACGGCAACCACGGTGGCCATTATGCCAAAACCGGTGCCTCCGGTGGTAACCACTTCATCGCCATAGTTGTACGCCCTGTTGCTCCGTTCCCGGGCCATTCCGCTTACCGGATGCGCAAAGTCCCAGAAATAGCGGAATGTCTGGCGCTGGACTTCGTCCAACAGTTCATCGTCACTCAGGTTTGGCAGGATCCCCCTGACTTCAATCTTGTCCGGATTCTCTGCGGAAGTTTTCTTATGCTGTGCAGCTAAAGGAAAACTTAATGATATCAACAGGGTGATTATCAATATTCTGTTCATGTTACTGCTCCTGTTTGTTATTTTAAGGCCGGTGAATTTTTTGAATAGCCTGACTGCAAATGAAAGTTCGTGTAAAATTAACACTAAGTTTCATTGTGGCTGCTCCTGTGGATAAAAATAGGTAAAATTTTTCTACTCAGCCATTGCGGATTTGTTAAAAGCTGATTTTAAACCAGGCGCTGACGGGAGATCAGCACAGTATGCTGAAGCGATACCGGGAGGTTCCTGTAAAATAGCTAACGACCGCTTCCATAGAACCTGATCAGGAAAGGATATTCCTCATTTTCAGGATTAACGGAAATGGCCTCTCTGAGCTTTTTTATCAGATTCCGTCTGTCGCCGCTCAGGTCGTAACCTATCCCTTCGGTGAGCAACCGGTTTCCTTCAGTAAACCGCTGCATCATTTCCTGGTCCGGAATATCCGTGAATATCCGGCTTGTTTCACACCTGTTCTGATTGAGGAACATAAGGTTTTGCGTGAGGTTGCGACTGTCGAAGGAAGAGAACCTGAAAAATTCGGGAGATGGGAAGTTATCGGTATTAAGCTGAACAGAAGAAGGGAACCTGCTGATGGCTGTGTGGTCAAGCACCAGGCAGGCAGCCAGATGATAGGGATTGTTATAAAAATAAGGATCTTTGGCTGAGGTAGCGATGCGTGCCGACCACTGGTTGAAATCTATGGATAATTGTCCGTTAACGCCCAGTAATACAGCATGGTTATGTCCCAGCCACACGGTGGACTGCGGAAAAACGTTGTGAAAAGTCTTGATAATACCCTGAAAGTCCTCAGGCAGCAGTTTATGCAGGGGCAGGTACTGCGATACCATGCCGCCCGGGTTAAGTCTAGATCTGCAAAGTTCAAAGTACTCTTTGGTGTATAAGCTGCCCGATCCCAGTATGGGATGGGTAGGGTCGCTCGAAATCAGGTCGTATTTTTTACCGGTGGCCTGCAGATAATGGCGTCCGTCGCCGGCAATTATCTTCAACCTTTTATCTTTCTGGATATTGTTGTTCAGGCCAATGTAATAGTGTGCAGCATCTTTCAATCCGGCAACCAGCTCAATGCAGTCGATGCGCTCAACTTCGGGATGAGAGGCGATGGCGGAGGTGGTAACGCCGATGCCGAAACCTACGACCAGAACATCTTTACCCTTCAGGCCGGCATAAAAGGGGAGGTGGCCAACCATTTTCACCACTTTGATGGCATCGTAACTTGACCCGATCACCGCACTGTTATTCACGTACGTCGACAGCGCAGCCCCTTTTCCGCCGGGTTCGCGGCCAACAACCCAGGTGCCCTCAACCGATTCGCGGTATTCAATAATTTCCCTGTCAAAACGGGTGAAAGAGGGGGGGAGTATCTTTAATTCAGGACTGACAATCAGGAAGATAAGCAGTATCAAAGAACCGGAAATGGCGATTGCTTTCAGCCTCCCTGTTTTGAATTGCCTGATTTTCAGCGATATCAGCAAGGCGGCGATCAGCAGTATCAGTGCGTAAAAAACCACCGAGCGGCCCGCGCCCAGCAGCGGGATCAGTAAAAATGCGGCAATTGCAGGGCCAGTGATGCTGCCTAGTGTGTTGAACAGCAATATCCGCCCCATACTATTGCTGACGTCATGATGATTTTTTGTGATGAGCGAACAGGCCAACGGGAATCCATACCCTGAAAGGAAAGTGACCGGCAGAATGACCAGCAGGGCGGAAATCGCCGGAATAACGATGATTCGCATGAAGTAGGCGTCCTGATCACCTGCCAGGGGGAACATGATGAGTTCAGGAATTCGGATCAATATGCCTGCACCTGCCACAACCACTGCGGCTGTAATCAGCAAAAGCACCGGCATTGAAAGACTTGTGGCCGGCTTTTTGCTGCTTGCGGCAAAATAGCGGCTTCCGGCAAAAAGTCCCAGAATGACTATTGAAGCAATCAGCGAGAAAGTATAGCTGGTATTGGTCATGTAGATTTTGAAAATCCGGAACCAAACTACCTGAAGACCGATGACAGCAAATCCGAGTATGAAGGTTCCGGCCAAAGCGGCAATGTTATTCGCTGTAAGTTTGCCTGCTTCATTTTTTGATTCCTGCTTTCCTGATCGCAGCGGCTTTTCAGGAATTGTCGCTGCAGGATTTTGATCAGTTTGAGGCCTGCTGAGCAGTAAAATCAATGCCGGGAGCAGGTTAAGCGTAATCGCGGCAATGACGGTGTTTTGTTGTCCCAGTGCACGGATAAGCACAAAACCGGTTGCAAGTCCGCCCACCGCACTTCCGATGGTTTCCCAGGCGTAGATTTTACCGATCGATCCGGCCAGTCCCTGATCGCTCCTGATGATAAGGCCTGAAGCCACAGGTAAAATACCCCCCATAAAGAATGCGGGGACGAAAAGCAGTGCAAGGGAGAGCGGTGTGATCAGCCGGTCAGCGGTTTGCACCGGCATCCCTGATGCCGCAAGCACTTCATAGATTGCCGGGATTCCGTCTGATATCATCAGGTAGCCAAGCAGGCCAAGAATTCCCGAAAAAGTAAAGAGAAGCATCAGAAGTCTGTGATGCGATTTCCGTTTATCAGCCAGTCTTCCCCATATCCATGCACCGGCGCCGAATCCGGCCATATAGGCAGCGAGAACCAGGGTGGAAGCCTTTACCGTTGCGCCAAGCGAGAGGGCAAGCAGCCGGAAGTAACTGACTTCATAGATCAGAAATGAGCATCCGGCAAAAAAAACCAGCAGAAGCAGCGTGGTGGTTGAGAGGGTCCTGTTTTTCATGAGTCCGGAAAAGTCAGAAGCAAAGTTACAAAGAATCCCGGCCTGCCGCGGCCTGTAATTGTAATAAGTTGGATTCAGCCTGCCGGCCATACACTTAAATCAAAAGCAAAAGGGCACCGGCAACGGAACCTCCGGCCACCAGCAGTACAGGGCTGCTTTTTTTAAAGACAAAGGTCACTACAAGGCTGATACCGGTAATCAGGGCTGAGCGCCAGCCGGTCACGGTACTCATCGTCATCACAAAAAGCACCGATGCCATCACCGCAATGGAAGCGACATTTACAGAGTCGAGAAACCATCCCATAATTTTTGACCTTCGCATTCGCGGAATCCAGGGATTCAGGATAAGCACGAAAAGGAATGACGGCAGAAATGCGCCGGCAGTGGCTGCCACAGCGCCCGGGATCCCTCCCAGTATATAGCCGATAAAGGTAACAGTTGACAGAATCGGTCCGGGTGTAAATTGTCCGACCGCAATGGCATCCATCAGCTGCTCATGGTTTAACCAGCCCCGGGTAACGAGTTCGGCATCAATATAAGCAAAGAGTACATAGCCGCTTCCGTAAAGCACGGCACCGATTTTGAGGAAAGCCCAGAACAACCCGAGCGCTGAAATGCCTGAAACAGCTGTTGATACAGCAGGCATCGCCATGAGTGGAATCAGTGAACTGAGTTTTTCCTTCCGGTTGTTTTTCAGGTAAAAGTACAGGGTTCCTGTGATCCCGGCGACCAGTAAAGCCGTGATTTCGTTGACCCCTGCGATGCCGGCTGCCAGTACCAAAGCGCCCAGGATTGCCGTTTCGAGTCCTTTCACCGCTTTTTTGCCAAGACTGATGATTGCCGAAGCAATAATAGCCAGTACTGCGGGTTTTATTCCAAAAATATATGGTTCAATTTCAGGCAGATGGCCATATTCAACGTACAGCCAGGCAAATACAGAGGTGATAAGAACGGCGGGTAAAATAAAGCTTAGGCCCGCGACAATCAAACCGGCCAAACCTGCACGCTCATGTCCGCAATGCATGGTCATTTCGGTGGAGTTGGGCCCGGGTATAAGGTTGGTGGCTCCCAGAAGGTCCAGAAAATGCTGCCGGTCAATCCATTTGCGCCTCTTCACCACTTCTTCCTCCATCATGGCGGTGTGGGCGGCCGGGCCGCCGAAAGAGAAGAATCCGAGTTTCAGAAATACCAGGGCTACTTCCCGGAGCCTGTACCTTTCATGCATCGGCAAAAGTAAAAGTTGATGATTGCCATTTTAACCCGGGAAGAGCGCATTTTGTTTTACCCGTCATGATAATCAGCCGGGAATGGTAAGGCCTGTTTCCGGTAATGCAGTTTCATATGGTGAAAACTTTACCCTTTATCCGCCAGGCCTGCAGCCCATTTGCCTGCCCTGATCAGTTCGCCTTCCGTCAACGGGCCCCTGGTATCATCTACAAAAAAACCAGCCGGATCCTGTCGTAGCTTTCCCCCCTTCTTTTTGAGTTTCCGGGCTATCGGCGCTGCCGCATATCCGAAGAGCTTCACCATAAATGTCAGGAAGCGGTTATTGACTTTATGGATATCTATCCTTGTGTCGAAGGCGGCAACCTGCCTGCCTGCCAATGCCCCCGGAGGTATGGCATCGAGAAAGGTTCTCATGCCAGCAAGCATATTGAACTTTTGGGTAGGTGATCCGGCAACAATCAGATCGTAAGCGGACAAATGTGCAGGGTTAAATTCTCCTGTTTTGTAAGCTGTAGCTTCGCCATATTGCAGCAGCGCATCCCTGATGGCAAAAGCGATTGCTTCGGTATTGCCGAAAGCCGATTCGTAAATAACAAGCGATTTCATCATCAGAAGTATTTGATCCGGTTCACAACGAAAATATCATGCTTCCGGGAATGGCCCGGATGATCCTTATACTGATGCTAAAGTAATAAAAGTGTGAAAATATTGCCGGATCAGGCAACTTTTTCGTCCGGCTGTGTCAAGCAGAATACTTAGGTACGCCCCGACTTCTGAAAATAATCATCCCGCTTTGGCAGAATGATTGATAAATTCTTCGAGTAACGTGATGATTTTTTCCTTGTTCAGTGGTTTGGTCAGGTAGTCATTGCAACCGGCTTCGAGTGCAGCCTCTCTGTCGCCTGATAGTGCGTTGGCTGTTTGCGCGATGATCACGACATCCCGGTTGAACTTTCTGATCTCTTTAGCGGCCGTCAGCCCGTCCATTCCGGTCATTCTTACATCCATGAAAATGATGTCGAGCTCAGGATGATTGCGGCATAACTCCACTGCCAGGGCGCCACTTCCGGTAGTAGTGATCTCTCCGCCAAGCGGTGAAATCATTTTTTCCAGCAGTTTCAGGCTGATAGCATCATCATCGGCGATCAGCACGTTAAATGGTCGGTACTTTGCCTGCATGTCTTCATATTTTTCAGCCGGATGATGGTCAGAAACTTCAGTGGGTAAATACGGGATGGTAAAGTAGAAAGAAGTACCGGTACCAGGAACGGAGGTAAGCCAGATTTTTCCTCCGAGCATTTCCACATAGGCTTTTGAAATCGACAATCCGAGTCCGGCTCCCTCATAATTGCTTGAAAGAGAATTGTCGGCCTGAACAAAGCGTTCGAAAACGGCATGTTGTTTCTCAGCCGGAATTCCGATTCCCTCATCTTTAACAAAGAATTCCAGAAAACCATTCTTCAGGGAATATCCGAATTCTATTTTACCTGATAGCGAAAACTTTATCGCATTTTTAATCAGGTTGGTTAAAATGGCATAAATTTTCTCCTTATCGGAAGTTATACTGCTTCTGACATCCATCAGGCCTTTGTGAAACTGAAGTTCCAGCCCTTTTGATTCAGCCTCAGGCCTGAAAAAGTTGTAAAGGAAATCAATCTGACTGTTGATTTCCACTTTGGAAGCCGTGATTTTGGCCAGACCGCTTTCTACCTTGGAAATATCAATCAGGTCGTTGATGATGCCCAGCATTCGGTTGCCGCTGATCCTGATCAGTGAGATGAATTCCTGCGCTTCCTTATCAGTCAGGCGTGGATCCTGCAGCAATTCCGCGAATCCGAGAATTCCGTTCATCGGTGTTCTTATTTCATGGCTCATATTTGCCAGAAAGGCCGATTTCAACCTGTCGCTCTCTTCAGCTTTTTCTTTTGCAGCCTTTAATTCCGCATTTATTTCTCTGAGCTGAAAATTTCTTTTTTTGATGATTTCATTTTTCCTGACAAGGTTTTGCTCATACCTGACCCTTTGGGTAATATCTACCCCCAATACAGATAAGCCTGCCGGCTGGCCGTTTTCATTTCTGAGCAGGATATAACTCCAGGCGATAAACACAATATCCCCGTTTTTCGAAAGAATGCTGTGTTCAAAAAGCTCGTTGAAGTGTTTGCCATTGATCATGGAGAGAAATATCTGCTGATACCTTTCCTTGTTTTCTTCTCCGGCAAAGGTATCTATCCAGTTCCTGCCTTCGAGTTCTTCGAAAGCATAGCCGGTTATATTGAGAAAGCTGCTGTTGCAGAATGAAATCCGTCCTTCTGCATCTACAATGGTTGACAGAATATTGGCGCTTCTGATGGTATCGGTAAATCTTCGTTCGGATTCGAGCAACATTTCTTTGGCGCGTTTATTCTGCCAGTTGTCATATTGTTTCAGCATAAGTTTGCCCAGCAATACTGTGGCCGGAACGTAGATCAGCAATATGGGAACCGCCAGTGCCTTAAGGGTGTAAAATGACAACTCTCCGGGCAACAAAACGGTGCAACCCAACATAAGCAGGTGTGAAATAATGCCGACATATATCAGCTCCTTCAGGCTGTTGTTGTATTTCCACGAAGGCCTGAAATGATGCCAGAGAACACCGGTTATTCCGGAAGTGAATATTACAGTCATGCCCATATATACTCCGTCTCCGCCTAACCACCACCTGTATGCCATATCTATTGCAATAGCAGTAAATGTGGGTAAAGCACCAAAAAATAACCCGGAGATGGTCAGCATGACCGATCTGGTGTCGAATACAAGTCCGGGCATAAATGTCCATGGAACCATCATAAGGATGATTCCCGTTAAGCCGATAGCCGTGCCTATGATAATTTTGGCGGCAACGCCCCTCCTTTTCTGGTAATTAATCCAGAAATTGTCGTATAACATGCTAAATGACAGGAGTATGGCAGTATTAAACAGTAGCCCGGTCAGAAATGATTGTGTCATAGATTATGCGTTATCCCGAGGATGCTCTCCAGTTAAAATTAATGTCCTGTCTGCCGGGATGTCATGTTCGTCAGATTTTAATATGTCGTTGCGCTGTATATGACAGGCAGCACAAATCTTTCCTGAATTCTGAACAGCAAAAAGGTGTGGCAAATCGGAACGGAATTTCAAAAATTTGTGTCAGTTGAAAAATTTACTGTCAAAATAAATCCCGGAGATTTTGAAAAGCATTTCCGGGAGGGGGGGGCAATCACTTAGTTGTTCTCTTTCCATTTGCGGTATTCGGCGGCAAGGCTGAGCGAGGTTTCGTCGGGTGCGCTTACCGAAGTAATAACCGTAAGCTTCCTGGATCCTGAAGGCCAGAAAACAACAGGCATGTAGTCATTCCCGTAACTGCCGTTTGAACTGACATAGGTTTCTGAATCGTAGGCAGCGCTGATACACATCATCAAAGGGCTGTTTTTATCATACTGATAAAGCCTGGCTGCTGACAAAGAGGGGAAATCCAGGGTTACTTCACCGCATAATTGCCCGTTTTGCTCAAATAACCTGGTCTTGATATTTGTTGCGCCGGGGAAGTCCTGCTCAATCTGATCTCCGTTGATGTATTTATCCAGAATTTCGGTAAAATCCTGGGCAGTGACATCTTTGCCATCATCCATTACCGACATGATATTGATATACCTGATGGTCATCTTACCTGAATTCTCTCCCGTGAGCTCAAACGTGTATTCTTTTTTCTCAACGGTCAGGCATGAAGTGAAAATAAGGGTGATTATTCCAAGCAAGGAGAGCCTGAAGATCTGCGCTGTTTTCATAATGACATAAGTTTGTTGGTCGTCAAAGATAATCCAAATCCGAATACCTGTACCTTTGCCGGTGGTTTCACCATTTTGAAATAATACCCCTGCGTTATGAAAATATCTGCCGAAGTAAGTTATTACCCGTTGAATGAAGAATATAAAGTGCCGATAAAAGCATTTATCAAGGCCCTGAATAATTATGGTAACCTTGAGGTAAGGACCAATACGATGGCTACTCAGGTTTTCGGGGAATACAACGAAGTGATGAATGCAATCCGCGATTGTATGAAGGATGCTTTTGAACTGCCTCATTCGGTATTTGTGATGAAAATAATCAATGCAGACCTGAGTAAATAGGAGCATTGGTTCAATTTTGTAAAATTGCAATGCATCGCCGTTAATTGAATTAATCCTGGTAATTCCGTTGTAGTTGCGGATTATCACGTTTTTCTCTTAGAATATAAGTATGCTTGATTTCTGGGACCTTTTTACCGCCAATTTATCAGATACCTCCTGGCTGGAGTTTGTTGCAGTCATACTTGGGATTGCCAGCGTGTGGTATGCCCGTCGCGAAAATATCCTGGTCTATCCCACCGGGATAGTCAGCGTGCTGATATTTGTTTTTATCTGTTTTAACGCGAGGTTGTATGCCGATGCCGGCATCAATTTATTTTATTTTGCCATGAGCGTTTACGGATGGTACAACTGGACCAGGCCCGCACGGGATAACGGTCAGCTGGCAATCAGCGTAAATACAACAGGGCAGCAATGGACCTATATCGGGCTTACGGTAGCTGCCTACTGGGTTATTCTTGGTCTGATCTGGTTGTTCAATTTTGATGACAGTGCCTATATGCAGTCGTATGTCCCCTGGGTTGACTCATTTACAACTTCGGTTTTCCTGGTGGGTATGTTGCTTATGGCAAGGAAAAAAGTTGAAAACTGGACTTACTGGATCATCGGGGATATTGTTTCCATTCCCCTTTATTTCATAAAAGGACTGGTTTTTACCAGTTTTCAGTATCTTATCTTCCTGATCATCGCCGTTATGGGCCTGATTGAATGGCGCCGGCGTTACCGAAACCTCCGGTTACAATGATGCGGCGGATCTCTATCACAGGTCCGGAATCCACCGGAAAATCATGGCTGGCTGAAAAGCTTGCCGGGTATTATGGTGAGCCATGGGTGCCTGAATTTGCGAGGAATTATCTTCAGAAACTGGACAGGCCCTATGAATTCCCTGATATACTCAGGATAGCAGAAGGGCAGTATGCCGCCGAGAATGCCCTTGCGCAGGATGCCCGGAAATTTCTGTTCTGCGATACCGATTTTCTGGTCTGCCATGTCTGGTGCATGGTAAAATACGGAAAGTCGCACCCGTGGATTGAACAGATGCTGAACAGGCACCTTTACGATCATTATCTTCTTTGCAATGCCGACTTGCCCTGGGAAGCCGACCCGCTGCGCGAACATCCGCACCTGAGAGAAAAATTACTTGAGATTTATATTGAAGAGCTTACTTACAGAAAGTTGCCTTTTACTTTGATTTCGGGAGAAGGGGAGGCCCGGCTTGCCATGGCCCTTGAGGCTTTGAAGCAGGTGAATGCCGAACCTGATTCAGATTAAATATTTATACTTTGAACCTGAAAAGAGAAATCAACTCAACCCGCCGGGGTTATTTATACGCGCTGATCGCTACCATTTGCGGTTCACTCGTATACCTTTTCAGTAAGGCAGCCCTGAATGAAATCAGCCTTCCGGCATTCGGTTTCTGGTGGTTTATGCTGGCGCTTTTCTGGAATACCTTGTTTGCACTGCATCCCAAAGGAGGGTTTTCCGTTCGTTTATTTACCCGCCACGATTATCATAACCTGCTGCTGATCGGAATTTTTGAACTCGCGGCCACCGTATCGTTTTACATAGCCATCAAAATTACGGATAATCCTTCTGTACCCAGCTTTCTCCGTAACCTCGAATACCTGTTTGTGACTTTGCTGGGTATCTTGTTGCTTTCTGAACGATTTAACATAAAAACAGGGGCCGGGGCGATACTCATTCTTGCCGGCGCTTTTGTCGTCAGTTTCAGGGGGACTGATTCCCTCGGATTTATGAATGCGACAGCCCTGATGATGCTGATATCAACATCACTTTATGCTGTGCGTACAATCCTGGTTAAGAAGCATATAGGCGAAATGGCCCCGGTTGTCCTCGCGATCAACCGTGCAATCTTCCTGTTCCTTTTTTCCCTGCTGTTCATATTTATTACCGGGGATAGCATACAAATCCCGGTGAAAGCCTTTCTCAATATATTGGCCGGCTCATTTGTCGGGCCGTTTCTTACTTCAATTTTCCAGTATTCTTCCCTGAAATATATACCGGCAAGCAGGACGGCGATCATCCAGAGCACCACCGGCCTATTCGTGCTGGCGGGCGCGCTGCTGATGTTTGGCAGCCTTCCTACGCCTGTTCAGGTCACCGGCGGATTGATAACCATAACCGGAGTCGGGGTAATGATGGGGAAAAGGACGAAAAGTCATGATTAGCAGGGGAGAAGGATCTGCCGTTCAGTATTATCATACTATCTATTATGGCATACATAATCTGCCTTGTGTCTGATCATACCGCAAGTAATTGCTCTTTTTTTCAGGTTTCATGCACAGGAATGTGATTGCTTTGATTATCCCGGAGAAATTATTGATAAATTGCAGGAGATTTTTAGCGCAATTTACCGGTCAGATTCCTTATGTCTGCATTCAGAAATTTTATTGAATCCTACGTCCGGCTTCCTGATGAAGAATGGGAGGCTATTGCTGATGTTCTGACACCCGTTGAATACAAAAGGAATGAGATCATCCTTCAGGCGGGGGAAGTTTGCCGTTTTTTCGGATTTCTGGAGAAAGGCCTGTTGCGTTATTTTGTTGAGCATGACGGAAATGAAGTAACCAAATTCTTTACAGTAGCCCCTTACTGCTTCACGTCCGCCTATAGTTTCAGGAATCAGGTGCCGGCCACGGAGAGTATTCAGGCCCTGGAGCATAGCGTGGTTTATACAATCAGTTTAAAAAATGCTGATTTGTTGCTTGAACTGAAACACTGGGCAGCCTTTACCAGAAAGTTTACGCAGGAAGTGCAGTACCAGACCGAACAGCTGATGATGGAGGCCAAAACCACTCCGGCCACAGAGAGGTACAAGCTGCTGATGGAGAATCATCCCGGGATTATTCAGCGTATTCCGCTTAAGCATCTTTCCGGTTTCCTGGGCATCGCGCCGCAGTCTCTGAGCAGAATCCGGAAAAATTATATCCGGGGACTCAGAAAGTAACATAGGTGAATTTCCGGCCGGAAAATATCCCGGAACTTTGTGGCATTATAATTTAAAAGTGAATCATGCAAAGCATTCAGAGCAGGTTTTTCAATTTCATGTTGCGAAACCGTCATATTCTCAGCGGAAAATTCCGCAAGGAAGTGTTTGATGAAAATACGTCGATTCAGGCGTTCAGGGATCGCTGCGAGCAGGGAGCGGCCCGGTTTGCACGGATGCCTGAGGGGCTTGAGGTAAAACCATTCCTGATCGGTGACATGAAAGCGGAATGGCTGATTCCTGCAGGAGCTGCTCCTGAGAAGGCGATTCTTTATGTGCATGGTGGCGGATATGTGTCAGGTTCATGCAACGATCACCGCGGGATTGTATCAAAGTTCTCGGCCCGGGCGGGTTTCCGGACCCTGATCTACGAATACCGGCTGGCACCTGAGCATCCTTTCCCCGCTGCACTGGATGATTCTGTTGCGGTGGTTCAGTGGATGTACGATCAAGGATTCAAGCCTGAAAATATTGTGATTGCCGGGGAGTCGGCCGGAGGGGGCTTGTGTCTGGCTTTGTTGTTGGAGATGAAGAATCGGAATCTGCCCATGCCTGCCGCGGCCGTTGCCATCTCTCCCTGGACCGACCTTACCTGCTCAGGCGATTCATACCGCACCAGAAACAGGTATTCCCTCGCCCCCATGAATTCCTGGAAGGTTTTCAGCGGGCATTACTGCGGAAAACATGATCCTTCATTACCGGGCATCTCCCCGCTTTTCGGCGACTTGTCAGGACTGCCTCCCTTATTTATCAATGCAGGGGAAGATGATGAACTGTACGACGACGGAAAAAGCTTCTATCTGAAGGCTGAAAAGGCAGGGGTTGAGGTGATTTTTCGCAGCGGAAAAGGACAGGTACACTGTTATCCGCTGCTTGCCCCCATGTTTCGCGAAGCGACGGAAGCCATGAAGGAGAT
>ERZ795057.236-NODE-236-length-59284-cov-13.155667_pt1 | contig 59284 bp, 52 predicted proteins | sample MGYA00375141_ERZ795057 | MGnify/ENA primary metagenome ERZ795057 (study PRJEB30186, sample SAMN05720163) | activated sludge metagenome | isolation source: Anaerobic digester | place: Hong Kong | collected 2015-01-26 ...
ATGGTGCGAGAGAAGGGACTCGAACCCCCACGGCGTGAACCACTGGATCCTAAGTCCAGCGCGTCTACCAATTCCGCCACTCTCGCGTGCGTGTTATGTAAGAAAATTGTGCCTATGGTTGTCAAGCCCAAAAAGCGCTCACCCGGTTAAATCCTGTATAAAATTATCCGCAAGAAATCACCGAGCATGGTTCATCGAGGATGTGACGAGTTCCTCCGGCGCGCACATAATGCAACAACCGATCAGGCCCAGCAGATCAGCCCCGTGTCCACTGGATTGACGAGATTCGAGTGCCTGGGCAGTATCCTGACAGTATAGCCGAACCGTCCCGTGTCCTCACAGGGTATCTTCACCTCGAACATATGACTGCTTTTGCCCCGATCCTCTACGTGATTCATCATGACATCCCTTGCATCAAAGAGATTACCGGCATCGTCAATATGACCGTAGTATGCCTGGACACTTACATCCGTCGGAGACAACGATCCAAGACGCACCAGGGCCTGGATAACAACATCGGTGTGTACTTCGACCTCATCGCCCTGGGAATGGCAGATATCTTTTATACGAACCTCCTTCCAGTTCTTCTGAAGGAAGTCTGTCCACTCCACAAGGGACCTCGCCTTCTTGAAGTTGTCCGCAGTGAGATTCTTCATGTTAAGCGCAGCACCCATGTAGCACCGGTCGGTATATTCTTCCACCATCCTGTTGGAATTGAACTCCGGGCACAAGGTCCTCATGGACTTTTTCATCATGGCTATCCAGCCCCTTGGCAGGCCGTCGAGCCCCCGATCATAAAAGAGCGGGATTATCTCTCTCTCAAGCAGGTCGTATATCGCCTTGCTCTCAACCTGGTCCTGGTACTCGAGGTTCTCATACACCTCACCGTTGCCGATGGACCACCCGAGATCGGTCTTATATCCCTCAACCCACCAGCCGTCGAGAACGCTCAGGTTCAGCGCCCCGTTTGCCGTTGCCTTCATACCCGATGTCCCGCACGCTTCCAGTGGTCTCCTCGGGTTGTTCAGCCATATGTCGACACCCTCAACCAGATAGCGGCCGATATTCATGTTGTAGTCTTCCAGGAACACGACCCTGTCTTTGAAGGCCTCATCACGGGCAATATGAACAATCCGCTGTATGAGGGCCTTCCCCTCGTGATCCCTGGGATGAGCCTTGCCGGATATGATAAGCTGAACAGGTTGCTGGGTGCTCAGGATGATCCGCTTGAGACGCTCGATATCCTTAAAGATCAGGAGCCCTCTCTTGTACGTTGCAAAACGCTTGGCAAAACCGATGGTCAGCGCATCGGGATGCAGGGTTTCCATGGCCCGCTGGAGCTCTCTGGGCTTGGCTCCCCTGGCCTTCAACTGCTTCTCATGTCTCCTGCGTGCAAAGGCCACAAGACGTTCCCTGCGTCTTTGATGGGTTGACCATAACTCGGCATCAGGGATCTCGTCTATCCGTTCCCATACCTTTTGGTTATCAGGGTCCTCTTTCCATTTCGGCCCCAGGTATCTGTCGAACAGATCGGCCATTTCAGAGGATATCCAAGAGGGAATGTGTATGCCGTTTGTTATCGAGGAGATGGGGATGTCCTGCTTCCGCACGTGCGGCCAGATATTCTGCCACATATCCCGCGACACCTCGCCGTGGAGTTTGCTCACGCCATTGCGAAACGCTGCATTCTTCAGGGCAAATACCGTGGCGCCAAAGGGTTCTTTATCATCATTCAGGTTTTTTCTCCCCAGGGCAAGAAACTCTGACCACTTCAGACCCATCTGGTCACCATAGGATTTGAAATATTTTTCCATGAGACCCGGATCGAACTCGTCGTTGCCGGCAGGGACCGGGGTATGGGTGGTAAAGACCAGGGAAGATCGCACGACCTCACGTGCCGTATTGAAATCGAGGCCGTGCTTGACCATGAGAGTCCTGATCCGCTCCAGCCCAACGAGAAAGCTGTGCCCTTCATTCATATGATAGACCATGGGGTCAAGGCCGAGCGCCTCCAGCGCCTTCATGCCGCCTATGCCCAGGAGCATCTCCTGCCTGAGCCTGTCCTCCATATTCCCGGCGTACAAGCCGCCGGTTATATTCCTCTCGTCAGGATGGTTCTCCTCGAGATTTGTATCCAACAGGTACAGGGGGATCCTCCCCACCTGACATCTCCATATCTGGGCTACGCATGGTCTCCCGGCCATATCAATGGATATCTTTAATGGTTTCCCCTCGCCATCTGTTTCAAGGACGAGCACCATATGGTAAAAATCATTATTCGGTGCCTCTTCCTGCTGCCACCCATCCCAGCTCAGATACTGGGTGAAGTAGCCATGCTTGTACAGGAGCCCTATGCCGCACAGCGGAAGTCTGAGATCACTCGCACTCTTTAAGTGATCTCCGGCCAGAATCCCCAGACCGCCGGAGTATATGGGAAGACTTTCGGTAATGCCGAACTCCATGGAAAAATAGGCAATGGTAAAATCGATGGGCTGTGCAAGAAGAAACGAGTATACGCCCTTTTCAGACATGTAGTCATCGAAGTCGTCCGCAGTTTTCTTCATCTGGGAGAGGAATCCGTCATCCTCCATCAAATCCATGATCCTGCCCTGGGAGAGCCGGGACAGCATTTCCACCGGGTTATGGTCGGCCTCCTCCCACAGATCCCTGTCCATATGCTGGAAGAGACGAAGCCCCTTCTGGTTCCAGCAGTACCAGACATTGTATGCCAGAGAGAGTATAGGGCTTAATGTCTCGGGAAGTGTAGGTACTACCCTGAAGGATTTGATCTTCATGCGGTCCCCTTTCGTCAATTCATATAGTTCACATCATACAAAAATAACGCCGCTTGCACCGGGGGCAAGACGAAAAAAACCATATCAAAAGAGGTGAAGAATTCTCCCCTATAAGAGTACCTTGATCATGTCGATAGCATATCTCTGATTGACGAGGCCAAGATTGATTGTGGCATGGTAGAGCGTGGGATCGTTGTGATAGCGATCGAACATCTTTAAGTGGTACTGCTTGCGTTCTTCCTCTTTTGCCGTGATTATCGCTTCTGCCTCGTCCTTGGTAATGGCCGACTTGGCGGCATAGAATTCTTTTTTGTACTCCATTGGCGCGATCAGCCGTACATGGACCACGTCGGGTCTGTTGTGCAGGATACACTGACCTCCACGTCCGACGATCACCACACTGCCCTGATCGGCAAGCTCTTTCATCAGTCCTTCCAACCCGATTCGGTACCCATCGTTATTCACGTAGCCGAAATCATTGGACAGTATGGTCTGCACCTTGGCAGCTGTCATGAATTCGTTGATGACCTTGAAGAGTTTCAGGGAACTGCCGTCCTCGTAGGAAGATACCTCGCCTTCGGAAGTATTCATCTTCTTTGCGAGATCCACCACGATGGACTTGTCAATATACTCATATCCGAGTTCCTTGGCGAGCGTCCGTGCCAGTTCAACACCACCACATCCATAATCCCTTGAAATCGTGATTGCTTTACCCATCTCCCATTCCATCCTTTATAATCTTTCTAGCCTTTGCCGCTGCATCCGCTTCGGGATACCCCTTGATGAGCTGCTGCAAGATGAGTGCCCCTGTCTCTTTATCACCCATTCGCATAAAGGACATCCCCTGCTTGAGGAGACAATCCGTAACCTTCTCGCTCGTCTTGTATTTTCTTACCACCAGATCGTATCGCAGGATCGCATCTTCGTACTTGCCCAGGCCATAGTACGACTCTCCTATCCAGAAGTGTGCATTGTCGATAAGAGCGGCATCCGGATTGTGGGCCAGGTATGATTCCAGATCGGCAATGGCATCTGCATATCGACCTGCCTGGAACTTTTCGATACCGGAATCATAGAGCGATTTTGTCGGGACCGGCTTTGCGTCAAGAAATTCTCTGATTGCCTGAATCTCCTGCTCCAATGCATCGATCCTCGTTGAGCCGGCACTTCCCGGAGCAGCTCCGGAGGATGCCTGGATCTCCTCCAGGCGTCCCTGAATGGACAGCAGCTGATCCTGAATCTCTGTATACCTTGCCTGCAGTTCCGCCTGCTGGGTCAGGGTCTGAGTGAAGACACGGTCCTTTTCCCGGAGCTGTTCCTCCGCCTTTGTGAGGCGGGTATTGAGGGTATCCACCTCCCATTTCAGGGTGTTCATGTCCTGCTGCGATGCACACCCGAGAAGGCTGAAGAGAAATAAGAAGTGAAATACCCTTCTCATGACATGCTGTTAATTACCAAGCACAACAAAATGAGCCCGTCTGTTCTTAGCCCAAGCCTCCTCGTTGTGTCCCGGATCGAGCGGTCTTTCCTCTCCGTAGCTGATGGTGGATATCCTTGTGGGATTGATCCCTAAGAAGATGAGATAATCCTGTGCGGATTTCGCCCTGCGCTCACCAAGAGCGAGGTTGTACTCTCTGGTCCCGCGCTCGTCGCAATGGCCCTCGACCTTGATCTTGATTTCGGGGTGGGCATTCAGGAAACTGGCCTTTTCCGCAAGGACCTTCCTCGCCTCTGGAACGAGGTTGAACTTGTCAAAATCAAAGTAGATATCACGATCCTCAAACGTTGCGATTTCTTCTTCTATCATAGGCCCTGCTGCAGCACTGACGCCCTCTTCCGTTCCGGGCATCTGAATATCCATTCCCGGGGCCTCAGTCGTTGCTTCGGTTTCCGGAGGAGTTATCTCCTCTGCCTGTTCCACGCCTTTCTTCGCACATCCGGAAATGAAGAGTATGAGGCTCAAGACCAGTATCAGCCAAATTCCTTTGTGTAACTTGTTCATATCCTCCTCCTTATATGTCTGCTTTCTAGATTGTTTTCCTGATCCGTTGTTTATTATTAATAAATTACCTTAAAACAGCACAAGGTCAAGTACAAAATAGGAGCTATTTTACAACCAGGGACCAACTTGGCTCTGTGAAACCACCGCCTGAGAGGATCCGAACGGACATGGTGTCAAAGATGTCCGTGATGTAGATGTTTCCATCAGATGATGAAAAAGCAACGAGTCTTCCGTCAGGTGAGAAGGCAGGGGCTTCGTCTCCTCTTGATGTGCCCTTCAAAACCTTCATCTTGGATCCGTCAGGACGGATAATCGCAATATGGAACCGTCTGTCTTCTGCAAGATGCGTAAAGGCAATGAGATCACCTCCCGGGGAGAAAACCGGTTCGGTATTATAGGTGCCGGCAAAGGTAATCCTTTCCACCTTCTTTGTGGACAGTTCCATGATATATATCTGCGGGGTGCCTGCCCTGGATGAGCAGAACACCATCTGCTTCCCGTCAGAGGACAGCGAAGGCGAGGTGTCAGTCGCCCAGCTGTTGGTGAGCCTCAATGAATTTTTCCCCTGTACATCGAGCAGGTAGATCTCCGGGTTTCCGTCTTTGGTCAGGGTGCAGGCAATCTTCTGCCCGGTATGGTCAAAGCTCGGGGTGGAGTTGATTCCCTTCAGTCCGGAGATAAGGTTCACCTTGAATGTATTCAGGTCGAGGACATACAAATCGGGATTGTTCTTCCAGTACGACACAAAGGCGATCTTATCCCCGCCGGGAGACCATGCAGGATTGAGGATGAGATCTCCTCCCCCCTTGATAGGCTTCCCTCCCGTGCCGTCACACCAGGAGGAATAGAGCTGTTTTTTCTCTCCGACCTTCTGTATGGCGACGATCTTGGAGGAGAACATGCCATCAATTCCCAGGGTCTTCTTCATCATGGCATCCATGAAGGCATGCACCGCCCGGTAAATCGTGGCAGCATCCGTGGTATAGGTGGTGTTCAGCAGTATCTTCGTAGTGGACAGCTCAACAACCTGGACGGTAAAGGAGGCCAGGGTTCCCTGTCTGGCAAGCGACCCGGCAATGACGTAATCCGCACCGATGAGGGTCCAGTCCTTCAATGTCCCCGGCCTGATCTCGCCCATGGGGCCGGCGTCGATGTAACCGGCAGGATCAATGAGGCTGAATACCCCGGTAATGGCCAGGTCTTTTGCACAGATATCCCACACCGGCGCAGCCAGGTCCGCAGGCCCGAGGAAGGCAGGCATGGCAACCAAGAGTTTCTTGAATTCCCGGGCCTGTATGTCGATATGGACCCGGTCAGCCGCCCACAGGGCGGATGAACATGCCAGTAAACATAGGATGGTAACAAAAAAGATTCTTCTCATTCAGTTCGCTCCTTCTGGAGGGGTAAAGGACATGGTTATCTCCACGGTATCTCTCCCGGCGATCAGAACCAGAGGCGGAACAGGGAGCTTACTCACACTGCTCAAGGCCAGGAGCACCGAACGGTCAAACGGACTGTTTCCCGAGGAGACCAGAAGTTTTTTGTCCAGCAGCACCCCGCTGCGGGATATCTTGAGGAGATAGGTGGTCTTCAGGGACATATCCATGATGGAGATCTCAGGCGGCGTCTTCCAGAGTCCGTCAACCAGGGACCGCACCTGTGCCTTCCAGATACTGACAGGATTCGATGAAAGACTCGAGGCTCCTGAAGGTCCGGGCGTTCTTGCCGCTTCATACTCTTTGAGCCGCTGTGAGAGCTCATCAGTTCCTGATGGAGTGATATCCGGTGATGGTTCTTCCTCGGCCGGTTTTATCGGTTCGATATCAGCCGGTTTGAGTTCTGGTGCACGATCCTTGATAGCTCTGTCTTTCTTGATTGAGCTTATCGAGGAGGTATCACTGCCCCTGTGATAGACATACTTCTTTGCTCCCGGTGCTGTCTTTGCCGGACTCGCGGGCCTACTCGCCGTGGGCACGGATGAAACGATCGACACCTCATACACATCATAGGAGGGAATCTCTGTGCGGGAAAACTCTATGTCCACCAATGCACCAATCAAGACCGCATGGAGGACAAGCGAGATCCCGATATACCAGCTCAACTCTTTCATCCTACTTCTTTTGAGGCGGCTGTGTCACCAGACCGATTTTGGTAAGGCCTGTCGCCCTGATCAGTGCCATGACCTCTACCACGTACCCATAGGAAATCGATGCGTCGGCCTGAAGAAACACACTCTCGATTCTCCGCTGCTGCCGGATCTGATCCAGAATAACATCAAGGCGCGGCAGATCGATGGGCGATCCGTTGATGTCCACGGTCTTGTCCTTGCTGATGGTAATAACCAGATCCTGATCCTGGGTTTCCAGTGCCCGCGCCTGTACCTCGGGCAGGTCCACCTTCATCCCCTCTTTCATCATGGGCGCCGAGACCATGAAGATAATCAGGAGTACGAGCATAACGTCCACCAGCGGGGTGACGTTTATCTCCGAGACCAGTTTGCCTTTCTTACTTATCACCATGAAGCAATCCCCTCCTTATCCAGTTCATGAAGCTTATCTGGAAGGTATCCATCTGGGCGGATGCATGGGTTATGACTCCGGTAAAGTAATTGTAGAAGAGTACCGCGGGGATTGCAACAAAAAGCCCTGCAGCCGTTGCAATCAGTGCCTCTGAGATCCCCGGGGCAACAGTTGCGAGGTTCGCCGATCCCCTCATTCCTATCTCGCGGAACGAGTCCATAATACCCCAGACCGTTCCGAACAGACCGATAAAGGGGCTCGCATTGGAGATGCTTGCCAGAAATCCAAGCCCGTGCGAGAGATTCATGGTCTCGATAGCGTTTGAACTCGCGATCCTGTTTTCCACATTCTCCAGCATTGCCAGCGGTATGGTCTGGCTCTTTGCCGTTATCTTGCCCAGCTCCTCCTGGGCGTTGTGAAACAGCCTCGCCACGGGACAGTCTCCCGCCCGGCTTACATTATCGAGGAGATCCACCATGCTGCCGCTCTCTCCCAGGGAATCGAGGATGCTCTGCGCCCTCTTGCGTGCCCGGGAAAGACCGAACCATTTCTGGATAATGATCCCCCATGAGAAGATCGAGAAAAGAAACAAGACAAGCAGTACGAGTTTCACCACGGGATCGGAGTCGACAATCATGGCTCCGATATCACCACGAAACTGGGATGTGGCTGCATATGCAGTGGATGTCAAAAACGGCATGTACTATCCTCCTGTATTGTTTTAATAAAAAAAAGAAGACCCGGTAGCCTCACCTCTTGCTATCCTTTGGCAGTGAAATAGTGAATTTTGTTCCCGCATGGGATGAGGTGAAGGTAATACTCCCGGAATGCATCTTTACGATGCGGTACGATATGGAAAGCCCAAGCCCGATTCCCTTCGGCTTTGTGGTGAAGAACGGATCAAAAATCTTGCTGCGTATATTCTCCGGGATCCCCTTTCCGGTATCGCTCACTTCTATCTGGACACGCGAATCTTTCTCTGCCAGATGAACCTCCATCCTTCCCCCCTGGGTCATTGCCTGGACAGCGTTGATAAAGATATTCATGAGCACCTGCTGGATCATGCCGGGATCTGCATTGATCTCAATGGTGTGTGTCGGGTAAAACTCCATGATCCTGACATTGCTGCTCTTTGCCGTATCCTTGACCATATAGACGGTATTCTCGATCACCCGCTTCAGATCACATGCACGGACAAAGGGTGCCTTTGGTTTAGCAAAGTCGAAGAAGTTGAGCAACAACCTATTGAGCCTGTCAATCTCCATGATAATCTTCGAAATATAGGCACTCCTGTGGTCGTTTGCCGGTATTTCCTCGCTGAGCGCCTGGGCGGTCGTCTTGATCCCGGCAAGGGGATTGCGGATTTCATGGGCAATGCCGGATGTCAGCTCCCCGACAGAGGCAAGCTTGTCCATCTTCAACAGTTCCTGCTGAAGCTCGTCGATCTCGGTGATGTCCGTCAGTACGATGACACTCCACCCGTTCTTCAGCGGCACTTTACTCAGACGTACCGTGAGACGTTCATCACCCCTGGTGCGCAGCATGGTCTCCTTTTTCCTGGGTCTGTGCCGCACAAGCCCGTCAATATTTATCTCTTTGAGGCCGTCGGCGTCTATTCCCAGATACTCAAGGGCCGCAGAGTTGGCATAGGTGACGTCTCCAGATTCATCGGCAAGCATGATCCCTGTGGGCAGGGCATCGAGTATCTCGTACATGAATCCTGATTCCATAGTTCCCATAGTAACCAACAACCGATAAAACATCCAGAAAAATATATCCGGCCTATGGCACTTTTTTCCCCTTCTTAAAATTTTTATAACTATCTGTTATAATTAAATAATGCTCATACACCCTTTGAATAACTTGGTGTTGACATTACTATGTTAATATTATATATGTCAAAAAGTGTCATTTTGTGTCAAGTAGGTGAGGGGATCGGGTGTTAAAAGGGCATGTTGTAAACTCTATTAATGACAAGGGCAGACTGAGCATACCTTCCAAGTTCAGGGAGGTGCTGAGCGAATGGGATGCCGATCAGATTATCGTCACAAAAGGTCTCGACAAGTGTCTTATGGCCTTTGCCCCCGATGACTGGGAGCGGCTTGAGAAAAAGGCAGCAAACCTGTCCATGGTCAGAAAGGCCGATATCTTTTTCAAGCGGCATGTCATGGGTTCCGCTGAAGAATGCCAGATTGATGCGCAGGGAAGGATATTGATACCTGCCAGCCTTCGAGAATACGCCGATCTCAAGAAAAAATGTCTCTTCGTAGGCATTACTGACCACATTGAGATATGGGACCAGGAAACATACGACGCATACATGAAAGAGGCCCTCAAGGACTCCGAAAGCCTGCTTGAAGGACTTGCAGAGCTGGGCCTGTAAGATCATGCAGCACATCCCGGCACTTCTCAAAGAGGTCTTAGAGGTGATTATGCCGAGAGATGGCGGGCGATATTTCGATGGTACCCTCGGGGGCGGCGGACACGCCCGGGCGATCCTCGAGCAAAGCTCACCGTCGGGCCAGCTGGCCGGAACCGATCTCGACGTGAACACCATCGGTGAACTCTCTGAGGCACTGGCACATTTTGGCGACCGAATTCATCTGTACAATATGAACTTCTCGGAGATTGACAAGGTAGGTATCATGCTTGGCTGGGAGTACTTTGATGGCATCTTGCTCGACCTGGGCATGTCGTCAGGGGCCCTCGATGATGCCGATCGAGGGTTTTCTTTTATGAGAACAGGGCCGCTGGACATGAGATTCTCCAATCAGGCAGCTCTGAGTGCGTATGATGTCGTGAATGCCTACGACGAAGACTCTCTCGCGCATATTATCAGAATATACGGCGAGGAGCGCTTTGCATCCCGCATAGCCAGGCGCATCGTGAAGGCCAGACCGCTCGAGAGCACCACGGATCTCGCCGAGGTGGTAAGCGCTGCGGTACCAAGACGATACTGGCCGAAAAAGATACACGTGGCCACAAAGACCTTTCAGGCCATCCGCATGGAAGTGAACAAAGAGATACAAAACCTGGAGGATTTCCTTCCCAAGGCCTCATCGCTGCTCAGCCCTGGCGGTGTACTGGCCGTAATATCCTACCACTCCCTCGAAGACCGCATCGTCAAACGGTTCTTCTCAGGACAACGGCATATCAATTATTTCCTTCGAGGACTCCCCGAACCCTCACCCGGGGAGCCCTCGAACCTCATCAAGGTTACCGGCAAGTCCATTACCCCGTCTCAGCAGGAGATTGCGCAAAACCCCCGTGCCAGAAGCGCCCGACTGAGGGCCGCCAGGAGGATCTCATGAAGACCGGGACAGCGCGCGCCCATCTCCCGCTTTTCGTAACCCTGCTGTTGTTCTTCATGGTATGGGCCCTTTTCCATGTATGGTCACGGCATATGGCTACGGAGCTGGGATATGAGATCTCCGAGAGGCAGTCTGAAAAGGAGCAGCTGATAAGCGACAACAAGTCTCTTCGCCTCGAGATATCAACACTGAAAAGCTCCAAGAGACTGGAACTCATCGCAAAACATGAGCTGGGTCTGAAAACACCCACATCCGAGCAGGTGGTATATCTATGGCTGGACGAGTAAAAATCGCACAGTTCTTCTTCGTGGCACTGCTTGCACTCATAGGCATCCGTGCGTTCGATCTCCAGATCCTCAGGCCTGATACCATCATCTCCATGGCACACAAGCGGTTCGACCACACCATAAAACTGAGCCCGAACAGAGGCACCATCTATGACAAGAGCGGTCAGCCACTGGCCATCAGCCTTGAGGTCAAGTCGATCGCAGCCAATCCCCGGCTCATCGAGAATCCATCCTGGGCGGCATCGAAGATTGCAGGGAAACTGCATATCGGCAAACAACCCCTCAAGAAGAAATTGAGCTCGGACAAGTACTTCGTATGGATAAAACGGCATGCCACCCCTGACGAGGTTGAGGCCGTCAAGGCGCTCAATATCCGCGGAATCGGATACTACAATGAAGCCAAACGGTTTTATCCCGAGAGTGAATCGCTGGCAAACGTACTGGGAATTGTGGGTATTGACGGACAGGGGCTAGAGGGTATAGAGCTGCTCTTCGACCGTGTGCTCAAAGGCAAACCGAGGCACATTGAGGTCCATAAAGACGGTTTAGGGAGGATCATCTACGCCAGGGGACTGCCAAGCGACGAAAAGAAAGACGGGAATACGCTGTGGCTCACCATCGACAGGAGAATGCAGTATATTGCCTCCTCAAAACTCGAAAAGGCTGTCAGAAAGAACAACGCCTCTTCAGGATTCATCATCATCACGAATCCCACCACCGGCGAGATATACGCAATGGCTTCATATCCGAGCTTCAATCCGAATATCGGCAAATACAAGCGCCTGGACGGGCACAAGAACCGGGGGATTGTTGATATCTTCGAACCAGGCTCTGTCATAAAACCCTTCTTCATCTCCTGGGGTCTCGATAATCGTGTCTTCAAACCGACACAGTCCATCTTCTGCGAGAAGGGAGCCTATACCTATCACCGGACCACCATCCATGACCATGAGAAATACGGATGGCTTCCCGTACGGGATATCGTCAAATATTCAAGCAACATCGGTATGGTGAAGCTTTTTGACCCGGTCCATGCAGTCGACATGTACTCCTGTCTGAAGGGATTCGGCATGGTCTCTCCTTCCGGGATCGACTATCCCGGCGAACCCTCTGCGCTCATCCGCAACCCGCAGAACTGGACAATCGTGGACAAGGCAAATGTCGCCTTTGGCCAGGGCTTCGCTGTCAGCGGCATCCAGCTGATCACGGCTTTCAATGCTCTGGTCAACGGCGGGATGCTCATGAGACCCTACCTGATCGAACATATAGCCGATACAACGGGGAAAGAGATCCAGTGCTTCAGACCCACGATCATATCGAAGGTGCTCTCCAAAGAGACTTCAGACGAGATCACCTCGATCCTGGCATCGGTGTGTTCCAAAGGCGGTACCGCCGAGGCGGCAAACATCAAAAACTATCGGATCTTCGGGAAAACCGGCACGTCACAGAAGATCGATCCGTTAACCGGGGCATATTCGAAGAAGGATTATACGGCCACCTTTATGGGCGGCGTTATTGATGGCGGCGGCAAACCCAAGCTCACCATGATTGTGAGCATAGACGAACCCCGTCCGTACTACTACGCGAGCATAGTGGCTTGTCCTGTCTTCAAGGAGATCGTTGAGGAATGCGCAAGCATCATGGACCTGAATCCGTCCATCACCGTTGCAAGAAAAGAGGTGAAAGATGAAGGTATCTGAGCTTGCAGCAATCATCCCCGGGGCACAGATATCAGGCCCGGAAAAAGACATAACCTCTCTAAAGATGAATTCCTCGGACATCCAGACGGGTGATGCATTCATTGCCCTCAAAGGCAGCATCACAGACGGGCACAAGTATATACCGGACGCCATCAAATCAGGGGCAGGGATCATCATCTGCAACCATGAAGGATGCGATGCAGATCCCGGGGCCACCTTCATGAGAGTTCCTGATACGAAAAGTGCATTGAGGACGATTCTGCCTGTCCTGTACCCCCACGCGGCGGATGTTTGCCTCATCGGCATAACCGGCACCAACGGAAAGACTACCACCACCTATCTCATCGAGTCCGTCTTGAAAGACGCGGGCATGAACCCCGGGGTGCTGGGAACCATCAACATGAGATATGCGGACGTCACCGTAGCCTCATCCATTACCACCCCCGGCCCCATTGAACTCTTCGAGAGACTCGAGACCATGAGCAGTGCCGGCGTCGATACCTGCATCATGGAAGTGAGTTCCCATGCCCTCCATCAGGACCGTCTCGCCGGCATCCGCTTCGACTACGGGATATTCACGAACCTCAGTCAGGATCATCTGGACTACCACAGGGACATGGAAACCTATTTTCTGGCAAAAAAGATGCTGTTCGATGACTATCTGGAAGGAGTCGCCATCGTCAATATCGACGATCCATACGGACAGCTCCTCGCAAAGGAACTGAAGGATCCCGTCACCTACGGCCACGACCCGCTCGCTATGATCCGGACCACCTCGATTGAACATACGTCCTCGGGACTAAGGCTGGACCTGGCCACCCCCGACGGGCCTGTCTCACTCAGCAGCTTCCTCCTGGGAGACATTAATGCCTATAACATCATGGCAAGTGTTGCCCTGTGCAGGGCCATGGGCATCGACATGCAGTCCGTGATCTCCGGGATAGGCTCTCTCAAATGCGTGCCCGGGAGAATGGAGCGCGTGGACAACCCCTGCTCTTTGAAGGTTTTGGTGGACTACGCACACACCCCGGCAGCCCTGGAGACCGCACTTGCATCAGCAAAGAAGCTCACCAATGGAAGACTTATTGCGGTATTCGGCTGCGGAGGGGACAGGGATCAGGCCAAACGCCCTATTATGGGCAGAATCGCCTCTGAACTGGCCGATATGGTTATCGTCACCTCGGATAATCCCAGGACAGAAGATCCCCAGGCCATCATAAATGATATCTTCTCAGGTATTTCCAAGAGCACCCACATCATGATGGAGCCTGACCGGGCAGCGGCGATCAGGCTGGCGGTTTCCTCCATGGAGAAAGATGATTGCCTGATAATAGCCGGCAAGGGTCACGAGGATTACCAGATAATCGGGAAGGTAAAAAAACCCTTTGATGACAAACTGCATGTTCTCAAGAGCATAGAGGAGATCTACCACTGATGAAATTACAGGCCGGACAGATTGCTGCTTATACCAATGGATACCTGCTCCGGGGAGACCCTGATGCAATCTTGACCGGGATTTCCACTGATTCGAGAACCATATCGCAAGGAGACCTCTTTATTGCATTGAAAGGAGAGAGTTTCGACGGGCATGCTTTTGTGGAAATGGCGGTGAAAAAAGGAGCGGCCGGTGTAGTGGTCATGGAGGAAGACCGCCGGTTTTCCGAGGTGGTCATACTTGTCGATGATACGCTGGCTGCCCTCGGAGACATTGCGGCCCGACTGAGAGACCAGCATACGCCGGCCATAGTGGGAGTTACCGGTTCCACCGGCAAGACCACCGTAAAGGAGTTTTGCGCCGCCATCCTGTCCCTTCAGGGTCCCTGCCTGAAAACAAGGCAGAATTACAACAACCTGATCGGCGTTCCTCTGTGTCTGTTCGAGCTGAACGATCATCATGAATTCGCCGTCATCGAGATGGGGACCAACAGGTTCGGAGAGATTGACCGGCTCTCCGCCATCACCAGGCCCACGGTATCTGTTCTGACGAACATCAATCCCGTGCATTTAAACGGGTTGCGGAGCATCTCCGGGATTATCAAGGAAAAGCAGTCGATCTTCAAAAATACCCGGACAGGCGGCACGGCAGTCATAGACCCCCATCAGGAGCACATGGGCCGTGTCGTTATCCCCAAGGATCTCAACGTGATAACATACTCGACATCGAAAAAAGCGGATATTACCCTGAAAGAGGTCCGCCATCAGGGCCTTGACGGCACCGATATCCTCATGGACCTCGCGGGAAAGACCATCTCCGCCCATGTCCCCCTGCCCGGCATGCACAATGTATCCAATGCCCTTGCCGCCGCAGCATGCGCCACCGCCCTGAACATCGAGCAGGAAAAGATTGCCCAGGGCATTACGGACGCGAAATTCCCCGGCATGCGATCCGAGATCATCATCTCGGACAAGATCTCCATCATCAACGACTGCTACAATGCAAACCCTGCCTCCATGAAGGCTGCCTTGAAAGTGCTCGTCTCCTCTCCTCATTTATATAAGGCAGCGGTACTCGGAGACATGCTGGAGTTGGGAACCGATTCGCACTACTGGCATGAACAGCTCGGCACATGGGTAGCCCAAACGGGTATCCACCGGCTCATCGTCACCGGCGACATGGCACATGTTGTCTCAAACGCTGCCATTTCTGCAGGCATGGACGCCTCAGCGGTTCATATTGCAGCAGGCATGGACGATATCTTCTGGAGTCTCTCGGATATTATCGACAAGGATGCCATCGTGCTCGTGAAGGCGTCCAGGGCACTCCATCTGGATCATGTGGTCAACCATTTAAAGGCGGTGGCGTAAGATATGCTGTACAATCTCCTCTATCCACTCCATACCTACTTCTCGATCTTCAATGTATTCAAGTACATCACGTTCCGCACCATATATGCCACCATTACCGCACTTATCATCTGTTTCATCCTCGGCCCGTGGTTCATCAGAAAGCTTGCACAACTCAGACTGAAGGAACGCATAAACGGCTATACACCCCAGACACATATGGGGAAATCCGGCACCCCCACCATGGGAGGGATCCTCATTATCTTCGCCATCGCACTGGCCACCCTGTTCTGGGTTGATCTATCCAACATCTATATGTGGCTGGGCATGTTCATCCTCATCTCCTATGCCATCTTAGGCTTTGTCGACGACTACCTCAAAACGGTAAAAGGCAACATGCTCGGCCTGCCCGGCAGGGTGCGGCTTATCATAGAATTTATTGCCGCGGCAGGCGTTGCCTCTGTTCTCGTAAATATGCCCGGGTTCGACAGTACCATTACCATCCCGTTCTTCAAGAACGTCAACCTCGATCTCGGCATCTTCTATATCCCGTTCGCAATGATCGTGATCGTGGGCTGCGCGAATGCCGTCAATCTTACCGACGGTCTCGACGGTCTCGCCATCGGGCCCTGCACCATCGCTGCAGCGACCTATCTGGTGTTCGCCTACGTGACAGGAAATATCAAAGCCGCATCCTATCTGCAGATTCCGTTTATCTCCGGTGTCGGAGAATTGAGTATCTTCTTGGGCGCCATCGTCGGTGCAGGGATGGGGTTCCTCTGGTACAACGCCTATCCGGCTCAGGTCTTCATGGGGGATGTGGGCTCTCTCAGCCTCGGCGGCATCCTCGGCACGGTGGCGTTGATGACAAAACAGGAGATTCTGTTATTGGTGGTTGGCGGAATTTTTTTCATGGAGGTCGTGTCTGTCATCCTGCAGGTTGGATTCTTCAAGTTCACGAAGGGCAGGCGCATATTCAAGATGGCTCCCATTCATCATCATTTTGAGCTGAAAGGATGGCCGGAACCCAAGATTATCGTCCGGTTCTGGATCATATCGATATTTCTCGCAATGGTGGCCATATCAACGCTTAAGTTGAGGTGATGACCGATGAAAGAAATGGACAAGGACATTCTGTATCTACAGGCCTTACTGAGGTTTTACATGGAAAGTGAAGACCAGGGCATCGCATCGCTCCTGATGCGGATAAACCAGAGTCTCGAGGGTATGAAAGCTTGCGCATAGTCGTTTGGGGAACAGGCCAGACAGGCCTCATGACAGCACGTGAAATGATCCGTCAGGGCCACGAGGTACGGCTCGTGGACGAGAATGTCCCGGACACATCCTTTGATGTCCCGGTAAAGGCTCTGGACAAGGATGACATGGCCTGGGCGGACCTCGTCATCCCGAGCCCCGGGGTACCCAGGGACCATCCCATGTTCTCTTTGGCGACAAAGGTCCTCTCTGAGATTGAGGTCGCATCTTCCCTGCTTGAAGGCGAGATCATAGCCGTAACCGGCACAAACGGCAAGACCACCACTACCACCCTTATCCATGAGATACTCAAGAAGGCAGGGCTCGATGTCGGACTCGGCGGCAACATCTCACCGCCGCTGATATCGCTTGTCCGCAAAAATCCCCGATACATTGTGGCCGAGATCAGCTCGTTCCAGCTGGAATGGATAGAACACTTCAGGCCCTTGGTAGGCATCTGCATGAACATTACACCCGATCACCTCGACCGGTACCATGACATGGATGAATACGTAGCCTATAAGCTGAAGCTCTTCGAGAACCAGCAGGCAGGTGATTTCGCCATTATAAATGATGCCGATGCGTACCTGAAGAAGATTGACACCAGGGCTCAAAGGATCGGGTTTTCCCTGGATAAGGGTGCATCTCCCGACAGCGCATATATTAAAGATTCTAAGGTGGTCTTTACCGGGAGCATCGAAGGGGAAGGCCCCATGCTGCCGGACCGGAAGATATTCGGCCTTGGCGTTATGGAGGATATGCTGGCTGCTGCTGTGGCAGCCCGCGTGCTCGGGATCGACAGTGCCGTCTCACAGGAGGTCTTCAAGAACTTTTCCGTCATTCATCACCGGCTCGAATATGTCGCCACCATAGGCGGCGTGGTATTCATCGACGACTCGAAGGCAACCAATGTGGGAGCTGTGGATAAGGCACTGTCCGGGACAGAAGGAAAGACAGTAGTCATACTGGGGGGAAAGGACAAAGGGGGTGATTTCTCACAGCTGGCCGCCCGGTATAAGGATGTGATTAAAAAGGCCGTGATCATCGGGGAGGCAACCGGCAGGATTGTCTCCGAGATATCGGACCATGTGGATTGTGTGTCCGCCTCTGACATGAATGAGGCGGTACGGTTGGCATTTGATGCCGCGGTATCCGGGGATACTGTACTGCTCAGCCCCGGATGTTCCAGTTTCGACATGTTTAAAAGCTATGCCGAAAGAGGGGATGTATTTGTCCAATGCGTAAAAACGCTCAGGTAGCACCTGATATGGAATGTGATCTCATCTTCCTTATGACCACGCTCGGGCTGCTGGTCATTGGTACTGTTATGATCTTCTCGGCAAGCTATTTCGTCTCAAGAGAGATGTGCGGCAGCAGCGTTGCATTGATGAAAAAACACCTTTTCCACCTCGCCATAGGTGCGGTGCTCATGTTTGGAATCATGAGGATGGATTACCGGCGTTTTAATTCACGGCCTTTTATCTTCCTGGTGCTTGCAGGCGCCGTCATTGCCCTTATCCTGTGCTTTGTCCCGGGAATCGGCATAACGGGAGGTCATGCAAGAAGATGGATCAGGATCGCATCCTTTAATTTCCAGTCCTCCGAGATAGCAAAGATCGCACTCATCTTCTACCTTGCATCCTATCTTGCAAAAAAATCGAAGCGTATCGAGGATTTTTCCTACGGGGTGCTGCCGGCGCTGGTGATCGTTGGTCTGTGTGCAGCACTCATCTTTATCGAACCGGACTTCGGCACTGCCGCCACTATCGGCGTATGGGCAATAGCCATCCTCTTTATCGCGGGCATGCGATGGAAACACCTCTTATTCATCTTTCTGGCGGGGATCCCGCTGGGAACCATCATGATGATACTGGAGCCGTACCGCAGGGCAAGGCTGCTGGCGTTCATGAATCCCTGGGACGACATGCAGGGGATCGGATATCAGATCATACAGTCCATGGTTGCCTTCGCAAACGGCGGATTCATTGGGTCCGGCCTTGGAGAGAGCACACAGAAGCTCTTTTTCCTCCCCGCGCCCCATACGGATTTTGTACTTTCGGTCCTCGGCGAGGAGCTCGGTTTTGTGGGCGTGACGGTTGTCATCGTCCTGTTCGGGCTCTGGATATGGCGGGGACTGAACATCGCATTAGGAACAAACGATTCCTTCGGGTTTTTCCTCGTGGTTGCATCAATCTGTCTCATCGGCCTGCAGGCAACCATCAACATGGGTGTCGCCATGTCGGTGTTTCCCACCACGGGAATTGCCCTGCCCTTTTTCAGTTACGGGGGCTCGACCCTGGTATCCACCATGTTCATATCAGGTATTATTCTCTCAGTCTCGAGGAGGGCCCGCCTGTGAAGATCGTCATCACAGCAGGTGGCACCGGCGGCCACATCATGCCGGCATTGGCCATTGCCCATGCCATAAGACAACGCCTGCCCGAAGTGAACATCCTCTTTATCGGGACGGACAGGGGGATGGAGGCGCGCCTCGCAGAAAATGCAGGGATCGACTTCATACCCGTGAGGGCACTGGGGATCAAAGGAAAATCGGCCATGCACATCCTGAGCGCGCTTATGGTCAATATCAAGGCATTCTTCACGGCTCTGAAGGCACTGAAGTCCTTCCGCCCCACATGGGTCATCGGCACCGGCGGATATGTGACGGGCATGGTTGTCCTTGCAGGCTTTGTTCTTGGATGCCGTCTGGCCATTGCCGAACAGAACAGCGAGGCAGGACTCACCAACAGACTCCTGGCCCGTATTGCCCACAGGATATTCCTCGCCTTTCCTGATTCCGGGCATGCATTTCCCCCTGACAAGACTATCGTTACCGGCAATCCTGTGCGCTCTGAAATCAAGTCTGCATCAAAGCCATCCGGTAGGAATCGCCTCCTCATCCTCGGAGGCAGTCTCGGGGCCGGCAGTATCAATACCGCGTGTATGGGCGCAATGAGGCTGTTGCATGAAGAGGGACTTGTCTTTGAGGTCATGCACCAGACAGGCACGGCAGATTTACCCCGGGTGAGGCAGGCATATGGGGAAATCGGCCTTAGAGCAGAGGTCTACGACTTCATTGACGACATGGCCTCGGCATATGAGCGTGCCACCATGGCCGTATGCAGGTGCGGCGGACTCACTCTTTCCGAGCTGTCCAGGACAGCCATCCCCGCCATTATGATCCCCTACCCGCTTGCAACGGATAACCACCAGATGAAAAACGCACGCTATGTGGCGGCAAACGGAGGCGGATGGATCATCCCGGATGATCATCTCACACCGGAAAGGCTCGCCCTGGAGATCAAGACAAGACTGTATGATCCAGCAGAACTCAAAAAGGCCTCCTCATGCATGGCATCCATGGGACTGGGAGACGGATCAGAGAAGATAGCGGAGGTTATCACAGGTGTTTAAAGGGATACGCAGCATTCACTTTGTGGGGATCGGCGGCATCGGGATGAGCGGCATTGCCGAGCTCCTGCTCAACCTCAAATTCGAGGTCACCGGTTCCGATGTCGCAGAATCGGAGATCATCACCCGTCTGCGCAGTCTTGGTGCAACGATAGAGATCGGCCACCGCTCGGAAAATCTCGGGAATGCCCAGGTCGTTGTCTACTCATCCGCCGTGAGCCTCGACAATCCTGAATGTGTGATGGCTAAGGACCGTGGGATACCGGTCATCCCGCGTGCGGAAATGCTCGCCGAGCTCATGAGGATGAAGCACTCCATCGCCATAGCAGGCACCCACGGAAAGACCACCACCACCTCGATGCTCGCAACCATCCTGGCGGTAGCGGACCTCGACCCCACCGCCATTATCGGCGGCAAACTCGACATCTTCGGCTCCAATGCACGGCTGGGCGAGGGAGAGCTCCTCGTGGCCGAAGCAGACGAGAGCGACCGGTCGTTCCTGAAACTCGCCCCCATTATTGCAGTGGCAACAAACATAGAACGGGAACACATGGATTGCTATCGCGATCTCGATGATATCCTGGACACCTTTGTGGAGTTTTTGAACAAGGTGCCGTTTTTCGGGTTCAATATGGTCTGTCTCGACAATGAGAATATTCAGCAGATCCTTCCCCGCCTCAACAGAAGGGTCATCACTTACGGATCTCACACCCAGGCGCTCTATCGATACACAGATCCCGTCTTTGACGGACTTACCACACGCTTTGCCGCGTATCGCGGCGGGGAGAATCTCGGGGAGGTCTCGCTCAATGTGCCGGGAATCCACAATTGTCTCAACGCCCTGGCTGCACTGGGCACTGCCATGGAGCTCGGTATTGATTTTGAGACCGTCAGGAAGGGGATCTACGCGTACAAGGGTGTTCAGCGGAGAGCACACGTGCGGGGGGAAAAGGCCGGGATCATGATCATGGACGACTACGGGCACCATCCCACTGAGATCAAGATGACCCTCCAGGCAATAAAGAACGGGTTCCCGAACAGACGGCTGGTTGCGATCTTCCAGCCCCACCGCTATTCCAGGACCAGGGACCTGTTCGATGACTTTGTCACGTCATTCTATGATGCATCGCTGCTGTATATCACCGAGATCTATCCGGCATCTGAGAAACCAATCGAGGGCGTGTCAGGCAAAGCGCTCTATGAAAGTATAAAGGATCATGGCCATCGGGATGTCTATTATGTGGAACACAAGGAGGCTATCCCCGAGATTGTCAAAGAGGACCTGAAGGAGGGAGACCTCGTTCTGTTTCTCGGTGCAGGGGATGCATGGAGACAGGGACTGCTGTTATTGGAGATGCTTGAATGAGGCAACTCGAAGAGATAAATGCATCTGAGCTGACCACGATGCACTGCGGCGGGAAGATAGCCCGGCTGTATGAACCCGATTCAAGAGGGCAGGTCTGCGAACTCATCTCCGAACTTGACGATTTCATCGTGCTCGGCGGCGGCTCCAACATGATTTTTGCCGACAGAGTGATCACCAGACCCGTCATCCGCCTCGGCAAGGGGTTCGACACCATCACCCGCGACGGCACCAACATCTCCGCGGGAGGTGCCCTTCTCACCGGGAAACTGCTCGCATATTGTACCAGGAACGCCCTGTCCGGGATTGAATTTCTTGCAGGCATACCCGGGACAATAGGTGGAGCGCTCTACATGAATGCAGGGACGGCAACACAGGGGATCATGGATGCGGTACTCGATGTGGAGATCGCGGACAGAGACGGGATCTCTACAATCAGAGGTGAGGACATCACCTATGGCTACCGTTATGGAGGCATCGCACAGGGAACCATCATCTTAGGCGCGCGTTTTGCGCTCAAAGACGCCCTTTTCAAGGACGTGGCCGACACCATTGCCTCGTTCATAGAGAAAAGACGTTTGCAGCCGGGAGGCTACAGCAGCGGATCGGTATTCAAGAATCCACCGGGATCACCGGCCGGCATGCTCATCGAACAGGCAGGACTGAAGGGATTTTCCATCGGCGGGGCCAAGGTCTCGGAGGTTCACGCAAATTACATTATCAATGAGGGGAACGCATCCACCGCTGACATCCAGGAACTTATCAGAACGATCAAACGCACGGTGCGGGAGAAATTCGGTATAGAACTGATTGAGGAGGTACGGATAATTGGTTAGCGATTATAAACCTAAGAAAAAGACCGCCTCAAAGAAGAAGACCATCTCGAAGATTAATCTGGCAATCCGTATGTTCATCTGGCTGAGCCTGTGCATATCAGGAGCGCTTATGCTGCTGTGCGCAACGGCATATATCACAAACTCCCAGATCTTCCACGTAAGATCGATCGAGATTATCGGCAACGAACATGTTGAAGAAAACGAGGTATTGACCCTGCTCGATATCGACCAGGGAGACAATATCCTCGGCTGGGACATGGATGCCGCGAGAAAACGGCTCATGAAACATCCCTGGGTGAGCGATATCAGTATTTCCAGAAGTTTTGTCCCTGCATGTGTGAACGTGCGGGTTCAGGAACATAAACCGACAGCGACACTGGTATTGAAAGGCAAACCCTATTTGATTTCCGAAGAGGGGCTCGTCTTCGCTTCAGCCCCTGAAGACAACTTTGGCCTCATGATTCAGGCCGGCGACTATGAACCGCTTGGCTCCGGTGAGGATATCAATGAAATCCTGAAAGAGGCGATCCATGCTGTCACTGTTGTGGAGGCAAAGGGTTTGAAGGTGAGAGATCTCGTAATTGAATCAGGAGGAATGATGAATATCAGGCTTGATAGGGGCGTCACTCTGGTTATTCTCGGCGCCATGACACCGGTCAAGGTGGATATGGCGCTCAAGACCCTGGCCGAGATCAAACCGGAGTGCGGCACGATAATGGACCTGACGTGCGAAGATAAGATCGTACTGAGGAATCGAGGTTATCATGGCAGCTAGAGACAGAATCATCGTAGGTCTTGATATCGGGACAACCAAGATATGCTGTATCGTCACCGAGCTGAAGGAGAACGGCGACCTGGAAGTGATCGGATTCGGCACGTCCGAATCAAAGGGGCTCAGACGTGGTCTTGTCGTGAACATGGAACAGACGGTAGAGGCGATCGGCTGTTGTGTCGAGGATGCTGAACGAATGGCTGGTATCCGTGTGGACGAGGTCTTCACGGGAATTGCCGGTGGCCACATACAGGGTATCAGCACGTCGGGTGTCATTGCAGTGAAAGGAGACGAGATCACCCCCTCCGACAAGAAACGTGTCGTGGAACAGGCCAAGGACTTTGCCAAACCCGTCGGTGTGGAGATTATCCACGTCCTTCCTCAGGAATTCTGCGTGGATGACATCCCTGGCATAGCAAATCCTGTCGGTATGGCCGGCTCGAAACTCGAGGCCCGGGTACATATTGTCACCGGTTCGGTCTCGGCCGTGAGCAATATAACGAAATGTGCCCAGAAGGCCGGCCTCGGGCTCCAGGACATCGTGCTTCAGCAGATCGCCTCGGCGGCATCCATCTTGACGCCCGATGAACGCCAGCTCGGGGTCATCCTCATGGACATCGGGGGAGGCACTACGGACATAGCGGTCTTCAATGAGGGGTCTATCAGGCATACCGCGGTCCTGGCCCTTGGAGGAGACTACGTCACGAATGACATTGCCGTAGGATTGAGAACCCCCATTGCTGAGGCCGAACGTCTGAAGATCAAGTACGGCCATGCGATCGCGTCCAGGATTTCGTCCGATGAACAGATCGAGGTGCCCTCTATCGGCGGCGATACGGTCAATACGGTGCCCAGGAGGATACTTGCAGAGATCATCGAATCCCGGGTGGAAGAGCTGTTCAAGCTTGCCTACACCGAGATACGAAACACCGGCCTTTCGGAGATGATGTCCGCAGGGCTCGTCCTCACCGGCGGGGCAAGCGCTCTCGAGGGAGTCGCGGACCTTGCGGAGGGGATCATGCACATGCCGGTACGGGTGGGATATCCCAGAGGGGTCAAAGGATTGGTGGAACTCGTGAATAGCCCGGCCTATGCTACTGCAGTGGGGCTGTGTATCTATGAAGCTGGAAGACCAGCATACAGCTTCAAGCCCAAAAAGGGTTATACAATGTTTGAACGGGTGTTGGACAGAATGATACGTTGGTTCAAAGAGGTCTTTTAAGCGATAAGGAGGTTAAGATGTTTGAACTGGAAAAGGCTGAGAACGTTGGGGCAAAGATAAAGGTAATCGGTGTGGGAGGATGCGGCTGCAATGCGGTGAACAACATGATCGCCGCGAACCTCAAAGGGGTGGATTTCCTTTCGTGCAACACCGATATCCAGACGCTGAAATCCTCACTCTCCTCCTTGCGGGTTCAGATCGGCACAAAGCTCACCCGCGGGCTCGGTGCCGGGGGCAACCCTAATGTGGGAAAGGATGCCGCCTGCGAAAGCGAGCAGGAGATCCTGTCTGCGCTCGACGGCGCCGACATGGTCTTTATCACTGCCGGAATGGGCGGAGGAACCGGTACCGGGGCGTCACCCATTGTGGCACGTCTGGCCCGGGAAATGGGTGCACTCACAGTGGGTGTTGTAACCAAACCATTCCCCTTTGAAGGAAAGCGCAAGATGACTCAGGCGGAACAGGGGGAAAAGGAACTGGCGGAACATGTTGATGCCCTGATCGTCATACCGAACAACCGGCTGCTCAGCATGGCGGGCAAAAATATCCCCATGCTCGAGGCATTCAAGATGGCCGACGATATCCTTATCAATGCCGTCAAAGGAATATCCGACCTGATCAATAACACCGGTCTGGTCAATGTGGACTTCAACGACGTGAAGGCGGTCATGATCGAAAAGGGCAAGGCCCTCATGGGAATCGGCTCCGGGTCAGGCGAATCCAGGGCCCAGGAGGCCGCACAGGCTGCAATCTCTTCCCCGCTCCTCGAAGACATGGATATCCATGGGGCCAAGGGGCTCCTCATCAATATCACCTCCGGGGTGAACATCACCATGGACGAGATCCACGAGGCATCAACCCTGATCCAGTCGGCAGCCCATGAAGAGGCAAATATTATCTGGGGGGTGGTCATTGACGAAAACATGCAAGATGAGATCTCCATCACCGTTGTAGCAACAGGATTCTCCAGCAAACCTATCGTGCTCTCCAGCACCATCGACGAACCGGTGGCACCGCAGAGGGATCTCCACAATGCAACGGTCATCGATTACAACAGACCTGCCTTCATGAGGAAGAAGGAACAATCTGGAGAGAGAGAGGTGATAAAGCTGGGAATGGTAGTGGATGAGAGCGTTCTCGATGAAGAATCATACAATGTCCCCACCTTCCTTCGCAAAAAGGCTGACTAGGGGCATCATGACCTTCACAAGAGTTGCTGTCTGCTTCAGCGACGTAATGAAAGACCGCGCTGTCTTTTTTGCAGATACCCTTCCCGGGGTCACGGCAGCCATGCAGACGCATGCTCCGGGCCATGCCGCTCCCACGGTGTGGAGGTCTGCCCCGGACAATGCCCAGGCGGACACATCAGAGAACTGCTGCACCGCAGGTTTCTCCCCGGTGCGGGATGCTTCAGCAGAGCCTCCTCCTTTCATATCAGGCTTTATTCATACCACTATTATACAAAATCTTCATACCGTTCTATCCAGGCAGAATGTGCGGGGCAGACCTGCATCCATGCCTGAGACCGGGGCGGAAAAAGATGCCGGCAAGGCTCCACGGTATTACCGTCACCCGCATGGTAACGTCATTCACGCCCGTTTGTACCACGAGAGACAAAGGAGAACATAAAAGGCAAGGCTCACAACTTTTCTAAGGATGTATACTGCATGATCAGGGTTTTGTTCATTGTAGAATAACTATCCTGACAATGAAACACCCCTGTTTTTTCATCTGAAGTGTCTTTGAAATAGGAATATTGTTGTAAGGAGAGGGAATCATGACAGAGCGCACCACACATGCCCTTGACGTATTCATGAATCCAAAAAGCGTTGCCGTGTTCGGCAGTATGCTGGAGGGATGGTTTTTCGGGGCCGGGGTCGTTGTGAAGGAACTCCTCGAATCCGGATATAAAGGTAGCATCTATCCGGTTCATCCCACCGCCAGAATGGTCAACGGGCTCAAGGTATATCAAGACATCCTGGATATTGAGGGCACAATCGATCTGGCCGTTATCATCACCTCCTTTAAACACGTCCCGGATATTATCAAAAAGTGCGGGGAAAAAGGCGTTCGTGCCGCGGTCGTTGTGTCGGACAACTTCGCGGAAAGCGGCTCCGAAGGAAAGAAGCGCCAGGATGATCTCACAGAGTTGGCGAAAGCGGCCGGGATACGCCTTGTCGGCCCCAATACCTTAGGCGTGTTCAATGTTACGGATGCCTTCACCACCATACCCTATGAAAAGGGGTACAACGGCATAAAAAATGGGCCGCTTGGAGTCATTACACAGACAGGCATGTACGGTCCGCAGGCCGTACCTTTAGGAGAATATGCCTTCGGGGTCAGCAAGATCATAGATCTCGGAAATATGTGCGATATCGATGAGGTCGACTGCCTCGAATATCTGGGGAACGATCCCTCCACAAAGGTCATATCACTGTATGCCGAACACACGCTGCGGCCGAAAAGATTCCTTGAGGTGGCAGGAAGGATTTCCCGGGAGAAACCCATCCTCTGCCTGAAGGGGGGACGATCTCCCGAGGCGGCCCAGGCCATGGCATCACACACCGGCTCCATGGCGGGGGATGATCTGCTCTATGAAGCGCTCTTCAGACAGGCAGGCATCATCAGGGTGCAAGAGTATGAAGATCTCCTTGACTGCGCCAAGACATTCATCTCACAGCCGCTCCCTACCGGAAACCGGCTCGGCATCATCACGCTCACCGGGGCAATGGGTATCGCATGTATCGATGCAGCAGCATCAGCCGGCCTCGCACTGGGAGAACTTTCCCCTGAAAGCAGAGAGAAGCTCGCTCAGATACATCCCACATTACGCGGACACCCCATTGATCTGGGACCTGCCTCTGCAGCAAACGGGATCGAGCTCTTCTCGTTCTATACCCGGTGTTTCGATATCCTCATGGAGGATGAGAACATCGACTGCATCTATGTAAACACCTACATCAGCAGCTATATGAACCCTGAAAACTACCAGGGGGTGCTGCAACACATGAGCACAAAACGATCCAAACCCGTCGTCACCTGGTCATACGGCCCTTCTTCACAAGCCGTCAGGCAACTCGCATCACTGACTGAAGCTCAGGGTATCCCCTTCTATACCACCACGAACCATGCCATCAGAACCCTGGGATACATGGCGAGGTATGCTCTGTGGAAGAGCCAGCGACAATGAATGAAAATTCATTTATTCATTGACAGGGCCTTCCAAGATAAGTAAACATCTTTCCCAATTTTTTACTTGATATTTTTTAAGGAGGATTTCGTGGCAAATAAAGAAACTGTAATGAACAGGTGGATAGTTGTAATCGGGGCAATAGCGATCCAGTTATGCTTGGGGGCGATCTATGCATGGTCGGTCTTCACACCGAAACTCGCCGATCCGGCAGGTACCTATGCATTCACCGTCAAACAGACACAGTGGGTATTCTCGCTCGGTCTGCTCACCTTTGCATCGGTCATGATCATTGCCGGACGTCTGCAGGGAAAGATGACCCCGCGCATGATGGCCTCACTGGGTGGCATTATCCTGGGGATCGGATACATCTTAGGCGGGTTCTTCGGGAACACCTTCGCCGCTCAGATGATCTGTATCGGACTCCTGGGTGGCGCCGGGATCGGACTTGCCTATGTCGTTCCCATTGCGGTGGGTGTCAAGTGGTTCCCGGACAAAAAGGGGCTCATTACCGGTCTGGCGGTTGCAGGTTTCGGATTCGGTGCACTGATCTGGGTGAAATCAGCCGGGGCATGGTTCGATCTGCTGAACAAGCTGAATTTCTTCGGCCTCGGCGGGGTTCAGAGCGTGTTCATGCTCTATGGTGTCATCTTCCTCTTCGTGGTACTCCTGGGCAGTGTCGTCATGGTCAATCCACCTGAAGGCTGGCTCCCTGAAGGATATACGCCGCCCGACACATCCGGCGCAGCAGCCTCCACCAATGGCGCGGTTTCCTTCGAGACATCAGAGATGCTCAAGACCCCTCAGTTCTACATGACCTTCCTCACCTTCTTCCTGAGTGCCATGGCAGGACTCATGGTTATCGGGTGTATCAAACTCTTTGGAATTGATGCATTGTCCTCACACGGCATCGAGAAGGTTGCCGCATCCGCCATCGCAGGGACCGCCATGGGGTGGTACGCCATCTTCAACGGTCTCGGAAGGATTGTATGGGGAACGGTCTCCGACAGCATCGGACGGCGTGTCTCCATCTTCCTCATGTGTCTCTTCCAGGCCATAATCATGTTCGTATTCTTCAAACTGGGCGGCACCTCCATCGGTCTTATCGCAAGCGCCTGCATCATCGGATTCAACTTCGGCGGAAACTTCGCCCTGTTTGCCGCTATCACCGCCGATTATTTCGGCAATACCACTGTTGGGAAAAACTACGGATGGGTATTCCTGTCCTACGGTCTCGCGGGTATTGCAGGTCCGCAGATCGGTGGATATTTCAAGGATGCGGCTGTCTCATCGGGTTTGGGCGTTGATGCATGGATAAAACCGTTCATGATCGCTGCTGTGGGCTGTCTCATCGGTGCGGCAATAACCCTCCTCAACAAACCACCGAAAAAAGCCTAGCACATAATAACAAAAAGCGGGATGAGCATGAACTCATCCCGCTTTCTTACGCCTTTACATATCCACAGTCGGATCAGCGTTTTATCAGGGTAAAGACCTCGCTCGTTATGGTCTGTCCGTCTGCCGTATACCCCTGTGCATACCAGCTCACCTCCGACCCAGACGGGATGAACCAGTACCACAACACCGGATGCAGGGTATATGATGTTTCACTTCCGGTGTAGACATTGTAGAACCTGCCCCGTTTCAGGGATACATACAGCTTGTACTTGATCATCTGGCCATCACCACTCCAGCTGAACGTGGGAATCTCACTCACCACTGCACCCATCTCCGGACTGAGCGGCACTATGGCCGTTGCCTCAGACTGAACCGTGATGGTTACCCTATCGGCACTACTGGTGTCGCTGCCGTCATAGACCCGCAGTTCAAATATGTATACTCCCTGTTCTGTGGGTACGAAAGAGGGTGCAGCACTGTTGGAAGACGTCAGTGAAACACGGGCGCCCTGAACCTGCGACCAGATAAATGATATGACATCGCCGTCAGGGTCATAACTGAGGCTTCCATCCAGCACAACCGTCTCGCCGATATTTGCCACCTGATCATCTCCCGCATCCGCCACAGGGACCTGATTCACGTCATCAACTGTAACAGAGACGCTGTCCGTGGAAGATGCCTGGCCATCGGATACCGTTACCATGAATCCAAGCACACCGGATGTCGTGGGGGTAAATGTCGGGTGTACACTCGCAGCACCTGCCAATTCCACCTGAGCACCCGATGTCTGCGACCAGGAGTAGGTCAAAACATCGTCATCGGGGTCGAATGAGGCCGAGGCATCAAGGTATACCGTATCGCCCACATACACGTGCAGACTCTCACCGGCATCGGCCACTGGTGCGTTGTTGAGGCTCAGCACTCTTACGACCACCCTGTCCGCCATGGATGAGACAAACCCGTCGGAGACGACAAGCTCAAACTCCATGGTCCCTTCAACAGCAGCATCAAACCCGGGGGTTGGACTCAGTGCATCCTGCAGGGGTACTTGCGGGCCTGCCACCTGGGTCCAGGCATAGTCGAGCTCGTCACCATCAGGATCTGATGATCCGCTGCCGTCAAGGGTGACTCTTGAGCCCACCTCAACATCGATATCCTGGCCGGCAAAGGCTGTGGGCGCGTGATTGACATCATTGACCGTTACCACCACCTCATCGGCATCGCTTGTATTGACGCCGTCCGAACACCTTACCGAGAAGCGATAGAGACCTGCCTGTGCCAGGGCAAGGGTAATATCCTGCTGCATCATGTCCGGTAGCACGGACTCGGGGCCTTCAACCTTGGACCATACATAGCTCAAGGTATCACCATTGGGATCGGAACCGCTTGCGTGAAGCTGAATTGTCTCACCGTTATCAACGGTCATGTCACTTCCGGCATCCACACTCGGGGCAACATTGAAGATCGTGATATTCACGGTATCGGTAGCCGTGACCTTGCCGTCAAAGCAGCTCAACATGAAACGGTACAGTCCTGCTTTTGTTCCCACAAAACTGGCCAGGGCGGACGCAGGACTGTCTATCTCAACGGTGACCGGTCCGTCTATGAGGCTCCAGGCAAATTCAAGGGGATCTCCGTTGGGATCATTGGAGGACGATCCATCGAGATACACCCTGGTAGGGGCTGTCTGTTGATCATTCCCTGCACGTGCAACCGGGAGGTTATCGGAGGCGTCGAGGGGATCGGTATTGTTATAGTACTCTTCAAGATTTGAGATGCCATCGCTGTCGGAATCGACTCCCGCATCACCCGGGTTGCTCGGATCCAGACCGCTTAGGGTTTCCCAGGAATCAGGAATGCCATCGCCATCGGTATCGAGCAGCAGTTCGATGGAATCGCTCACCGGGGAGCTCATCCAATTTCCTGATGCATCCTTGAAGAGTGCATAGACGGTTTTCATGCCGTCACCTTCGGTCAACACCCACTGTTGCGAGGTGGCATAGGCGACCTCATCAGAAAAGTTCTGTCCGTCATTGCTCAAGCGCATACCCGTGACAGTTCCTCCGGCATCCGTCGCACTCAGCGTAAGCGTGACAACGCGGGTGGCGGTCTGCGCACTCCCCTGGTTGATCACAATACTGCCTGTTGGTGCATTGGAATCAGGGTTGGGGATGTATATGCTTGTCTCCTGTGAAAAATCGGATTCATTACCCGTGGTATCATAGGCGGTAACGGCAACGTAATAGGTGGTGCCATCATCAGGCACGCTGCCCTGATAGCTGGTGGTATTGCCGACATCGATCGGAGTCCCGTACTGGCCGGATTGTGTACCATAGTATACCTTGTACCCGGCAAGATCCTCTTCGGTATTGGCGTTCCAGTTCACCAGGACTGTTGCAGCCATGCCGGGAACAGGAAAGAATATGAGAAACGAAAGAATCAGCAAAACAATATTTCGTAGTTGTATCATGAAAACACCTCCAGTAGTTCCGATTGCTTGAAACCACTAAAGGCAATTCTTACGCCAACATTTTATTGGCAATATTTTAGTATAGTTAGATCCAAGAATGTACAGTTTTGAACAACAGATTCGTACGATCAATTACTATATTGTAATTATTTCAGACGTGATGATACGAGTTCCTCGATGAGTGAGATGGCTTCTGTTGCCGTACTGACGGAGGAGAACAGCGGCGAGGTCCTGAACTGGTCGAATTCCGGACAAGCAATAGATATTACCGGTGTTTGTGCATTCAGCGCGAGGGCGATCTCTGATATGGTGCCGTATGCCCCTTGCAGGGCGACAATCACGTGGGGGGTCTTAGCATTGATCACGTTGCGCCCGTCGAGCATCCCGGTATATATCGGGATATCTACAAATGGATTGGGATATCCTTTCACGGGGTGCGCCCTGTCATTAGGGAGTATGCCTATGACAAGGCCCCCTGCATCATGAGCGCCTTTTGAAGCCGCCTCCATTACACCGGACCCTCCTCCGGTGAGGAGCACATATCCTTTGCGTGCGATGAGCCTTCCCAGATCCTCTGCAAGGCATAACACCCGGGTCTCATTCGTATGACCGCCGATCACCCCGATGATGACGGGCCTGCGGAAAAGCTTTATACCCTCTGACATGAGACGGTCCCCCTGTTGTGTATGCTGCTCTCCATACAATACTAACATGGATGCCGTGCGGATCTCAAGGAAACCAGAGCTTCTACGAAGTGTGCTCCATTTTTGTCCTATACATCCCTATTATAGTATGCAAGGATAAGAAAAAGAAATGACAGAAAACCTAAGGTCAACGACCACCAGCATACATCAACCAAGAGAGTGTACAATGAGCATACAGGTTAAAAGACTTCTCGTCATCATGATGCTCCTCGTGCTGTGTTCCTCTCCGGTACACGCACTGAGCTATGAAAAGGAGCGCGAAATTGCCGGTGATTTTATCACCTATCTCGATTCCCACAACCTCATTATTTACGATCAGGAGATTACGTGGACACTGCAGATGCTCCTCGACAGGCTCGCCGACCACATCGAAGGACCGGTATATCCGTTTAAGATCCATGTGGTGCGGGACCGTTCGGTGAATGCATTTGCCATCCCGGACGGACATATCTTCATCAACGTGGGCACCCTGTTGTTCATCAAAGATCTCGATGAACTCGCGGCGGTCATCGCCCATGAGATAGGTCATGCACAGATGCGTCATATTGCCAAGCAGTTTGAGGCGCAGAAAAAGATTTCCACTGCGACCATCGTGGGTATTATTGCCGGGACACTGCTTTCTGCAGCAAACCCCGAAGTGGGGGCAGCCTTGCTGTATTCTTCCATGGGCGGCAGCGAAAATATCAGGCTCGCGTACTCCAGGAGCAACGAATACGAGGCGGACGAATTCGGCTGGAACCTCATGAAGAGCTCCGGCATGGATCCATCCGGCATGACACGGTTTCTCATCAGGATGCAGACATTCACCGGCGGAGTGAACGCACCGGAATATCTCCTCACCCACCCGTTTACGGAAAACCGTATTGCTTCGATCTCTCTCCCTCCGGGTGATCCAAAACCCGAGGCCCGCTACTGGACACTGTATGCATGCGTGATCGGTCTCATGCTCTCCGAGGAGGAGGCAACGAGCCGCGCACAGACCCTGCCTGAACAGCCGTATCGATCACTGGCCATGGGCATCATAAAGACACAAAAAGGGGCTCACGAAGAGGCACTGGCTCTACTGGACGCCATAGATCTGCCGCTGGCATACGAATACAAGGGAATAAACCTGTATCAGTTGGGCAAAAAAGACGAGGCATACCCCTACCTGAAAAACTATGGGAAAACCGCCCAGGCAAAGATAGCCCTTGCTGAAATCATGGAGGCCAGGGGAGAGATCGATCCCGCGATATCCATCCTCGTAGCATATCAGAAACAGAATCCCCGGGTGGACTACACCTTGGGGATCCTCTATGAAAAATCAAAAAAGACAGCCCTTTCACACATCTCTTTTGCCCGGTACTTCTTTAAGACCTACAAATACAAGGCAAGCATCTATCACATAGACAAGGCCTTGGAATTCGAGAAGGATCTGGACAAAGGCCTTGTGGATGAAATGAAAGAGATGAAGAAATTCATCCAGAAACAGGAACCATCATGATGCATCAACGGTCTTGAATAATGCCCTGACCTTGCTTATATCAAATATCTCCCCCTCTCCCGTGTCTTCACAGAAGGCCTCGACAAAGGGGATTCCACCCTTCCGGTACATATAGACCGGACTGATCTTTTTCACCTGGATCTCGCCATAGCCCTGCCTCGGATAGAAGATAATGAGCGATTTCCCCTCGTGCAGGGCCCTCTCGAAGAGCACCTCACCCTGGGTACCATAGGGCAGCGGGGTAACCATCCCAAAGGGGTACACCCCCTCCTTGCGGGTCGATTTACCCTGATACCTCGCCAAAGTGTCCGGTGAAATCATCTTGCCCCAGTTGATCCCGCCCTGGGTCTCCCGGACCATATCCATCCCCCGCACCATGACATTGCGCTTGTCGAGAAAAGCCGCTACATCACTGTCACACTTCTCGGGTATCCTGAATATCCCGGGCAGAACCTCTTCAAGGCCCTGCGGAGCCATGTGTTTTGCATCGCTCAATATAAGAAAGGTCCCCTTGATGATATGGGCCTCGGCGAGGGATGCAGACCAGCCCTTTACCGTCTTGAGAACATTGTCCGGTACTTCATGCTTGGAAATCCTGTCCAGAAAATGTTCGAGCTTTTGAGCATTCCACCCTTCACGCAGCGCCCTGAATACGGACCGTCTGGTAAGCCTGTAGATACTCACGACATCGATCCTGATGACATCGGCAATCTCACCGATATTCAACAGATCCACCGGGTCAAAGTCCCTGGGAACCAGCAGTTCCATATTGGGCTGAATGATGACATCATCACAGTAAGGTTCTAAAGGGAAATCTATTTCCCCTGACTGCAAGGACTTGAATATGCAATCTGCAAACCGTATCCACTCACCTGCCAGATCCTGCTGCAAGACGCCGAAGGTCAGCCAGAGATCAAGCAGAGATGCTACGAGTCGGGGAATATCCTTCATGTCGGGCCTCTTGGCAGCGAGGTAAAGCAGGAGGCAGCGGGAAAAGAACGCCTTTGAGACAGCATTATCCCTCAGCAGGTCAAAGACCTTATATTCGACACCGGGATAGGATTTGCACGACTGCAGAAACCGCCAGATGGAATAGCGTGCGTCACCTTCCATCGCAAGATCCATGCACGCACCATACTGGAGGGTAACCACACCTTTTTTGTCCCGGAGACAACCAAGCTCCACCAGTTCCCAATAGATCCGCTCCAGATCGACTAAAAACCCGCACTTTTCCTCGAGGAACTGCCATCCTCGCTTGAATGGTTCCAACCCGGACCTGCATCGGACGCTGCCACTGCGCACGGTGTTGATCAGGGCAATATGCCCCCAGATATCCAGATGGCCCGGCGCAGCCCATTCGATCCCGTCAGTATCCGTGAAGAACTCCTGACGGGTTGCCTCCAGCAGAGGGATGAGGGACGGGAGGAGGATGAGCGGATCCCTCCCCGAGAGACCTCCCTGAAACACGACTCCTTTGTTCCCGAGCGCCTTGAGTATCTCCCGGATCTCATCCAGTTCATCCCCGAAGATACAGGTAAGAACCTCCCAGGACACCTGACCGCCGAGTTCATACAGGTCATGCAGGAGAGAGAGCTGAGGTTCACTGAGGTCATCCAGGATCCTCCTGAGTCGTTTGTCGTCACTCAAGCCCTCGGCCAGCTTGCGTATATCAACCGCATCTCCCAGGATGTGCGAGGAGATGATCTCAACCATATATGAGGGGATATGAGAGATGAGATCATATGTCGAGGTCATCGCGACTCCATTCTTCAATCCTGTATTTATAACCCTGTTCCGCTAGAAAGATCTGGCGCTTATGGGCGAATGCCTCTTCAGATGTCCGCTGGCTCACCAGGGTATAGAAGGTGGACATCCTGTCCTTTGGTCGCAGGATACGTCCGAGCCTCTGTGCCTCCTCCTGGCGGGACCCGAATGTGCCGGACACCTGTATGGCAACCGAGGCATCAGGCAGATCAATGGCAAAATTCGCGACCTTCGACACCACCAGTACCGGGATATCTCCTCTCCTGAAGGACTCATAGAGGCTGTCCCGCTTTGTGTTCGGGGTGGATCCGGTGATCAGTGGAGCCTTCAGTGTGGATGCGATCCTTTTAAGCTGGCTGATGTACTGGCCTATAACGAGGATGGACTCGTCGGCATGCTTTTTTATGATGCCCTTCATCACCCGGTCCTTGTACACATTCTCGGATGCGATCCTGAATTGTGCCCGGTCGGCAGCCAGTGCGTATTCCATCTCCTTTTCAGTAGGCAAAGGTATGCGAATCTCGTAACACACGGCCTCTGCGATAAAGCCCTTCTGCTCCAGCTCCTTCCACGGCACATCATAGCACTTCGGGCCCACGAGCGAAAAGGTGTCCTCTTCAAGACCGTCTTCCCGTATGAGGGTCGCTGTAAGCCCGAGTCTCCGCTTCGCCTGGATCTCCGTGGTGGCACGAAAAACCGGTGCAGGCACGACGTGCACCTCATCGTAGATGAGCAGGCCCCAGTTGAGCGCCTGTATGAGCTTCATGTGTTCAAACGGGGCCTCCTTAGACTTTCTGTAGGTGAGTATCTGATAGGTGGTGACTGTGACGGGTCTGATCTCCTTTTTGTTGCCCGTATATTCGCCGATGTCATCCCGTCCAAGGGATGTCTTGTCCAGAAGTTCGGCAATCCATTGATGCACGGCAGACACGTTGGTACAGAGAATCATGGTATATGTCCCTGCCTTGACCATTGCATCCATTCCCACTATGGTCTTGCCGGACCCGCACGGAAGAACAACGATCCCCTGCCCTCCCTTCGGTCCCCCGCCGGCCCAGAAGTTGTCGGTCGCCTCTATCTGGTATTGCCGCAGCGCGAACCTTCCACCGGCTACGCTTACATCACGAAACCTGATATCGAGCTTATCGCCCTGGTCATATCCCACCAGGTCATTTACAGGGTATCCCATCTTGATGAGCATGTGTTTGAATCTCCCGCGTATCCCTTCGGGGAGGATAAAACTCAAGGGGCCTTTAGTATCAACGATGATATTCCTGATTGCAGGTTTTGACGAGATCTCGTCGAACAATTCCCTTGACTTGACCTCGACCCGCAACAGGTCATGATCATGACGCACGAGGCGCACTGCATCCCAGCGTGAAAATGCATCGGTTATCCTGAAGGTGACCCCTGTTGGGATCTCATACCGTGAGTATTTCTCCAGGCTTTCAAGCACTCTTTCGTGGGTGATCCCTGTGGCGGCGGCATTCCAGATGCTCAACGGAGTAATCCTGTATGTATGCACATATTCGGGAGATTTTATAAGCTCTGCAAACGGGAGAATCGCATCCCGTGCTTCCTCATACCGGGAAGACATGACCTCCAGGAGGATACTCCCATCACTCTGTACTATTACAGGTTTATCACTGTTCGTCATCAGAATTACATAGATTCACATATCTGCATACCAAATGCAAGGATACTTTTTGCTCATGTATTCAGCCTCCATACGAAAGATCATTCTCCTCATGAGAGATCCGTTTCATAAAAGATATGCATCCACGTGTCATCCTGATCCATACGGAGAAGGAGGCCTGAATCAACGTTTCCATTCTCCGGCATAAACCCTGTTTTTGTTTGCACGAAGCCCTTCTCAAAAAGCTCGCACAACCTTATTATGTATACGGAACTGCCTTACTGGATCTTGGATAAAACATTTTCTTGTTGCCATTGCACTGTAAATATCAGAAAATGAGAAGCTATTATTGTGATTTGGAGATCATAGAATGAAGGTCATAGAAGAAAATCCGACAGGTGTGAAAAAAGCAGATATTGTCGTTGGTATCCCTTCCTATAACGAAGCAGCTCTCATAGAGTTCCCCACATCACAGGCAGCCCTTGGCTTAAAGGAATATTTCAGCGATTTCAATTCGGTGATCATCAATTGCGACAACAACAGCACCGACGGAACCGGCAACGTGTTCATGAACACCAACACCGAAGGCATCCCAAAGATATATCTCTCGACACCCAAGGGGGTGAAAGGCAAGGGGAACAACTTCAAGAACCTCTTTCGAAAGGTTCTGGAACTCGATGCCCAGGCAATCGTCGTCGTTGATGCCGACCTCAAGAGCATCACCCCGAGGTGGATCAAGAACCTTGGCGAACCCCTGTTCAACGATTTCGGCTACGTCGCCCCATTATATGTCAGACACAAATACGACGGCACGATCACAAATAACATAGCCTACCCGTTGACCAGATGTCTCTATGGAAGGCGTGTCCGTCAGCCCATCGGCGGAGATTTCGGTTTTTCTGGCAGGATGGCTGGCATCTATATGAAGAGCGATCTGTGGAGCGAAGATGTAAGTCAGTTCGGCATTGATATCTGGATGACCACCATTGCCATGAACGAAGGCGTCCCCATCTGTCAGGCTTTTATGGGCAGACCCAAGGTGCACAAACCCAAAGACCCGGCCGCGGACCTTGGCCCGATGTTCAAGCAGGTGATTTCTACAATCTTCAACCTCATGGATGCGTATCATACCAAGTGGGAGACCACAAAATGGTCCAAGCCCACGGCCATTTTTGGATTCGGTCTCGGAGAAGTGGAGATGCCCCCTCCGGTGGAGGTAAACAAGGAAAAGCTTTACCAACGCTTCAGAGAAGGATTCAACCGGTATTGGGACACCTATCGAACGATTTTCTCCTCAGAGAATCTGCAGAAAATCAGAGAGATTGCATCACTCAGCATCGATCACTTCGAAATGCCGGTAACGGTCTGGTCGAAGGTCCTGTTCGACTTTGCAAAGGGCTATCACCATAACACCGTGGAAAAAACCACGGCTATCGAGGTACTCATACCCCTGTACTATGGGATGACACTCTCATTCGTCAATAAGACTGAGGGCATGTCCATACAGCAGGCAGAGGAATTCCTCGAAGATATGTGCTTGGTCTTTGAACAAACCAAACCATATATCATTGACAGATGGAATTAATAGGAAAGGAGTAGTCTATGTCTAAGGTCCTTATCGTAGATGATGAAAAACATATCAGACTCCTGTATTCGGAAGAATTGGAAGAAGAGGGCTATGAGGTGGCCTTGGCATCTGATGGAAGCGGCATCTTAGATCGCATCAAAGATGAAAAACCCGATGTAATTGTCCTTGATATTAAAATGGTATCCTCGAACGGACTTGATGTCTTACAGGAGATCAGGAACGCATACTATAACCTCCCGGTAATTCTCTGCAGCGCATACGGCAGTTACAAGGTGGATATAAAGTCCATAGCCGCAGATGCATACGTGGTCAAGTCATCCGACCTGACGGAGCTGAAAAACAAGATAGCACAGGTGCTGGAAACGAGAGTGCCTGAGAAAGAGTAAGCATTTGCATATATGTGCTGACCTCCATGTCCATACAACCGCATCCGATGGAGACATGAAACCGGGAGAGCTGGTATCGAAGGCAGCCTCAATCGGTCTTGAAACCGTCGCGATTACCGACCATGACACCATCAAAGGGGTACCGGAAGCACTCAGTACCGGCAGAGAATCAGGCATCCATGTTATTGCCGGGGTTGAGATCAGCGCAGAATATGAACCCGGCTCCATGCATATCCTCGGATATTTCAAGACGTTGCCCGACGGCCTTGAACAGGAGCTGCAGGCGGTTCAGATGGCCCGGCTGAAAAGATTCCCACAGATCATAGAAAAACTCAATGCACTGGGATATGCCATCACAAAAGACGATGTGACATCCATAGCAGGCGATGCCCAGATCGGACGGCCTCATATTGCAAAGGCCATGATGCAAAAAGGCTACGTAAAAGATTACGAGACCGCATTCTCAACGTATCTGGCAAAAGGCAAACCCGCCTACGTGCCAAAAGAGAAGATGCACGTCCATCAGGCACTGAACCTGATCCGTCACCATGGGGGCCTGCCGGTCCTCGCCCACCCCTTCACCCTGGAACTGGAACCCTACGAATTGAAGATTGCTGTGGAGCAGCTCAAATCGGAGGGGCTTAAAGGGATAGAAGTCTTTTACCCGGAACATACCAGGTCGCAGAAGAAGCTCTATGCTGCCCTCGCCCGTGATCTCGATCTGTTCATGACAGGAGGAACCGATTACCACGGCCAGGGACGGGGCCGGACAAGCATAGGTGATTTCGGCCTCGACAGGGAAACCCTGCACGTCATGCTCGACACATTCAATCAACTGCAGTGATCCCCCTGCCCTGTTTTTCATACTTGACAGTTTGCATAGTGTTGTCTAACTGGAATGACTTGGAACACGCTGCAGGTGGCGTCTTGAAGGAACGTTACTATTCATTATGCCGGCACGCATGACACCATCTGCTTAGATCAAAACGCACCAGGAGAAAAGTAATGTTTTCGAAAAATGTCCTTGATCAAATCGGCAACACCCCGATCGTCTGCCTGAAGTCTGTCTTCGATGCAAATATCTTTGCAAAGGCGGAGCATCTCAACCCCGGCGGCAGCATCAAAGACCGCGTCGCCCTGTTCATGCTTCAAGAGGCTATCAAGGAAGGGAAGCTCAAACCAGGCGACACCATTGCAGAACCGACTTCAGGGAATACCGGCATCGGTATCGCCCTGGTAGGGGGGCTGCTCGGCTACGATGTAGTCATTGCCATGCCGGAAAATATGAGCGAGGAGCGCAAGAAGATTATACGGGCGCTAGGAGCAGATATTATCCTCACCCCGGCCGAAGAGAGCGTGGAAGGAGCCATCAAGGCTGTGCTGGATCTTCAGCAGTCACGGCCCAATGTGTATATCCCCCAGCAGTTCGAGAACCCGAACAATCCGCTCACTCATTACCTTACCACAGGCCCTGAGATATGGACACAGCTCAGGCACCATGTGGATATCTTCGTGTCCGGCCTCGGCAGCGGCGGGACCTTAGGCGGGGCAGGCAAATTCCTCAAAGAGCGCAACAAGGATACCATCATCGTTGCCGTTGAACCAAAGAACGTTTCGGCCCTCTTAGGTCATGAACCGGGACTCCACCGTATCGAGGGGATCGGGGACGGCTTCATACCACCCGTACTGGACACCTCGCTGGTGGATGAGGTTATCGAGGTCACGGATGAAGATGCCATCGAGATCTCCCGCCTTCTCGCTCGAAGGGCAGGGCTCCTGGTGGGGACTTCCTCGGGCGCGAATGTATGGGCCTGCATGCAGATGGCCAAGAAGTTCGGCAGCGACAAGATCATTGCAACGGTACTGGCCGACAGGGCGGAACGATATTTTTCCACGAGCCTGATCTGAGATTGGTAAATAGTTTCCCTGAAAATGGGAACTTATGTTCCACTTTCAGGGATCTTTCTACAGGCCGTCTATAGCTATATCCAATGATATCAGGGGGTTATATTATTTCCTCTCTGGCATTGACATTGCTATATATGGGTATTCATAACGGCCTAAATCCTACCTTTATGGGAAAAGGGATCTCCGCCACAAAGGAGATCCTTTTTTTTATGTCATCACAACCATCCAGGTGCATCCGGTTCGGTCACTTCAAAAGCGCTACGGAATGCAGGAAAGAAAGAAAAATAAGGTATTGGAAACAGACGCGATAACCGATAAAAGATATGGTGCACGCGAGGATATGCTATACAATCGCTTAATTTTTTACTAGTATCACTGCAACAACACAAGGAGAACAGGCATTGAGTGAGAATTCCGCCACACAGGCCATACAGATCAGCGTCATCATTCCCATGTTCAATGAAGAGGAAAACGCCAAAGACACCATCGCCAGAATTACCCGGACACTTGAACTCGACGGCAGGTCATTTGAAATTATCCCGGTCAATGACGGCAGCAGGGACGATACGCTTGCGGTCCTTGATTCGATTGCCGCAAGAAACAAGCATGTCCGCGTAGTCTCATACTGGAAGAACGGCGGCAGGGGCAAGGCCATCAGGTACGGCCTCAAAGCATCCCGGGGCGAGTACATCGCAACCATAGACGCAGATCTCTCCTACGATCCGAAATACATCACAGAGATGACAAAAGTCCTTGATGAAGAACGTGATATCGATGTGGTCCTGGCGAGCCCTTACATGGAGGGAGGCAAAACCGAAGGGGTTCCGAAAGACAGGCTCTTTATCTCAAGAGCGGGAAACAAGATCCTCCAACTGGCCATCCCCGAAAAGATCCATACGCTGACCTGCATTGTGAGATGCTACCGCCGACAGGTCGTCGAGAGCCTGGATCTGGAATCCGAAGGCAAAGAGATCCATCTCGAGATCCTCTCCAAGGTGCTTGCCATGGGATACCGGGTCAAGGAAATCCCGGCGACGCTGACATCGAGAAAAAAAGGGAGCTCAAAGTTTGCTTTCAGGGCCACCGCTCTCTCTCATATACTCTTTACCATCTTCGAACGGCCCAGTCTGCTGTTCGGTTTCATCGGCATCTTCCTTGCCCTGATCGGAATCGGCCTGGGTGTCTATGTCCTCGTTCTCTACCTGGGTGCCGTGCTCAATCCCAACAGACCCCTGATCACCCTGATGATCCTCTTTACCCTGGGCGGTATACAGATTCTCTCCTTCGGCTTCCTGGCGTCTCAGATTCACTACCTGAGGAAAGAGGTGCTCCTGAACCGCAAGGCTCTGGCAACCATCATCAACAACAAAAAGACCTCTCAAAGCGACTCCGGCTATAAACACTCGCAGGAACCTTAGACGAATTGACTTGACAACAAACCCCGAATCATGATTCATTTTTCGTATTAGAATATTATTGTAATACAATACATATGTATGCTTAAGGTTCACGCCCCCATGCAAAAACTTTTTTAATGATAAGAAGAAGATACCAACTTCTCTTACTATAACTTGCATAGTGCACAAAGGAGGTATTGATGGCGAATCTAATCTTGGATGAGAGGGACCAGCAATTCGTTTTGTACGAGATGCTTGGATCGGAAAGACTCTGTGATTTCCCGAAATTCACTGATTTTTCCCGGGATATGTTCGATATGATCTTAAGCGAGGCGCAGAAATTCGCCTCCGAAGAGGTCTTCCCTACCCTGGAGGAGTCGGACAAGGTGGGCTGCAGGCTCGAGGACGGACAGGTCCGTGTACCCGAGTGCTTCCACCGGGTATACAAACTCTTCTGCGAGAGCGGCTGGAACTGCATGTCGCTGCCCCAGGAGGTGGGCGGACAGGGACTGCCCTTCCTCATGAGGATCGCCGCCCATGAGTGGTTCATGCACAACTTTGCCTTTGCCTCATACCCGGGGCTCGGAGAAGGGGCCTCCCACCTTATCGAGGTCTACGGCACTGAGGAATTGAAGAACAAGTATGTTCCCAAGATGATCAGCGGCGAGTGGGGCGGGTCCATGTGCCTGACCGAACCGGGTGCGGGCACCGATGTGGGCAACCTGAGCACCAAGGCTGTCCGCCAGGCTGACGGCACATTCAAGATCCAGGGAACCAAGATCTTCATAACAGGCGGAGACCAGGATCTCACCGAGAACATCATCCATCCCGTACTTGCCCGCATCGAAGGTGATCCGGCAGGCACCAAGGGCATCTCCATCTTCATCGTACCCAAGTTTATCGTGAATGAGGACGGATCACTTGGCAGGCGTAACGATTTCGAGATCGCCAAGATCGAGGAAAAGATGGGTATCCACGGAAGCTCCACCTGTCTCATCAACTTCGGCGACAACAACGAATGCTATGCAGAACTCCTGGGCGAAGAGCGGGAGGGCATGAAGATCATGTTCCAGATGATGAACGAGGCGAGAATCGCCACAGGGCTGCAGGGGCTCACCAGCGGGAGCATCGCCTACCTCCACGCCCTTCAGTATACCAAGGAGCGGCTGCAGGGTTCCTCGCTCATGGAATTCAAGAATCCTGAAGCACCAAGGGTTCCCATCATCGAACACCCTGATGTGCGTCGTATGCTGCTGTGGATGAAGTCCAATGTCGATAGCATGAGGGCGCTTATGTACTATGCCACCATGTGCGGAGACATAGCCTCGAACACCGCCGATGAAGCGGAGCTGGACAAGCTGCTGGGGATCTTTGAGGTGCTCACCCCCATCGTGAAGGCCTACTGTACGGATATCGGATTTAAGATAACCGAGACAGCCATGCAGTGCTACGGGGGGTACGGCTACTGCAGCGAATATCCCATAGAGCAGTTCATGCGTGACGAAAAGATCGCCTGCATCTACGAAGGGACCAACGGCATCCAGGCCCTTGACCTCATCGGCAGAAAACTGGGGATGAAGAAAGGCGCCTATTTTATGTATCTCTTAGGCGAGATGAATTCTACAATTGCGAAATACAGGGAAACAGACGGGCTTGGCGGTCTGGCTGATGATGTTCAGGCCGGCGTCAATGCCCTGGCCGATATGGGACTCTTCTTTGCCCAGTGCGGCAAGGCAGGGAAATTCCTCGTCCCGGTGGGAAATGCCTATCCGTTCCTCATGATGATGGGCAAGATTATTTCAGCATGGCTGCTCTTCTGGCAGGCCGGTGTTGCCAAGGAGAAACTCACACAGGTCTGCAGCAGCAAGGGTGTAGACATGAACGACGGCACAGGCATGCAGCAGCTCATAAAGGAAAACAAGGATGCCGCATTCTATGACGGGAAGATCAAAACGGCACGATTCTTTATCAAACATGTCCTGCCTGAGATTGAAGGGACCATCAAATCAATAAAAAGCGAAGACCTCTCCATCATGGAGATCGCCTCAGAGAGCTTTGCGTCATAAAAACAGCCCATGCCCAAACACAATCAGCGGGGAGAAGCCTTCCCCCTGATTGTGTTTTCCTTCCCCTGTCTGTCAGTATGAGAAAAGCAGCGTGAACCCTTCTTTTCCCTGACCCCATACCACTCAATTTCTGCATGGTCCTCCCTCTCCCCGCACCTTTCTGACGGCCTAATCATATTGAATTCCTCTGCGATTTGTTGTAATATTATATAACTATAATACTATTTGCTGTGCTGCTGCACTATCACTGCAATGGGGAGGGCCGGTTATGTCCGTACTCGATACACGCTACACCGAGGAACACTCTATATTCAGGGAGTCCATCAAGAGATTCTTTGCCAAAGAGGTTACCCCGTTTGTCGATGAATGGGAAAAAGAAGGGATCGTTCCAAGAGAGATCTGGAAGAAGTTCGGTCAGCAGGGATTCTTATGCCCCTGGATTCCCGAGGAATACGGCGGAGTGGGAGCGGATTTCCTCTATACCCTCATTGGCATCGAGGAGGCTGCCAGGACTCACTGCAGCGGTTTTGCCTTCCCCCTCCATACGGATATCATCGTACCGTACATTTATAATTTTGCAAACGAGGAGCAGAAATCCCGCTGGCTCCCCGGGTGCATCTCAGGCGACATTGTCACTGCCATCGCCATGACCGAACCGGGGGCAGGCTCTGATCTGTCAGCTATCCGCACAACCGCAGTCAAGGACGGCGATCACTACATCTTAAACGGGCAGAAGACATTCATCTCCAACGGGATCCTGTGCGATCTCGTGCTTGTTGCAGCCGTAACCAATCCCCAGGCAGACTCCCCCTATACCGGGATCTCGCTGATCGCGGTTGAAGACGGCACACCGGGCTTTGAAAAAGGGAGAAACCTCGACAAGATAGGGCTCCACTCCCAGGACACGGCGGAGATGGCCTTTGTCGATTGCAGGGTGCCAGCCGCCAACCTCATCGGCGCCGAAGGCCAGGGGTTTTACTATCTCATGGAAGAACTGCAGCAGGAGCGGATCGTATGTGCCATCATGTGCCAGGTCGCTGCAGAAGAGGCACTTCGGCTTACCATTGACTATACCAAGAGCAGGGAAGCCTTCGGAAGGCCCATCAGCCGGTTCCAGTACATTTCGTTCGAACTCGCAAAGATCGCGACCGAGGTGGAGGTAGGCAGGGCATTCCTGGAGAGCCTTGTCATCGATCATATGGAGGGAAAAGAGATCGTGAAGAAGGCCTCCATGGCAAAATACTGGCTTGCGGAGATGCTCAACCGCATGGTGGGAAAATGCGTCCAGTACCACGGCGGCTATGGGTACATGGAAGAGTATCCCATAGCCCGGATATTCAGGGACGCGCGGGTTCAGACCATCTATGCGGGCACTTCCGAGATCATGCTTCTCATCATTTCCCGGTCCCTCGGGTTGTGAGATGAGACGCGTGAGGCTTTCACACCGGGCACAGTTCAACAGGGGAAAGACAAAGCCCTGATCAGGAGGCTTGAACCATGGCACGGAAAAGTTTTGGCGAGCTTCTTGCCGACATGGCACGATACAATCCCAGGGGTATTGCAGTCACCTGCGGCGCTACGAAGGTCAGGTGGAACGACCTCAATGCAAAAGCGAACCGGTTTGCCAATGCCCTGACCTCCCTCGGTGTGAAAAAGGGCGATCATGTAAGCATCATGTTCCACGACTGCCCCGAGTTCATCGAGGCAAACTATGCCGCACAGAAGATCGGGGCTGTTCCCATCCCCATGAATTTCAGGTTTGTGGCCAAGGAAATCGAATACCAGGTGAATCATTCGGATTCCACGGTGCTTATCTTCGAGGATCTGTTCGTCGACGAGGTGCTGGCGGCGAAAAAGAATATGCCCCGCCTGCAGCACTATATCTGCCTGAACCGGAGCGGGACAAAGGCCTTCGGCATGATCGATTATGAGAATCTCATCTCGCATCACGATGCTTCGGAACCCGAACCATGCACCGATGACGATGACATCTGTACGATCTGCTACACCGGCGGGACAACCGGGCTCCCCAAGGGTGTGGTACTGACCTACAGCAACTTCTGGCACCTGTCAGAGTCCCTGTTCGGAGATCTCATCGGGCGCCTTGCATCGGATGAGAAGGTAAACTTCGGCAGGATCATATCCAGGCTGATCAATACTGAGGCCATGGAGAATCCCATCAACAGGGTCATGGCATCTCCCAAGGCCAGGTCGTTCGTTTCCACCTCCATCCCCAAGCTTCTCCCCAAGCTCTCCGGAACTGCTGCGGGTCCGCTTCTCGGCCGTATCACGGGCGGACTGTCCATGTTTCTCAACATGCCGCTGTTCCATATGGCAAACTACCAGATCCTGATTATCGGGCCCATGTCCGGCCTGCCGCGATACATCATCAGGGAGGGCATCCACTTTGATCCGAAAGAGGTGCTCGAGACCATAGAACGGGAAAGACCCATGGTAGTGATCTGCGTGCCGACCCAGTGGAAGATGATCCTGAACAGCCCTGAAATCGAAACGTTTGACACGGGCTCTGTCCTGGTCGCCATGACCGGTGCCGGGGTGAACCCAGCTGAGACGAAAAAGGAAATCTTGAGACGGTTTCGCAATTCCCTCGTCGTTGATATCTTCGGGCAGACAGAAATGACGCCGGATACCACCATCAGGATTGACGCCACCGAAGAGGGTCTGAAAAACAAGTCGGTAGGCAGACCGCTTGCCGGCATCGAGATGCGTATTGTGGACGAAAACGGGCTGGATGTTGCCCATGGAGAGACCGGGGAAATCCTCTACCGAAGCGCCACGATCATGAAAGAATACTACGGAGAGAAGGAAAAAACCGCCCAGGTGATCAGGGACGGTTGGTTTTACTCGGGCGATCTCGGATACATCGATCCTGACGGCGAGCTCATTGTCGTGGACAGGAAAGGTGAGTGTATCTCCACCGGGGGTGAAAAGGTCTTTCCCCATGAAGTGGAAGAGATCCTCTCCGGTAATGAAAAGGTGGATTCCGTGTGTGTTATCGGTATTCCTGACGAGATATGGGGGCAGAAGGTACGTGCAGTTGTCGTTCTAAAAGACGGGCAGGCTGCCACGGAAGAAGAAATTATTGCCTGGTCGAAAAGCAGGATGACCGGCTTCAAGCGCCCGAAATCCATTGTGTTTGCCAACTCGCTTCCCTTAAGCCCGGTGGGGAAGGTCCTCAGGAGCCAGGTGAAGGGTCTCTACGGAAAACCCTGAACGAATAGTACGCGAGTGAGACCTGCCGTGAGGTGTTCTCGCATATAAAATGAACAGCTATTCTGCAATGGCAACAAAGAGGGGATAGAATGAAAGACAAGAGTTTCTTCAATTTCGCAAAAGCCCTGCCCGCTCTGGCATCCATGGAGCAGACTCGGGGATTGCTTCAGACTTTCGCGAAACAGTGGGGGGCCATGAATACGCTCCGCATTCTCTTTACCACCGGCAAAAAGACCGGTCACCTGCGTACCATACGGTCCCTGATGAATTTCCGGCTGGAAAAACTCACCCCGAATTTCCTGGTCTCCATGTGGGAGGTGTTCGGTGAGAGAGAGGCGATCATCTCCGAAGGAAAAAAGATCTCCTATTCGGATCTGAAAGACAGGGTCTTCAGGCTTGCAAACGCACTTGTCGCTCTGGGGCTCAAGCCCAAAGACCGGTGTGCTGAGCTCCTCTATAACGGGAATGAATTCTTCGAGGCATTCTTTGCGTGTTCACTCATCGGGTGTCCCATGCCGTTTCTGAACTGGCACAGCAAGGGCCGGGAGCTCATCGGCGCAATCGAGACGGCACAGCCTAAGGTTCTGATTCTCAACGAGGAATTTGTCAGTGAGATCGAGTCTATCAGGCACAGGCTGCCGAGCATAGAGCACTACATTGTGGTGGGTGATCATGCCCCCGAGGGAATGCTCCTGTACAAGGACCTGCTCATGGCTGCCCCTGATCGGATGCCGGATACACACTTCATGGTGGCGCTCAATCCCTACACCGGCGGCACCACCGGGTCCCCAAAGAACGTGAATTACTTCGACACCATCGGTTATGCATTCAGCGATCTCGCCGAAGCCCCCAAAGTACCCCTTGGAGAGTACCTAAAGTTCATGATCCTTCAGTTCAGCTTCATGTACTGGTTCGGCGGAACCGAGATAAAGGACCCCATCACGAAGAATATGCGATGCCTCATTCCCGGTCCCCTGTACCATGCCGGCTCCATTGCAGGATGGGTGCCTTTTATCATCCTGGGAGGCACCGGCATTCCCATGAAGAGATTCGACCCCGAAGAATTCCTGCGGATCATCGAGCAGGAACGGGTAAACTGGGTGTTTGTCGTACCCACCATGCTCGAACGCATTCTGTCCTTGAGTGATGAAATAAGACACAGGTATGACCTGAGTTCCATGCAAACCGTGATCTGCGCGGCTGCACCGGCCACCCCGGAACTGAAACAGGCCACGAACGAGCTCTTCAAGCAGCAGGGGTGTGAGAAGAATGTCTTTACCGAGTTTTACGGTTCATCAGAGACTGCAGTAGCCTCCGTCCTTCTGCCGAAAGACTATGAAGAAAACCCCAAACGCTATGCAAGCGTGGGAAAGATTCGCTGTGCCGAGACAAAGATCTATGACAAGGCGTCATGCACCTGGTGTCCGCCGAACAGGGACGGCAACATCCTCACGCGAAGCCTTACCACCGTGAGCCTCAACTATGTAGGCTCGCCGGAAAAACTCGACCAGGCCTTCAGGATCATAGACGGCCAGCCCTGGTTTGACGACGGATTGAGAGGCCATTTCGACGAGGACGGCTTCCTCTACCTGACAGGCCGTGAAAAGGAGATGATCATCTCCGGCGGGGTGAACATCTTCCCCAACGAGATCGAGGCTGCCATCAAGCAGCATCAGATGGTCTTTGATGTTGCGGTGGTGCGCTACCCGGACAAGGAACTCGGGGAAGTCCCTGCTGCAGTGATCCAGCTCAAAGAAGGCCGGCTTATCCGGGAGGACGACATCATCAACCACTGCAAGAACATCAACCTCACGGGATATAAGATCCCCAAGTACGTGGAATTCGTGGACGCACTCCCCAGGCACATTGATGGCAAGATGCGCAAGAGCGAGATTGAAGACCGCTACTGGGAGGGGATCGAGCGAAGGGGATGAGGACCGATACTACAAGAGGGTGGGTATATTTAAAGATTCCCACCCTCACCTCCTGACGGTCCTGCTTTATTTTCTCCTTTTTCCTACTTTTTTATGAGAGTTCTTCCTATCGCCTTTTCCTTGTAAAATCAGTATATGGAGGTCTTTGCTGAATCAACAAACAACAAAAGAAACAATACGCAACACGAGGAGCTATGATTTACGCAGGACTGACATTAATGCTCGCCGGTATGACCACGGTCTTTGTCTTCCTTATGCTGATGATGTTCACCATCCAGATTCTGGCATTTCTCAGCCGTCACCGTACACAAAACGAACTCCAGGTGATGGAACAGCAGCGGAAGAAAAAGACGCCTCGAAGGAGTGACGCCCGCAACCGGGAAGACGGCGGCGCTCCACTTGCGGTGATTGCTGCAGCAATTTCAGCCTTTGAGCAGGACCACGCCACCACCTAACAACACACTTTCCCGATTGTGTGGATATCACGTCTTATTCCCCCGGGTGTCGGTAATGCAAACATGCCCTGTGCGTATTGAAAGAAAGGTGTAAGCGATGAAGAAGATTCAGTTCATGGATACTTCATTCAGGGACGGGTTTCAGTCATGTTACGGCGCGCGTGTTGCGACCAGGGACTTCCTGCCCGCTGTAGAGGCTGCGATCCATGCAGGAACAACTCATTTCGAAGCAGGTGGAGGCGCCCGTTTTCAGAGCCTGTTCTTCTACTGCAACGAATCGGCCTTTGACATGATGGACAGCTTCCGTGCTGTTACCGGCAATGATGCAAACCTGCAGACTCTGGCCCGAGGCATCAATGTTGTGGCACTGAGCCAGCAGCCAAGAGATATCATCGACCTGCACGCCAAGCTGTTCAAAAAACACGGCATCACGACGATTAGAAACTTCTGCGCGCTCAATGACGTACGCAACCTGAAATATTCCTCTCAGCGGATTGTGGCAAACGGTCTGAAACACCAGATCGTAGTCACCATGATGGACCTCCCCCCCGGATGCACTGGTGCCCACACTGCGGAATTTTACCTCCAGTGTATCCGAAATATCATCGACGAACAGGTGCCTTTTGAGTCTCTGTGCTTCAAGGATGCCAGCGGGACATCAAACCCCAGGAAGATCTATGATACCGTAAAGGGCGCCCGGAAGCTGCTCGGCGACGACGTGACCCTGTGGTTCCACACCCACGACACGGCAGGGATCGGCATCACCCAGTACATCGCGGCTATCCAGGGCGGCATTGACGGGATCGATCTCTGTATGGCGCCGGTCAGCGGCGGCACGTGCCAGCCGGATATCCTGTCCATGTGGCATGCGCTGAAAGGAACGGAGTATACCATCGATATCGATTACGAGAAGATCCTCAAGGCAGAGGAGGTCTTTACTGAATGCATGAAGGACTACTTCGTCCCGCCCGAAGCCAAGATGGTCTCTCCCAACATACCGCTCTCGCCCATGCCTGGAGGTGCACTCACGGCCAATACCATGATGATGAGGGATACTAAGACACTGCACCTCTATCCCAAGGTAATCCGTGAGATGAGCGAAGTGGTCAAACGGGGGGGATTCGGCACCTCGGTGACGCCGGTGAGCCAGTTCTACTTCCAACAGGCCTACACCAATGTCACCCAGGGACCCTGGAAAAAGATCCAGCCGAACTACGGAGACATGGTGCTCGGCTACTACGGACGAACCCCGGTGGAACCGGACCCGGATATCGTAAAGCTTGCATCGGCCCAGATGGGCAAACCCGTCTTTACCGACGACCCGCTCGACATCCTGGAACCGGGCATCCCCAAGGCGACAAAGGTCCTTGAGGAACATGGCCTGACTGCCAGCGAAGAAAACATCTTCATCTTTGCCAGCTGTGAGACCAAAGGGCTCGACTATCTCCTGGGCAGGGCAAGAACAAGCATCAGGAAGGTCTCCGAGGAAAAAAGCAGTGCCCTTGAGACGGCCCCGGTCAAGCCCAAAAGCTTAAACGGCAAACGTCATTACACGGTCAATGTCGACGGCCGGGCCTACCAGGTGATCGTATCGCAGGGAGGTGATATAAGCGCACAACCCTCGGGTATCCCGGAAAAGCCGGCATCGTCGGATTCGGTTGAGGTAAATGCCCCCACCCCCGGCAACATCCTTCAGATCCTTGCCACGGTCGGCGATGTGGTCAAAAAGAACGAAACCCTGCTCGTACTCGAGGCCATGAAGATGGAAACCGCCATCACCGCACCTTCTGACGGCCACATAAGCAGCATCGAGGTGAGCCAGGGTGATACCGTGCAGGCCGGTGACCTCCTCGTCCTTTTGAACTGAGCAGAAAGGAATGCACGTATGAAAAAGCTGTTTCTTGCATTCATGCTGTTCCTTTCCTGGCTGCCCGCGGCATCTGGGAGCGAGCTTGTATCCATTACAGCACCGGCTGACGCAAAGGTCATCAAGGTGCAGGCCTCGGGCAGTGATTTTATCTACAGCGGAGATACCATCGCAACCCTGAAAAAACCGGACGGTAACATCATCCATCTCAGAGCCGGTGTGTCAGGCAAAATCATGAACCTTGCCATCAGCCCTTATGACCGGGTCAAGGCCGGGCAGATAATCGGGAGCATCCTTCCTTCCGGGATTGTTGCAGAAACCATTCAAGTGGATGGAGACGGGACACTCCCTCCCATCAGGATCCTGGCAAAAAATCTCTATGAATCAACAGGCCTGGCAGCCTTTATCCACGGGCAGCACCTCGACTGGACCATGGGCAGCGGCCGCGTCATCATGATCCTTATCGGCTTTGTCCTGCTCTATCTCGGCATCCACAAGGGATTCGAGCCGCTCCTCCTCGTACCCATCGGGTTCGGTGCCGTGCTGGCGAACATCCCTGTTGCCGGCATAGCAGAGCCCGGGGGGCTGTTGTACTATTTCTACGAGGTAGGCATCACGACCGGGGTGTTCCCCCTGCTCATCTTCATGGGGGTGGGTGCCATGACCGACTTCGGCCCCATGATCGCCAATCCCAAGACATCCCTGTTGGGAGCAGCGGCCCAGTTCGGCATCTTTGTCACCCTCATCGGAGCATTGATGCTCAATTGTATTCCGGGCATTGACTTTACACTGAAAGATGCCGCGGCCATCGGCATTATCGGCGGTGCGGACGGACCCACTGCCATCTTCCTCTCCAGCCGCCTCTCACCCAGGCTGCTCGGGTCCATTGCCGTTGCCGCCTATTCATACATGGCTCTGGTCCCCATCATCCAGCCGCCCATTATGCGGGCACTCACCACCAAGGCCGAGAGACAGATCGTGATGAGACAGATGCGCTACGTGTCCAAACTCGAGAAGATCCTGTTCCCGCTGGTGGTACTCTGTCTGTGCATCCTACTCCTACCCTCCGCTTCACCGCTGATCGGAGCACTCATGTTCGGCAACCTGGTGCGCGAGTGCGGGGTAACCGAACGGCTCTCTACAACACTGCAGAATGCGCTCATCAACATCGTCACCATCTTCTTGGGACTCGGCGTCGGCAGCAAGCTCTCTGCAGACAAATTTCTGTCCATTGAAACGCTGGGGATTCTCCTGCTCGGGGCCATCGCCTTCAGCATCGGGACAGCAAGTGGAGTGATCATGGGCAAGATCATGGCCAAGTTGAGTAAGACCCCCATCAATCCGCTCATTGGTGCAGCCGGGGTTTCTGCCGTGCCCATGGCCGCCAGGGTGGTAAACAAGGTCGGACTCGAGTATAATGCCCAGAACTATCTGCTCATGCATGCCATGGGTCCCAACGTATCAGGGGTCATCGGCTCGGCCGTGGCTGCCGGGGTCCTGCTGGCTATCCTCTAGCAGAGAAAAGGGAGGCATGGGCAACAGCAGCACGTTTCAAGAGACGCAACGTGGAGGTTTTTGAACACCTTTGTTGACGAAGTTCCCTGGCTTGAGTTCAGGGAACTTCTTTTTTCATGAGAATTCCACTTGGTTACCAGAAGATCCTCTGTCTCTAGCCTACATACTCCTCTTTGTAGTCAGGCAGATGCCGGAAAACACGCAGGCGATGCCGGCCAGGTGGAAGGTGTGGATCGCCTCACCAAGCAGCAGCACAGAGAGCAGGATGCCGAATACCGGAATCAGATGGATAAAATAACCGGCCGTGTTCGGCCCCACTTTCGAGACAGCATGATTCCAGAAGATATAGGAGAGGATCGAGGGAAAGGCCGCCAGGTAGGATATGCTGATACCTGTCAGCAGCGTGTGCGGCATCTCTCTGAAGAACAGGTGTTCAACCAGGTACACCGGCAGAAGGGCCATCACACTGATCAGCACTGTGGTCCCGAAGAACATGAATCCGTTCAGATCGTCCGGCCGCTTCTTCAGCAGGACGGAATACAGAGACCAACTGCATATGGCACCCATTATCCACAGGTCTCCCCGGTTGAAACTCAAAGACAGAAGTGCCAGGGGATCTCCCCGGGATACGATGATGAGAATGCCCAGGAGCGAGACCGCAATGCCTGCTGTCTGCATCAAGGTGATGGCATCCTTGAAGAGCAGCCGCGACAGAGCCACGATCACTACCGGGATGACCGACAGGCTCAGGATTGCATTGACCGCCATGGTGTACTGGAGGCCCACATAGGTAAAGCAGGTAAAATTGAAGATGCCGAGGAAACTCAGTACGACAAGTATCTTCCACGATCTTTTGATCACCGGCCAGTCCCGGCTCAGCTGCGGCAGATACCACGGCGAGATCAGCATGAGCACCACCAGCCATCGCCAGAAGGCAAGCCCGACAGGCGGGATATCCTCATGCACGGCCCTGCCCAGCACCAGGTTGCCTGCCCAGAAGAGCGTGGTCAGAACCAGGAGTAGATGCGGGGGGATACGGCTCAACAGGTGTTTATTCATCGTTGTCTTTACTCTTTTGTCTTGCCTGATGGATTATATTGATTATGCGACACATTATAGAGAGAACCACGTGACGTCAAGTTCACTTTATATATCGATACTACAGGTTTGCACCACAGGTTCCCCTCTGTATATTCACGATTTCCCCTTGCGAGAAATCAAACGATTGATTAGAATTATTGCCGAATCGGAGGTTGGTTTGGGAGAATATGCCAAGTCAGAAGAAACGAGAATGAAGCTGATCAATGCAGCCGGTGAAATAATCGCAACCGGGGGGTTAAGTGCCCTGACCATCCGGGGTGTTGCCCACAGGGCAGGAGAAAATGTCAGCAGCATCCACTATCACTTCGGCAATAAGGAGGGGTTGCTCATTGCCACGGTCACCTATGCCATGTCTGAATGGATGAAATATGACTGGCGGGAGTTCGTAGAGCAACGGTTGGGACTTTTCGGTTATGACACCGGGAAGGCCCGTGTCATTCGTGAACTCGTGGATATCCTCTTCGAGCTGAGCTTTTCCAGCAACAAGCCGCAGTGGTGCTCTCGCATGCAATACCTCACAATCATGCATTCAAATCAAACGGCTGATATTATATTCTCCAGTGTTCTGGACCCGAATTTCTCGATGTTCATCGAAATATTCCACAACATCAACCCGGGCTGCACTGACGACGAGGCGCGTCTCTGGGCGGTTCATTTCATGTCGCCGTTCGTCCAGCTTGTTGTATTGGAAGAATCGGTCTTGCGCCTCTTGGGGAGGGACTCCTATTCAAAAAAGTTTCTGGAAACCTACAAAGACTATATTCTGCGAAGCACCCTACATATCCTCGGGCTCCCGGAAGATCTACCGGATACCGGTGCATGAGGCACCATTAGGAACACACATAGTTACGCCTTACCATCTTTTGAGATGTATCCTACCCTGTCTATAGACGGATAATGATTGTGATATCGAACCTCCTGTGATGATTAATGCCCATATTCAATCAATGGCATGAACCGCAGGGCAAGCCCTGGAACCCTTTATGCGCAGCAAGCTGCGGGGAATGAATCCTAAGCTTCTCGTCCGGCGTCTTGTCGGGCATAGCTAAAAGCGAAGCCTGAAGCGGACACGAAGACGGATTCACCCCGGCAGTACACCGGCAAAACATCTCTATAATAAACAATTGTTCCCCTCCTCCTGTCAATCCTCAGGGCGGATACTATTCAGCTTAATGTCTCAATATAGATCATATGTTCGATTTATATCGCTTGACCTATTTCAATCATTTGTTCTATATATTGTGAATACACATATCGCTCTTTGACAATCGCGCACGGATTACCTTGACCTGTTGATGCAGGTGAGTATTCCGCCAGACAATAGCGACTCACGAACAGAACAATCTCTCAGCAGCTAAGAACGAGATCTTTTGAGGATCTCTATAAATAAGGCACTAAAAAACACAACACAGAGGAGGAGAGATTATGTCACAACAAGCACAAGGCAGCACATTTGCAAGCGCAAGCCCGGCAGGAGAAATGGCACTGGCATTCTACCTGGGATGCCTGTGGCCCGTATGGAGCGGTATCGCCCCCCACGATCAGGCCACGGTTCTCGTTGCACTCGGCATCGGATGCGCAATGACACAGCTGGTAGCCGGCGTCATCAACCTGCACAAGGGCAACATCATGGGCAACATCATGGTGGCCTTCAGCATCTTCATGTGGTACGGCGCCCTCGAGCACCTCGGCAAGGTGCAAGGATGGATCCCGCACAACACCCTGGTGGTCGACGGTGTGATATTCGGGGTCATGGGCCTCGTGATGGTTATCCTGACCATCCCGCACTTCACCATGCCCAAGGCATTCACCTTTTTCATGATCTTCACCGATGGATTCTTCGTCCCGGCTTCGCTCTTTTTCCTTACCGGCAATAAGGTCTTTAAAGTTATTGCAGGCTGGGATCTGCCCATCATGATTATCGCTTGCGTATACTGCGCAACAGGGATCATGCTCAACACCTATTATGGCAAAGAAGTCATGCCCATGGGAAAACCCTTTGTAACGCGGGCATAAAAAGATCGTGCGCCATTGAAATAGAATGATCGGAATTGTACAGCCACGCCAGGAAGGGCCCTCTGTGAAGAGAATCACTCAAGCCACCTCACGGCTTATAATACCAGACCAAAGCCGTGGGGTGGCCCTACCCTCTGATTATATGAAAACAGAAAGAATTGTCAATCTCTCCTCGAGATCCTTTTGAGAAATACTCGGATCAGTCCTATGTAAAGTTAGTACGTTTGTCGACGAAACCGATGCAGGTAAAAATCCGGTCAGTTGAGAGACTGCCCTTCATTGCCGTGCAACCTTAAAAGCTCAAGGGCAGTCTACAATCACAATTATTCCGCCGGGGCCTTGGGTTCTGCAAGCGGTCCGTACCAGGAAAGGCTCTCCAGGTCGGGATCATCGAGGAGCTGGACAAAGGAGTCTCCCATGGAGAGAATGACCAGCTTGCCGAGCAGCACCTCGGTCTCGTTCGGGTCCTCGAATTCCATCAGCTCTTCAATAAGCTCCTTGTCATCGGGCATCTGCACGACCTCAACGATACTCATCAGGACGGAGCCGTCCTCGTCACGGTCAGAAATCCAATAATATCCGGGTTCTTCAGGAAGTTTCTTTGTCCATTTCATATCTACACCTTCTTTATCTGTATTTGTTTATCTGTATTTGTTACGTTATGTTCGGGCTCTCTTATATGTTTGTTCAGACTATGGCAAGCCCTTTCTTCACGAAGGCCACTCCTTATCAAGAAAGGCATGGATTCACTCTGCACACCATGCTGTTTCTTCTTGAGCCGTCGCAGCCGCGACCATGAATACGTCATTGTCACAACCGTGATGAGCGATGATACTCCGGTAAACCAGAAGGTATCAGTGTATGTGTCATCTTTTCAGGAGCGCATATAGATATATCACCATGTTATCGATTACTTGATGAATATTTTCCCGTTACTCAAGGTGACCCTTTGATCTCGACTGTACCATCACCTACTTGCCTTGTTCAGAACCCGGCATTATAATTATACATCCATAGCGCGTGCAATGTCGTATGCTACGAAGTTCTCATGACAGATCCGGCACCACGAATCATATTCCAGCCTTCACTTTTTGAAAACGCCTGCCAGGAAGGAGGAATAGTATGGAAGACAGGAGAATTCAGAACAGAATACACCCGCACCACCCCCTCAAGATCGACTTTACTCCGGAGGTAAATCCCGAGGTTTCTTCACAGGGTTTGATTGGTGATATCAGCAGGGGCGGCATGTATATCAATACCGATGACAAACTCACGAGTGGTTATTGTGTTACTGCACGGATTCCTGGAGAAGATCTCCAGAACACTATATCCGTCGAGGGTATGGTGGTCCGCAGCGATGAGCATGGGATGGCCGTGAAATTTTCAACTCCCGGCAGCCGTGTAAAGGAGCTGATTGAAAGTATCACCAGACATTCGGATACATCAGAGCCGCGCTTTCTCCTCAAGGCGGTGAAGAATCTCGATGATTTCCCCCTAAAGACCAGGATCGGCTATGGCATGGTTGTCGGGATCTTCATATTCAATCTGATCCTGCTGGCCATATTCATCAACCATCCTATGGTGGGGGCCGGCATGGTGGGAATGGCATCCCTCTTCGGCGTGCTGCTGGCCAGCAGTATTCTTTCAAAAACCAATATGATCAGTACCGATGATGTCCAGAAGGCCATCGTCATTTCGCTCATGATGATCTTCTTTGCCCTGTTGATGGTGGGTGGCAGAATAGACACAACCGTCCCCTTCATCAAGACCCTTGCCGAAGACGTTTGGCTCGTTATGGTCATTCTGGTCGGACTGTATATCAGCGGCCGTGCAGTAGAAAAGCTCGTGGATGTCTTTGTGAACATGAGGGCAAAGGGCATCAAACCCGAAGAGGTGAACGGTTCACATCTTGAATCACACTGAACAAGGCCAATGACCTGTGTTTGAAGTGCACAACGAGATCATGCGTCTTCCCTCAGCATGATTGCATTTTTTTAAGTGTTGCCAGTCCCCTGTTCTTAATCGGCCCAGAAGTTTTTTGCCAGTTCCCTGCGCCTCTGCCAGATAGACCCCTTTGATGCAAAATCTCGTACCCCGCTGCCCCTGTCTGCATCACAGACCTCCCAGAAGCCGTTTACCGCACCGCTCAATCCCGCAGAGAGCATCTCGAAACCCTGGGCAGTGTACAGATCGGTCTCACTCCCGCGGTTGATGATGTATTTGAGCTGCCTGCATGCCTGCTGATTCTTTGAACGGAGCACCTTCAGCAGGGCCTCGACCTCTTCATCAAGCCTGTCATCAGCTACCACGCGGTTCCACAATCCCCAGTCCACCGCTCGCCAGGCTGGCATAAGCGCACCGATTATGTTGATTTGCTTTGTCCTCCTCTTGCCGATGTATCTACAAAGACGTGTGGTACCTCCCCATCCCGGGGTAATCCCACTGTCCACCTCAGGCATGCCCCAGCGCGCCCTCTGGGTTGCGATCACGAAATCGCATGCCATGGTGATCTCGAGTCCACCGCCCACTGCCATGCCATCTACCGCACTGATGGTCAGTTTATCCAGCTCTTCCAAAGCATTTGCCATGTCCTGATAAATCCGCACTCTTCTCATCACCCCGTTTGCGCCCTGCGTGCTGTTGCCGTATTCGTCATCCCCCCACCTGATCATCTCCTTGATATCGTCCCCGGCACAAAAGGTGCCGCCGGCACCTTTGATGACCACGAATTTGATGTCTGTCGATCTCTTGATTTTCTGGATTGCATCTACAAGCATGTCGGACAGCTCAATGCTCAGTGCATTGCGGACTTCAGGCCTGTTTAGAACGATTGTTGCCGTGTCACCCTCCATTGTTACCAGCAATGGTTTTTCTGTCATACACACCTCCCCTCACTTAAAAAATAAACAGCAGAGC